>Ga0209292_1001775_pt1 | contig 25879 bp, 20 predicted proteins | sample GOMGulsemesocosm_2_FD_184634 | JGI IMG/M metagenome (GOLD analysis project Ga0209292, IMG submission 184634) | Methane-oxidizing microbial communities from mesocosms in the Gulf of Mexico - GOM9C Gulf of Mexico (SPAdes) (version 2) | ecosystem: Environmental > Aquatic > Marine > Cold seeps... | reverse complement strand
CGAATGCAAGCTCACGTAAGATGCTGCTACCTTTGGACAGCTGTAATTGGCGCTCTTGATTAAAGTGACGCTGTTGATCCGCGGGAATATTCTGACCAAGCCAGTTAACGATCGTTTCTCTGCTAGCAGAATACAGCGTGGATGGCATTAAACCACCATGCTCGCCGAGCGTTAATAGTTTAGGACTATTATTGTCCATTATCGCGACGGCGCAGTTTGAAGTACCGTAATCGAAGCCAATCATTTTAAAATCCAACAGAGCAAAAGGCCGCGTAGAATACTTATTTTTTGCGCCCGCTGCAAGCCATCAGTTTAAAGTTTTTAGGTGTTCCGCCAATAAGGTTTGGGATTGCAGCAATAAGCTTTCTATTTTCAAATATTCACTGTTGCCGCCGCCTTTGATGTGGTCGGTGTCGAGGGTTAGCAGGTGCTCGGCTAACGTGGTAAACCCGAGCTTATCGCTGGCAATGGCCATTGTGTACAAGCAGTCTTTGATCTGTTTGTTTTCCCTTTGTGCCAATGCCGACTTAAGCTTATTTAATAATTCATTGATGTCTTTGTTCGATTGCTTGATCAGTTGTTGTAGTGAACAGCCCTTCAAGTTTCTTTGCAATAGTGGGATCGCTTGACGATTAAATAGCGAAGCTAAGGCAGGTTGTACGCTTTCGCTAGAGGGGATCTCTTGATTAATGTCGGCTATTTGTGGCTTAGCTTGGTTCGCTGTTTTTGCTGCGGACACGTCTGTCGCCGTAGAGGGGCTCATTGACTCATCGGTAATGGTATTATCTAGTTGTGGCGACTGTTGCTCTGTGACTGCCGGTTCTGTGACGGCTGGTTCTGTGATTGCTGGTGCCGGCACCATTTCGTTATTGTTTTCTTCGGGGATATCTACGGTGATAGCAGCTAGGGCCTGTGCCCCATCACTAATGCTTGCACTCATCGCGCGCAACAATGATCCCTGTTGCAGTGGTTTAGCCACTAAGGTGGTTAAGCCTTCATCAGTTAGTGCTAGCTTGGCCGAGGATGCAACATTGTTGGTTAACGCGACAATGGGCAGAGCCTTGTTTAATCCGCAATGTTTCGCGATCAAATTGGGCACCGCGAGAGCGTCAAATTCAGTGGCATTTATATCAAGGATCAGCAAGTCATATTGTTGCTCACCTAAGTTAGCTGTCAGCGCGTCGAGGGTGCTTGAAAAAACGAGTTGGTGTTGGCCCTCTGTTAATTCTCCAGTGATAGCAGTAATTGTATGTTGGCAATGGCATAAGATTAATAGTTTGAGCTTGTTAACCAATGCAGTGCGATCCCGCGGCACTTGGTACCTAATGTCGTGACTTAAGCCCTCGCTAGCGTTAATGGTGAATGATATATGGTTTATTTCTTCTTGATCGCAGCTAAATAATAGTTTGCTATCTAAGGACTCAATAATTTTCTCTGCGTATTGACTGCCGAAATTCTTGGTAAATAGGCGCTTATCGATGATCGCCTTAAACGGTGTTGTGGTGTCGGTATTTGCATCACTCATTTGTTCACTAAGTTCGAATCTAATCTCAGCTGCCTGTTTCGCCGTAAATGAGTCTTGCGTATAGATTGTTAAGTCGATAGATCCACAGGTCTTAACTTTGATCATTTGGCTAATTAAGTTGCTTAAAACTAAGCGCAGCTTATATTGTTCGATCAAGTAACAAGGCGCGAGGGGGGCGGAAAAATTTAGGCCTAAACTTAATTGTTTCTCTTCGGCAAGTGGTCTTAAATTATGAATGATTTCCCGCAACCATGGCTCTAATTTCGTATAGAGAATATCAGGTTGAGGGGATTGTGGTGAGTGTTCTAACGAAGCCTGAGCAAATACTTGTTCGGTAACGGCGCTAAGTAATTCACCCTGAGAATAAATTGATTGGGCGGCTTGCGTTGCTGATGCGTCTTTAATGGTATCTGAGATTGAGCGACTGTTTTGCAATATATGTTGTAGTGACGGCGCAATCTCATCTTTAATTAGTGGCATGTATAACGCTTTAAGCGTCGCATCATTGTCACTTTGTAAATGTAGGGCAGCTACATGATTTTTTTTTCGTTCCTGACACAAAAATGAAAAAACTAACGCAAACATGAAACCGAGCAGTAACGATAACCCTTCAAAAATCAAACTAACCGTCGCATGCTTTTCGGCTAAATGTTGTTCGCTGTAATTGAGTTTAAAATAGATACGCAAGAAAAATAGCAACGCATACATTACGCAGACTGTTAGCAGCAGACTCTTCGCGCCAGTCGTTCGATGGTTTACGCTTATCACCGAAAAAATAATAAGCATGAGACACGATAAAGCAATTAACGTGAGCATGACTCGGCGCATGGCTTCATCGGGTGAATGATAGATAAAGTAGTAACAAACGGCTGCCAGAGATATGCCAATATAAGCCGATATCGCCAATTGATGGCGGTGCATACCATAAAAAGCTCGGGTGCCTAGCGTAATCAATAACAGGGCGATGATAAACAAGGCGTTTGGGGCAAATAAGGACCAATGTATTGATAAGTCACCAGCTTGGGTGAACAAACCTAGCGCCATGATATTTAGCACGAGACCTAACGCCCACAGCTTTACGCCCGGTGTGTGCCTGTTGCTGCCTAAGTAGGTCGCGAACATCAAAAAACTGACTACTGAAATTAGGGTAGCAAGCTGAAATGCGTCGTTTGTTTCCATGATTCTCCGATCTGTAAATTCATTCCCTTACTATAAATTATAGACGCGATATCAATACACACAATAAGTATTAACTCTTTATATCAATTTTATTATGTACATTTTTCCATTTATCCGGAAACTTACCCTGTAATACGAATGCAAAGGCGATAAGTTCGGCGATGATGATGTAGAGCTCCTTGGGGATCTCTTGGCCAATATCCAATTGATGCAAGAATTTGCTAAGCTCTTCATCCTGGTGAATCATCACATCGTTTTCCTGTGCGATAGCGATCAGCTCTTGGGCGAGTGAACCATATCCTTTGGCCACGACTTTAGGCGCAGATCCCGATTCATATTTTAGACCAATCGCGCGTTTGTTTGGATCTACCTCATCACTCATACTATTAACTCGACTAGTTGATTCGGGCGCTTTAACAGCGATTTAGCAATGTCACCTTGACGGCATGTCACCTTAGAATCGGCAAAGCCTAAAGCGTCGAGCCGATCCCCTAGAAATTGTTGATAAAAACTAACTCTATCAAGCAGCGCGGGGTTATTACACACCAGTTCTATGTCAACTTGCCCCGCATACAACGAAGCAATCGCCTTGATCTTTTGTTGCTCTCCCGCAGGTAACAGCAGAGTCAGGCGCCATGTTTTACCCGTGGCTTCATCTCCTTGTTGCTCTATTTCGCCCTCAATGTGCTCCACATCTTTGTCGCTCGTGGGCAAAGAAAAGTAGAAAAGGGCTTGGTTGTTGCTACTACTCTCTTGATTCTGATATTGATAAAGAGTGATATTTCCTGACAATGATGTAAGTGCCTCTTCCAGCGGTTTTAGGCTCGACAAATTTCCCAGCATCTGTAATGCCTGGGCTAAATTGGTCCCCAGCTTAGCATTTGGCTTCTTGAGGATGTTGAGCATGTGTTGCTTTAAAGCCGGAGATAACTCTTGATTGGCCGCCGCACTTTTGGCGCCAAGAATTAGCTGTAAGGCACTGGCTAGTGGACCTAAAGCAGATAAATTAATACTGCTGGGAGCTAGCGATGAAAAGCTAGAAAATTGAGATATAACATGAGCCAGTTGCACTGGCGTGGTTAGTTGCTGCATGTTTGGTAACTGTTGAGGTACTTTCTTGGTCAACACCTTGAGTTGGTCGATGGCCGCTAAGTGTTCTGCGCTAACATCATCATTGGCGTTGGTCGTCATCTCTTGAGCTGGCGCAGCTGTAGGCGTGGGCTGGGTTGATGGCCGAGAAAGCTGTAACGAGGCCAGAATGGCACTTAATTGCTTTAGTGGCATTGATGCTTTATGGCTTGGATCTTCAACCTTAGGTGCTGCGCCCTCTGAAATAGCAGGAGATTGGTGTGTTGCTGGTTTGCTCAAATCAGCGCTTTTAGCCGCAGCGTCTGTGTTGACTAATTTTTCTGTGCTTCTTTCAAGGTGGTGAGCACCGAAACTAGTTTTGTTATTAGGTACCTTGCTGATAGCTGGCTCTTTCACCATCGCTGTTTCTTTGGTTTGTGATGGAGCTTCTTTGGCTAATGCGGCGCTCGCTTCTTTGATTGGTACTGCTGTTTCTTTGGCTAATGCGGCGGTAGCTTCTCTGGTTGGCGCTGGTGCTTCTTTGATTGGTACTGCTGTTTCTTTGGCTAATGCGGCGGTAGCTTCTCTGGTTGGCGCTGGTGCTTCTTTGGTTGGCGCTGGTGCTTCTTTGGTTGGCACTGCTGTTTCTTTGGCTAACGTTGCTGTGTCTTTGGTTAATGCGGCGGACGCCTCTTTTGTTGGCGCTACTGCTTCTTTGGTTAATGCGGCGGTCGCTTCTTTTGTTGGCGCTACTGCTTCTTTGGTTAATGCGGCGGTCGCCTCTTTTGTGGGCGCTACTGCTTCTTTGGCTAATGCGGCGGTCGCTTCTTTTGTGGGCGCTACTGCTTCTTTGGCTAATGCGGCGGTCGCTTCTTTTGTTGGCGCTACTGCTTCTTTGGCTAATGCGGCGGTCGCTTCTTTTGTTGGCGCTACTGCTTCTTTGGCTAACGTCGCGGTAGCTTCTTTGATTGGCATTGCTGTGTCTTTGGCTATTGCAGCTGGTGCCTCTTTAGTTGGGGTTAATATTTCTTTGGCCAATGTGGCTGGTATTTCTTTGGTTGGTATTTCTTTGGTTGGTATCGCCGCTTCTTTGGTTAATGCAGCTGGCGCCTCTTTAGTTGGCGTTACGGTTTCTTTGGCTAATGTGGGGATAGCTTCTTTAGTTTGTGCTACGCCTTCTTTTGCCAGCGCTTCTTGGGCGGATCCCGTAGACAATGCTAACTTGTTTTGCAGGCTAATTTGTGTGGCAGATAGTTGAACAAACTCTTTGCTTTGTGTTGCTAAGGCGGTAAACACTTGCTCAACGCTCTGCTGGCGTATCCATAGTTTATTACGTGGATGATCCATGTCGATGTCTGGTGTTGTGGCTTGACCTTGTAGGTTTTTAGTGGTTATTTCTGTGGTATGAACCTTAAGGCTGTCGATGTTCTTGATACGATTTAGCGGCAGTGCCGTTAAATCTAATTGTGGAGATTGCTGTTTAACTTGAGCTAGGGGAGTGGTTAATTCGAGAGCTTGCTGCGGCGCAGGTAACCTGACGAATGCCACCATCATTTTCCCCTTGTCATTAACGGATAACTCAAGGGTAAAGGTTTGGTTTAGCGCAATGTTACTACTGCCGGGCAAGGCAGCATTAATGGTCACTTGACTATTGGCGACTAATTTTACCTGTTCACCGGGCAAACGACGCGCAAGTCCAATATTAAGCGGCTGGTGCTTTTCAATAAATTGCTGCTGTTGCTGCTGGGTCTTGGGGAATACGGTGGATTGTGCTAGTTTTTGCGCCAAGTCTCGACTCAATGGCACCTCGCCCTCACTAATTGGTGGTGGTGCAAGTTTTTCGATATTTATCAGCAGCTGTTTGCCGTCAGAAATCAATCGTAATTCCACTTTTTGACCTATCGCTAACGTGGCAACTTGTTGCTGCTGTTGATCGATGGCGACGGTCAGCGGCGGTTGGCCCGGCATACTAAAAGTAATGCTATTTTTGTCATGAGCTAAAACTTGAGAGGCAATGGTGAGCGCGTTTGCTAACGTGAGAGGTACATCTGCCGTGGCGCTAACATTGGTTGCCGCGCTAGTTGGCGTCGCATTTACAGTGCCAGATACTGGCGGCGAAACATTAGTGGTGGTCATTTGATTAGACATAGCGCCTTCGTTAAGATTTGGTAGCTCATTCATAGAATAGCTATTAGTGAAAAAAATAGCCAACAAACCTTCGCTAACTCAATGTCATGATATACTCCTTTTTCTTAAATGAATGAGCAACCCAAATGAGCCTGTTAAAAAAAATATGCACTAAGCCGATGTTATCACTTCTCGCTATCTCACTTTTGACCAGCATGAATGTATCGGCAGCGGATCAAGAGGCACAGCCGGTGATTAAATTAATCGATAGCGATCGCAGTGATCCATTTGAAAATTTTAACCGGGCCATGTGGGATTTTAATCGCGACTACCTCGATCATTATATCGCCAAACCTGCCGCTATTTTTTATAACAATTACATTCCTGTGCCAGTCCAAAGCGGTATTTACAACACGGCAAGCAATTTGGATGAACCCTCGTCGACGGTAAATAATTTACTTCAGGGTAACGTTGAAGATTCTGGTAACGCCTTTGCACGCTTTTTGATTAACTCAACCGCTGGCTTATTTGGCATCTTTGATGTTGCGGCCAAGATCGGACTTGAGCGTAAGCAAGACCAATTTGGCGAAGTGATGGCGGTTTATGGTGTCGACGATGGCCCTTATTTGATGCTCCCTGGCTATGGCCCTACCACTATCCGTAACGAAGTTGGCGACCAAATCGATAAACTCTATTTTCCAGCAACAGATATTGCATTTTGGCCAAGTTTGGGTATTAGTATGATCAAAGGCCTGCATGTTCGCGCGCAATTACTTGAGCAAGAAGGCTTACTAAATAGCTCGTTGGACCCTTATGCATTTGTCCAAAGTGCCTATTATCAACAGCGTCTCTTTGACATCTACGATGGTGAAATCCCACAAGTCGAGGATGACGAAGACTTGGACGATCTTGATTTAGACGACTTATAATAGACGACTTACAAATAGACGCCTGAACATCGCCGCTCCTTGCCATGTGCACGCATGAACATAAAAAAGGGTTGCCGATTGGCAACCCTTTTTCTTGGTAGAGAATTAAGCCCGCAGACTCAATGCTAACCCTATTAAGACTTGCCTTCGTTCAATGGTAAATGTTCCCAAGGACGAGTCTTCAGTGCTAGTAATAAGATAACAGCGCCAACACCGATGCTAATCAAGCTGATTTGCATGTATAAGCCAGGCATCTCGGCCACTTTCTCTGGGTCAAAGCTTCCTGCTAACAAGCCAGAGATGATGTTACCGATAGAGTAAGTTAATACAAACACACCCATTAACTGGCCGGCGAAGCGACGTGGTGACAGTTTAGATACCGCGCTAAGTGCGATAGGGCTTAGACATAACTCACCAACAGTGTGCAGGAAGTAGGTCATAATCAACCAATATGGTGCCACTTTAAGTCCGTCTGCAGCAATTTGCGCGGCGAAAAACATTACGATGAAACCACTGGCCATGATGATTAGGCCCATTGCACATTTTAAACCCGATGAAGGAGTCATGGTGCGTCGGCCGAGGTTAATCCACAGCGCCGCAAAGAATGGGGTCAACAAAATGATAAAGAATGAGTTAGTCGCTTGGAACCAACTAGTCGGTATTTCGAAGCCGCCAATTAAGCGGTCGGTATAATCGCGAGCAAACAGATTTAAGGTTGAACCTGCTTGTTCAAAACCAGACCAGAAGAATGCAGAGGCAACACAAATCAGTAATAATGCCATCATACTTTTCTTTTCATTGGTATTAAGGTTGCCAAAGAAGAAGATGTAACCGAAATAACAGAAGAAGATTACGGTAAACAAAATAGCCGTGTACTGGGCAACAACAACTGGATTGATGATGATTGAACCGTTCATGGTTAGGAAAGTCACAAGGCTAATGATTACCAAGAAACCAGCAATACTCATCCAACTGATCTTCTGAGCCTTCTCTGATAAAGGGTCAGTCGGTCCACAAGAGGTACCTTCAAGCTTATATAAGGTGAAGCGATATTGTACTAGGCCAATAGCCATACCGACGGCAGCAGCACCAAAGGCCCAATGCCAGCCTTGATTTACCGCCAAATAACCACAAACAAAGTTACCTAGGAGCGAACCGAGATTAATGCCCATATAGTAGATTGCGAAACCACTGTCGCGGCGCTCATCTTCACTACCGTATAAATTACCGACCATTGCGGCAATGTTAGGTTTGAGTAATCCAGTACCCAAGACAACGATAATCAAACCGATGAAGAACGTCGAATCACTAGGGATAGCTAATACGATGTGGCCAACCATAATGATTAAACCGCCGTACCACACAGAGCTTTGACCGCCCAATAAGCGATCGGAAATCCAGCCGCCCGGTAACCCCATGAAATATACAGCACCAGTGTAAAGGCCATAAATAGCGACTGATGAGGCAACGGTTAAGGCTAAACCGCCTTCTTGGAGCGTAGCGGTCATAAATAATACGAGCAATGCGCGCATACCGTAGTAACTCATGCGTTCCCACATTTCGGTAAAGAAGAGTGTCGTTAGACCCCTCGGATGTCCAAGCACATCTGTGCTGGCCCCTGTTTGTGATACATCATTCATGCAATGTCCTTAATTGAAGTGATAGCCTAGTCGATGACTCGCAAGGCTTTAGTTATTTTACTTTTAATAAAAATTTATACGGTGTGTATACCAGTTTGCGGCCCACTATAGCAAACTTTTGTCTAATATAAATATTCTTGAAGCTGTAAATGTTCAGGTCAGGTAAACACTTACTATCTAATCTAGCGCAGTGTTCTTTAATGCGATACTTAGTGAGGGTTAGAGCATGGATACTTGATTGTAATAAAGGGGTGATTGTTTTAGAATGCTCGGATATTTAGGTGTTGTGCGGGTGCTGGGTAGCAAGCGACACAACTAATAATGTTATGGTGTAGCGCGTAAGTTTGTTGCTTTGCTGTCGCCATCGTACATTTTTTCGGAGAATTATCAGTGTTCATAACAGGTCCCACTAAATGCAAGATGATTAAGATCTTGAGCATTTGTTTTATTTCGATATTTTTTAGCACCAGCCAAGCCTTTGCCATCACGCCATCGCCATCGCCGGCGATGATCGAACAACTGAAAAAACTCCCTAAATCAGAGCAACAACGCTTAATGAAGCAGTACGGCTTGTCGCCGAGTATGCTTAAAAGCATGACACAGGGCACTAGCGAGACCGAATCTAATGACCTCTCGCCATTGCCGCGTAATACAAGTCCAGATAAATCTGATTTATCCAGTGAGTGGCCCAAGCAAGAGCAACCTTATTCAGAAACTAAACTCAAATCCTTTGGTTATGATTTGTTTGCAGGAGAGCCGGTTACATTTTCACCGGTTAATGATATTCCTGTCGCTGAAAATTATATTGTCGGTCCAAATGATGAGGTGCTGATTAACCTATACGGTCGTGAAAGCGGACAATACAAGATACAAGTTGATCGCAATGGCCAACTTGATATTCCTGAATTAGGGCCATTTAATGTGACCGGGCTTAGCTTTGAAGAGTTAAAGCAGCGGGTCACAGATATCGTCTCGTCAAAATATACCGGTGTTAGCGTCAGTGTTGGTTTAGGTGAGTTACGCTCGATTCGTGTATTTGTCGCCGGTGATGCCTATAAGCCAGGTTCGTATACCGTGAGTTCATTATCGACAATTACCCAAGCGCTATTTGTCGCTGGTGGGATCAATGATATTGGTTCGCTACGAAATATTCAGCTTAAGCGTCAGGGCAAGCTGGTCAGCAGTTTTGACCTCTATGATTTACTGATTAATGGTGATGCGTCAGGCGATAAAAGACTGCGTTCTGGTGACGTTGTGTTCATTCCCCCAGTTGGTGCAACCGTTTCAATCAAAGGGCAAGTGCGCCGCCCTGCGATCTATGAACTTAAAAACAATGAGACCATTGCGCAGCTATTAAAAATAGCAGCAGGCTTGAAACCACAGGCATTTCCCGCAGCATCGATATTACAGCGTTATGATAGCAGTCACTTACCAAGTTTTATTAACGTTGATTTAACCACTAAAAAAGCTAAGAACAAACGCTTGAAAAATGGTGATACGCTCATTGTACAAAGTACAACCAAGCGAATTTTTAAGCAGGTTGCATTGTTGGGGGCCGTGACTCGACCTGGTTTATATCAATGGCATGAAGGGATTAAAATAGCGGATATTCTTAAATCCAGTTGGTCAGATCTCAAAGATTCAGCCGATATTGATTATGCGTTGATTATTCGTGAAAAGAATTTACGCGGCGACATTGAAGTTATTCAATTTAATCTTGGTCATGCGATGGCGTCGGCCAATAGCAAGGATAATGTTACGTTAGCTCCTCGCGATATGTTAATGGTCTTTAGTAACAATGCAAACCAAATGGAGCGGATTGAACTCGACAGGCTCGTTGCACAAAAAATAGCGCCTTTTTCTAATAAAGAATATTTGGAGTTACCTACTGCAAATACACCAGATTTATTTACAGCCGGATTTTCGTGGTTAACTCGTGACAAGAACGAATATGTTAGAAAGCCTACTAACATAAGTCAGGAACAGTTTAAGCTTAATCAACAAGAATTAGAACTTACTTCCAATGTGGTCTCTGAGGTTTTACTGACTCTATTTAACGCTAAGGAAAAATTAGAAATTAGCAGTGTGCTAACGAGGCAAGAATTGCTATATCCGGTGTTAGAAAAACTACGCCAGCAGGCTAATAATAATAATCCAGTGGCTGTTACCTCTATTAGTGGTGAAGTTCGCTTTCCTGGCGTATATCCTTTATCACGCAAAGGTTCTGTTTTGAGTCTTATCCGCGCCGGCGGTGGTTTGAAAGAGAGCGCCTACATTAAACAAGCTGAATTAAGTCGTAACCAGTTAGATGCAAATTACAGCGCTACAACCCAACATTTAGCAATTAAATTGCCTGGTCTCTCGGAGCATTCGCCGCACTACCTTAACAGTAAGGATCATTTGAGGATCTTAACTGTGCCAGATTGGCAGAAAAACATTAGTGTTGAGTTACTTGGCGAGGTTCGATTCCCTGGCGTTTATAATATAAAAAACGGTGAGTCGATGATGTCAGTTGTTCATCGCGCTGGCGGCTTTACCAATAATGCTTTTATTGAAGGGGCAGTGTTTACACGCGAGACAGTTAGACTGGCGGAAAAGAAGCAAGCAATATCGATTGCCAATCAACTGCGCCGAGAAATTGCGACGCGCGGACTATCACAAGAAGGTAACTTTGTTAGCTTTGACGATGCATCTAAGATGCTAACTGAACTCGAGAATATTGAGTCTGTCGGTCGCATGGTTATCGACCTTAACGGCTTAGAACAGCACTATAACAGTAGAAAAGATAACGATGCGTTGCGCCTAGAACATGGTGATAAGCTAATTGTTCCGAGGGTTATTCAAACCGTGACTGTTGTGGGTGAAGTACAGCATGCGTCGAGCCACTTCTATCATGATCATCTTGCTTTAGACGAATATATCGTGCTTGCGGGCGGCTCCAAACAACGTGCTGATGATGATCGGATTTATATCATTAAAGCTAACGGTTCCGTTATTCTTCCTGATGCAAGTCATTGGTTTAGTAGTCAAACACAAATTGAACCTGGTGATACCATCGTGGTGCCATTAGATACTGAATACAAAGATACGCTATCGTTGTGGACGCAGGTTACAGGTATCATATACAATAGCGCGGTTGCTTTCTCTGCGATTAAAGGAATTTAATCGATTGGATATTTTCAATGTATATAATTTTAAATGAGTAGCTATGGATTATTTCGTACCGTTAGTTTTTACATTTTTAGTGTCTTTCATTTGCATTCGATGCTCAAAGCCTATTGCTGAAAAGCTTGGGCTTGTTGACAACCCTACCGTTCGTAAAACTCATACCGGCGCCGTGCCATTAGTCGGTGGCATTGCCATTTTTCTCGGGGTTTTGCTCTCGAGCGTCGTATTTATTGAAAATAGCCAACAACTCAATTTATATCTTATCTCGGCTGCGCTAATCGTGTTTATCGGCGTATTAGACGATTACTATGATTTACCAGTAAAGACCCGAATCGTCGCCCAAGTAATTGCAGCTTCGATTATGATTTTTGGGGCGGGCCTATATCTTGAAAATCTAGGTGACTTATTTGGTTTTGGCAATGTTTCATTAGGATTGCTCGGAACCGTACTCACCGTTATTGCTGTGGTTGCCTCAATTAATGCCTTTAATATGGTCGATGGCATCGATGGTCTCGCTGGCATGCTCGCGATCGTGACCTTTGGAACTTTGGCATTTCTGTTGAGTTATGCACAAAATGAATGGTTTTTGTTGCCGATTATTTTCATCGCGGCATTATTTGCCTATCTGATGTTTAATCTTGAGTGGCCTATTGCGCACTTTAAGAAAGTGTTTATGGGCGATGCGGGTAGTATGCTAATTGGCCTTACTGTGGTTTGGCTATTAGTTATTGGAACGCAGGCACAAACCCCGGCATTTAACGCGGTTACTGCACTTTGGATTATCGCCGTGCCACTGATGGACATGGTCGCGATAATGATTCGGCGGATGAAGAAAGGCCAATCTGCGTTTAAACCTGATCGTGACCACCTTCATCATATCTTTTTGCGCGCTGGTTACACATCCCGTCAGACCCTCGCTGTCATTAGCTCTATCGCTGTTTTATTTGGTTTTATTGGTATTGTTTTAGAAATAAGCAACACACCGCTGTGGTTTGGACTATTATTATTTGTAGTAGTATTTATTTTTTATACCTATGCATTAAACCATATTTGGAGAATCTTAACTTTCTTTAGGAAGTTAAGAGGTATCTAATCGATAGGCAAGCATAGACGACTGTAAGGAGTTGCAGTCGTTGACTCAAACCACAGGAATGCTAAATCCCCATGATGAAAGTTTTAACCGTTTTTGGAACACGTCCAGAAGCCATAAAAATGGCCCCACTAGTCCATGCACTCGCTAGCGATAAGCGTTTTGACGCTAAAGTTTGTGTCACTGCGCAGCATCGAGAAATGCTCGATCAGGTGTTGGACCTATTTAATATAACCCCCGATTTTGATCTTGATCTGATGAAAGCTGGCCAGACGCTCAATCAAATCACCTCGCGCATTCTACTCGAATTAAAGCCGGTGCTAGAACAGTTTAAGCCCGATGTGGTACTTGTTCATGGGGATACTGCAACAACATTCGCCGCCAGTTTGGCTGCTTACTATGAGCAAATACCTGTCGGGCATGTCGAAGCAGGGCTACGCACCGGTAATGTTTATTCGCCATGGCCCGAAGAAGGCAATCGCAAACTAACAGGCGCGTTAACCAAGTTTCATTTTGCGCCGACCGATACCTCGAAAGAGAATCTGCTGCGCGAAAATTATGATCCACAAGATATTCATGTCACGGGCAATACCGTCATTGATGCCTTGCTGATGATCAAAGATAAAATTGAGAATGACGTAACGCTCAATGAAGAGCTGAGCGAAAAATTCTCTTTCCTTGAGCCGAGTAAAAAACTTATTTTAGTTACTGGACATCGTCGAGAGAGTTTTGGTGATGGTTTTGAGCGCATTTGCGATGCCTTGGCAACAACGGCAAAGCAATACCCCAATGCGCAAATTTTATACCCTGTGCATCTTAATCCGCAGGTACGAGAACCAGTTAACCGCATTCTCAAAGATATCGACAATATCTTTTTGATTGAACCACAGCAATACCTGCCATTCATTTACTTAATGAGCCGCTCACACATCATTTTAACCGATTCTGGTGGTATTCAAGAAGAAGCACCAAGCTTGGGTAAACCTGTGTTAGTGATGCGCGATACCACAGAACGGCCAGAAGCTGTATCGGCGGGTACGGTTAAGTTAGTCGGCACCGATATCGACGTTATCACCTCATCGTTACAGGAACTTATGGATGATGAAGAAGCCTATAAGGCGATGAGCTTTGCGCACAACCCATACGGTGACGGCTTAGCCTGTCAACGCATCCTCGATGTGCTCGCACAATCTAAATAATAAAAAACTAGAGAACAACTATGTCATTTGAAACTGTTTCTGTCATTGGGCTAGGTTACATCGGTCTGCCAACTGCGGCGATGTTCGCGGCTTACGGAAAAAAGGTAATCGGGGTTGATGTAAACCAGCATGCAGTTGATACCATCAATCGCGGGCAAATTCATATCGTCGAGCCAGAGCTCGATGCTATTGTGAGCAAGGCAGTTAGTGCCGGTAACTTAAAGGCAGTATTGACCCCTGAACCAGCAGATGCATTCTTAGTCGCTGTGCCAACACCATTTTTACCGACTGACGGCCCTATCCCACAACCCAACCTTGCTTATATCGAAAGTGCGGCAGTGTCGATAGCCAAAGTATTAAAGGTTGGTGACTTAGTTATTCTCGAGTCAACTTCACCGGTTGGCGCAACCGAACAAATGGCGAAATGGTTGTCTGACGCCCGTCCTGATTTAACCTTCCCAGCGACTCATGGTGAAGATTCAGACATTCGCATCGCTCATTGCCCGGAGCGCGTATTACCCGGTCAGGTTGTACGTGAACTGGTTGATAACGATCGCGTCATTGGCGGCCTAACCGAAAAATGTTCGCAGCAGGCGAGTGAGCTCTATAAAACCTTTGTCAAAGGCGAATGCGTAATCACCAATGCACGCACCGCAGAAATGGCTAAGCTGACCGAAAATGCCTCGCGCGATGTCAGCATTGCCTTTGCCAATGAGTTATCACTTATTTGTGATGATTTAGACATCAACGTGTGGGAATTAATAGCCTTGGCTAATCGCCATCCGCGGGTAAATATCTTGCAACCCGGTGCTGGCGTTGGTGGTCATTGCATCGCAGTAGATCCGTGGTTTATTGTGGCTAAATCGCCACAACAGGCCAGAATCATTCACACCGCGCGACGGGTTAACGATAGTAAGCCTTTATGGGTGCAAGAAAAGGTAAAATCGGCATTGGCTCAGCACCTTATCGATAATCCAAATAAAACCGCTAGTGATGTTCGCATCGCCTGTTATGGTCTGGCCTTTAAGCCCGATATTGATGACTTGCGCGAAAGCCCAGCACTGGAAATTACCAAGGCACTAAGTCAATCGCTGCCGTGTCGCATCCTAGCGGTCGAGCCAAATATCAACATGTTGCCAGAAAATTTGGTCAGCGCAAATCTTTGCCTATCATCGTTAGATGAAGCACTAACCAGCGCCGATCTTCATGTGATGCTAGTGGATCACAAAGAGTTTAAGGCAACATCAGTATCAGATAAGCTAACCATTATCGATTGCAAAGGCATTTGGCGCTAATAACAGATTATGTGTGGTCCTTCGTCATACTCGAAGTGCCACAGCCTCGTCATTCCCGAAGACTCAGCGTCTCGTCATTCCCGAAGTGTTTTATCGGGAATCTGGTGAGGCTTTACGCAACATCACTCGCAGTCCGAGATCCTGCATAAAACACTTGCAGGATGACGAGTCGTATTCCTCGTTATTGCCGAGTTGTTTTATCGGGAATCTGGTGAGGCTTTTGCGCAACATCATTTGCAATTCGAGATCCTGCATAAAACACTTGCAGGATGACGAGTAGTGTTCCTCGTCATTCCCGAGTTGTTTTATCGGGAATCTGGTGAGGCTTTTGCGCAACATCATTTGCAATTCGAGATCCTGCATAAAACACTTGCAGGATGACGAATGGTATTCCTCGTCATTCCCGAGTTGTTTTATCGGGAATCAGCATATACATCTCCAATCTTACTTTTTGTGACTACACTAACTCCAATAACGCTCATGGGGAAGTTGTCATGCAACCAGCTATCTATATTTTGGCCTCAAAAAAAGATGGTATCTTGTACATAGGTGTTACCAGCAATTTGGTTCAGCGTATTTGGCAGCACCAACAAAACCTAGTGGCAGGTTTCACTAAAAAATATAATGTACATCGGCTGGTTTATTTTGAACTTCATTCTACGATGGAACACGCAATTTCTCGCGAAAAACAACTTAAAAACTGGAACCGCGATTGGAAAATTGCACTCGTGATTAAAAACAATCCCAATTGGGACGACCTATATCCTTCGATACTTTAGAGCATCATTTTTTAATTTCAAAAGCTCCTCGTCATTGCCGAAGTCCCACCGTCTCGTCATTCCCGAAGTCTCACCGTCTCGTCATTCCCGAAGTCTCACCGTCTCGTCATTCCCGAAGTCTCACTGTCTCGTCATTCCCGAAGTCTCACCGTCTCGTCATTCCCGAAGTGTTTTATCGGGAATCTGGTGAGGCTTTGGGTAACTCACTTGCAGCCTGAAATCCTGCATAAAACACTTGCAGGATGACGAAGGTGACGGGCTTGCAGGATGACGAGTGGTATTCCTCGTCATTCCCGAGTTGTCAAAACTCCTCGTCATTCCCGAAGTCCAACAGTCTCGTCATTCCCGAGTTGTTTTATCGGGAATCTGGTGAGGCTTTGGGTAACATCACTTGCAGCCTGAGATCCTGCATAAAACACTTGCAGGATGACGAAGGTGACGGGCTTGCAGGATGACGAAGGTGATGGGCTTGCAGGATGACGAAGGTGACGGGCTTGCAGGATGACGAAGGTGACGGGCTTGCAGGATGACGAAGGTGACGGGCTTGCAGGATGACGAAGGTGCGGGCTAGCACAATGACTAAGGCGAAACACTTGAATAATGATAACGATGGCGCTTATCGAGCTAAACAAACTGAAACATCTTTAATATCGACAGTTTCATCCTCTACTGATAGTATGCATCCCATTAGATCTTGTTCTTAAGAAGAATCCAGCAATGAAAAAAAATCTTGGCTTTACCATGATGGAACTACTCATCGTGATCGTTATTTTGGGACTATTGACCTCACTGGTTGCCCCTAAATTTTTTGACAAACTAGGTACAGCTGAACGTGGCGTAGCCGCGGCACAAATGTCGGCATTTGAGACAGCGCTCGACACCTACCGTTTAGACATGGGTAAATATCCTGCTAATCTTGAAGCGCTAAGAAAGGGCGATGAAAAACGTTGGGACGGTCCATATTTACCCAAGAAAGTGCCAATGGACCCATGGGATAATCCTTATATTTACAAGATCCCAGGCGAAGACGGTCAACCTTATTTGCTAATGTCCTACGCGGCTGATGGCAAAGAAGGCGGCGAAGACAACGATCAAGACATAGTGCATCAGTAATGTCACTAGCCAATATATTGCGTGACAGTTTTGAAATAACCACGCCAGACATCGACAAAGCGCTTAAGTACCAGCAAAAATATGGTGGTCGACTCGAACAAATTCTAGTGAATATGGGGAGCCTGCCCGACGATCAAGTCGCACCACTGTTATCTGAATTTCTTGGCATGCCGATGCTCAATATTTCACAATGGATCGATACTCCAGCACTAGATGTTGACGCCAGTACCATCGAGTTTCTGTTGCAGCATCAATGGTTGCCGCTAGCAAAAGAAGACAATAATTGGCAGTTTGCCTGTGTCTTCCCGCTTGAACTTGGGATCAACGAATGGTTAACCCAACACAATATTAATGCAGAGTTGTTTATAGCCTCCGAGTCAGACATTCAAATGCTCAGCAGCAAGTATGTCATGCATGACAATGACGCCCTCGATGGTGAATTTGTCGGAGACGAAGAAGAACGACTGCGCGAGTTAGCGACCGAGGCACCAACGGTTAACTTACTTAACTCATTAATTTCCAAAGCCTTGCGTCAAGGCGCATCAGACATGCACCTCGAACCTTATCAGGGGCGCTACCGCGTGCGTTATCGGGTCGACGGTGTATTACACGAAGTTGAACGCCTCGCGGCGAAAATGCAATTACCTATTGTCACGCGACTCAAGATACTGTCGGGCATGGACATCGCCGAAAAGCGCCGTCCGCAAGATGGTAAAATCGAAATGAAGATTGCCAACCAAGAACTCGACATTCGTGTCTCGGCGTTGCCGCTTAACGATGGTGAATCGGTAGTGATGCGTTTCTTGCGTAAAGACAACGTGCAATATGACATGTCGGTACTCGGCTTATCCGAAGACATCGAAGCGATGATCCGCCGTGACATTAAAACCACCGCGGGTGTGGTGTTATTAACCGGTCCCACGGGCTCGGGTAAAACCACCACCCTATACACCTTCTTAAATGCGCTGAACAACGATGACGTTAAAATTATCACCTTAGAAGATCCGGTGGAATACCAACTACCCGGGATTAACCAGGTACAGGTAAACAGCGACATTGGTTTCGATTTCTCGGCGGGCCTACGTAGCATTGTTCGTCAAGATCCCGACATTATCATGCTCGGCGAGATTCGTGATAAAGAAACTGCGCAAATAGCCCTACAATCGGCGCTCACCGGACACTTAGTGTTTAGTACCGTGCACACCAACGATGCGGCGAGTGCTTACACCCGTCTGCTCGACCTTGGGGTGGAAGAGTTTTTGCTCAATGCCGCGCTGGTATCTATAGTCGCGCAGCGACTAGCACGAAAAATATGTAGCGACTGTGCCATCGAGCATCCCGACGCCAGCGACTACATTGAAAAATATAACCTCAACGCATTAGCTAAGCGTTTTAATCTTGAGCATATTACGCTCAAGAAAGGCCAAGGCTGTGAAACATGTTCACACACGGGTTACAAGGGCCGCATGGCGGTTATTGAATACCTAGCCTGTGATGATGTGATAAAGGCAATGCCTAAAGATGGTGACTTTATCACCAAGGCAAAGCAACACAACCACGACATCAACCGACGTAACTTGATGGAAGACGGTCTGTATAAGGCTATTTGTGGTCATACCACCATCGAAGAAGTCTTAAGGATTGCGGGCTAGTGGCGTTATTTATCTACAAGGCCTACGACAGCGCTGGCGCCAAGATCGACGGCCAAATAGAGGCGAGCGACCAACAAACGGCGCTTGCACAGTTGAAAAAACAGGGGCTGCTGCCCGCTGAAATCAGTCAATATAAAGAACCCGCCAAGAGCATCTTCGGTGGGCGCAGCAAGATCGCCTTGGCCGACTTAGAGTTTCTAACCGCCGAACTCAGCTTATTGCTCGAATCAGGCGTGCGCATCGACAAGGGCATCGATATCATCAAGCGCACCAAAGCAAATCCAGCGTTGGCGCAACTGCTTAATACCATGAGTCGGGATCTAAAGAAGGGCAAGAGCATCTCGCAAGCCGCGCGCGAACACCCGCACGTGTTTGACTCGCTTTATTGCAACTTAATTGAACTGGGCGAAGCCTCGGGCAATCTGCCCATCGTATTTGCCGACTTGGCAAAAGACCTGAAGTTTAAGCGTGAACTGCGCAACAAAATCATTAGTTCGATGGCTTATCCCTCGGTGATCTTCTTTGTGTGTATTCTAAGCATCTTCTTTATATTCAACTTTATCATCCCCAAGATGGCGGGCATGTTTAGCGAAGCCGATGACTTGCCTTGGTACACCCAAGTAATGTTAGATACCAGCGCCTGGATGATGCAATATCAGTGGTTATTAGTGATTGGCCTTGTCGCCAGTGGTTTTGGCTTGGTCGCCGCCTTAAAACAACCTGCGTTTAATGCCTGGTGGCAAACCATCGCCCTTAAGCTACCTGTAATAAGCGGCGCAGTCAAAACTGTCGAACGCATTCGCTTTAACAGTGGCCTAGCCATGATGATTAAGGCGGGCGTGCCTATCGACCAAGCCCTAACGTTGGCCACTGGTAACATTAAGAATCAAATATTACGCCGTGAAATGGACATCGCGCGAGTCAAGGTGCAACGTGGCAGCGCGCTTAGTCCCGCATTGCGACAAACCTCACTCTACCCCGAGTTTTTTGTCTCTCTGCTAGAAGTGGGCGAAGAGTCGGGTAACTTAGAGCGGGTATTTGACGAAATCGCCAATCGTTCGCGCCAAGAATTTGAGAGTTGGACCCAGAAAATGACCACCTTAATCGAACCCTTAATGATCTTATTCATGGGTGGTTTTGTTGGCGGTGTCGTGGTGATGATGTTACTTAGCATGGTGTCAATGAATGACATCGGCATATAACCTAACATGTTTAGCATAAAACGCCAGCGAGCCTTTACCTTAATCGAACTTATGGTGGTGATGGCTATCTTGGCGCTGCTAATGAGCTTAGTCGGGCCAATGGCAATCAACAGTGTCGAGCGAGCCAAAAGCCGCCAAGAAATGATGAGCGTAAAAAACTGGCTACGCGTGGTCAGTGCCCGCGCCTTTAATACCGGCCAGGCGCATGTTATTAAATTTAGCGGTAAGCAGGCTCAGCTCTACACTCAAAATGACTATGAGAGCGAAAGCGCACCGATCATTGAGCGTGACTTTGAGAGTTTGTTTTTTCAACCGCAATTACTTGCTTATAATAAGAATGGCTTTGTCGAACAAAAACTACTCACTGGCACCAACCGTGGTCAAGACTTAGAGATAAACCTAAATAGTTGGGTTAACGGAGTAGCCCCCGATGAAAACTAATTTTCGCCTACAACAGCGAGGATTTTCACTGGTAGAAGTATTAGTGGCCTCGGTGATCCTATTTTCAGCCATCGCCAGCGTCACCATGATCTATCGCGGCGCATTTATCAGCAGCAAAACAGCAGAAGGGCACGTCGAACTAGCGGGTGTATTGCCATCTATACTCTCTGTTATCAGACAAGATATTCGCAATCAAGGAGCTTTACCACTGAGCGAACTGAGTAATCAAGGCAATGCATGGGGCGTGGACTACCAATGGCAAGCAACCCAACAGTCGTTCTTGCCACCGCAGCCGGTGTTTTCGCCAGACTCGGGCAGATTAGAAGAGTTTCCCGCCAAATACAAATTATGGCAGGTGAGTCTTATTCTAAGTAAAGATAAGTTGCACAAGCAATATCAGTTTAACGAAGTGAGTTGGCACAATGAATAGTGTTAGGCGCAGCAGTGGCTTCACCCTAATTGAGCTGATGATTGTTATCACCATATTGAGCTTGCTATTGTTCACCGGTAACTATAGTTACAGCATGTTATCTTCGCGCTGGAATAAAGAATTGGGTAACTACTCACAAGTGGCTAGTGATGCAAAGCACCTGTTGCTGGTGCAAAATTTGTTGGAGGGTATCGAGCCTTTAGTGGTGGTAAATCAAGAAAGTACGCCTTCATTTTTCTTTATCGGTGATAAAACCAGCTTGCTTGGGGTGAGTGTCAGTGGATTGTTTAGCGTTAAACAAGCTGAGATTTTTCGTTTGACCGCACAAGAAAATCCAGATGGCTTGTTCGATCTAATATATCAATCGGCCTCAACCAAAGACATATTATTAACAGCAACTAATCAAGAAATTGTATTTACGCAAAAACTGACGCTCTTTTCGGCGCTAAGTGCGGTTGAGTTTTCTTATTATGGTTGGCAACATTTTGATAAAAAAAATGATGATGGTGAAATTGCCACGCCAGGCCAATGGTTTGAACGCTTCTCAGGTATCGATAATCAGTTGATGCCAACTAAGATGACGCTGCGGCTTAATCGCGATAGTCAATGGCTTGATATCGCAATTGAACTCGACGGTGAATCAGAGTCGCGGCTGTCACCTTATGTCGATGGTGAACAATAATGATCAATATGCAAAGACAGCAGGGCATTGCGCTAATTCAAATTTTACTTATCACCGCTATTCTAACTGTGTTCGCGCTATACATGACTCAAACAGCCCGTCAGCAACTTACCATGGGCTATTGGGCTAGTGACCGAGCGCAGGCGCAAGTGGAGCTACATAGTGCGCAATCACAGTTGCTGTTTACCATGCTCACCCAGCCTTTGAGTCACCTTTATGATGAAATCCCCAAGCAACCATCGAGCCCACTTGAGTCGAGTATAGCCACGATCAGTCAAAGCCTAAATTTACATGGTCAAGCATTTAGCATCAATGAGCATGTTACCGCTAGAGTAAAAGATCAAGCAGGACTTATTCATGCCCGCTATCCATTACGTTATGTGATCAAAGCACTTATAGGCGCGCAGGGCTACAACGAAACTCAGGTCGATGAAATGGTCGACGCCTTGTTAGATTGGCAAGATCTTGATAATATCACCGCTTCAGAGGGCGCTGAGATCCCGAATGCACAGGGAAGAATCCGCAATGGCGCACTACCCGATATGTTTGAACTGCAACACATCACGCAGATCCCAGCACGTTTATATCCCTTGCTTCGTGATAATCTTACGGCGCATCGTCGAGGTAATTTCAACCCAATGAACAGTTCTGTTGAGCTACTTAGCGCCTTAACCAGTGCCCAAATAGCCCAACAAGTTAGTCGTTTACGAGACAGTCAGCAACTAACAAAACAAGTGTTTATCGACTTGACCGATATAACCGAAAATGATGAGATCTATTTGTATCCATCCAATTATTTTACCATTGAATTAGTTAGTGAGGTTGGCGACACCGTGGTCACAAAAAAAATTACGATTAAATTACTGCCGACAGCATCAAACAAAACGTCCCCAATTAATCAATATTTGAGCCGTGGGTAACCAGTGACTTCACATCAAGAAATAAAAATAGAGCAAACAACGCTGCAAAGTAATTGGCTAAATAAGGTGATTATCGCAAAGGCTGGTTATTTTAACGGTCGTTTACACAAATTTGTATTGGATAACGGACGCATTACCTTGCGCTTTGCACTACCTAAAGAGCCAGTACCAAAAATCATAATAGTGTCACGTTCTTATTACCACGAGCAATTAAAAAATTATCCTATTGAAAGTGCTAAAGAGCTAAAGAAACTATTGGCACTTGAGCATGCTAGCAACGACACTAAGTTTAAGATTCTAGGCACCGACAATGGTCAAACGTCTGTAAACTGCTGGCAATTTCACGCCGATGTGCCACCGGCTATGATTCAATTGCCAGAATCGTTGATATTGGCACAATTATCAAAAGGCGATCACCTGCTCAGTGTCACAAAAGATATGGAGGATGACCAGAAACCGCTTTTTGTGGCTAATGTGCAACGGACGATACTGTCAACGAATCAATCTTCGGTGATTAACTCGGTTGAGCGCTTTGCACTCTCTACTGGGTTGGCAAGTGACATTGAGCAGCACCAGATAAATAGTAACGATTATGCCGCTGCGTTAATTCAGGGATTGTCCAAACTAAATTGGCAGCACCTGGCTAGTTTCTTTAATCGTGGTGACGGCGGGGAGCTTGGTTCTATTTTTGCTAAGTTAGCGATTCCTGCTAGCTTGGTCTTGATCTGCTACTTAGCACTGAGCAGCGGATATTTGGCCTATCACAATAGTAGCTTAAGCGAACAGTTGATTAGCCAGAAACAGCAAATCAACGGCGCGCTTAACCAACAACAACAATTCGATAGTAACATCGGTCGTTACCAGGCACTTGGCGAGTTTTTTAGCACCCAGCAAACTAGTTCCTCTATTTGGTTAGTGATGGCCTCATTGCTACCCGAGATAAAAACAACCAACATCCGCATGGCCAACAATCGTTTTGTGATTCGCGGCACGGCGCCAAAGGCAACCGACGCGCTCGAGCTTATTAATAATCATCCGCTGGTGATTGCGGCCAAATTTGACAGCCCAACGCGCACTCGAAGAGGGCGTGAAAGCTTTGTCATCGGCTTAACCATACGTGCTCAAGCATTAGATGAGACGCCTAAGCCAAGTGAAGACGCAGCAATAACGCAAACAGACAAGGAGCAAGGTCATGAATGAACTTAAGAAACATGCGCTGTTATTGTCAATTGTAGCGCTGCTTATATTGGTTAAATTTGCAGTGATGCCGATTATGCAATGGCAAGACAATGCGGTGGTCGAATTGCGTAACCTGCAGAAAAAATTGGGCAAGGTGAGTCAAGTACTTGGCAGTGAGGACAAAACCGGTGAGGTTAACCAACAAGTAGCCGAGCAACTCGCGGCTGCGCAACAATTGTTCTTTGCCCATCAATCGCAATCTGCGTTTGAATTAGCCCAGCAGCAATACTTCGAAGCGTTAACTGAAAAACACAATCTTAGATCCCGAAATTTTGGCTGGCAAAATGTTAGCCAACGGGACGATCTAGCCTTGACCAGGTTTCAAGCGGCGATCCGTATCGATGGCAAGCTAAAAGACATTATCGCCTTATTTGTCGAACTAGAAACTCAGACAAAGCGCATCGAAATAGTCGGGTTTAATATATCACCCAAAAGTCAATCAGAAAAATCCCTTGGCCGCGTGCGCAGCGCCCGCATTACAATTGCGCTCTATGTTAATCAAGCGCAAGGAGAAAAATCTTGAACTTAACATTTAAACAGTTAATGACGAGTAAATTGACGCTGATCGGCGCTATATTAGCGCTAATGTTAGTGGTAAGCGATGTACAACAGCGCCTACTCACTAAGCCGCATCAAAGCGCTAACATTAGCGCGCAACAATCGTTAACTGAGGTAGTTTTACCCATGTTACCGCCACAACTAATTAGTGAGCTTGGCAGTGCGTTTGCAAATTATGACCTGCCCGACGGTGAAAGTAGTAGCACAGAACCGTTGCCTGGATTAAGCCTAGAAGAGCAAGCGCTGCAACAGGGTTTACTCCAAACCGTATTTATTGGCGATCGCAAACTGCAACTAAAAGCGGTGATTGCCCAGCAAGCTAACCGTTCAATGCCACATCAAGTATTGTTATTAGTGACGGACTTACAAACCAACAGCGCGGTCATTGAGAAGTACAGTCCCGATAGCGATGTTTATGGCTACAACCTGAACATCAATAATACCACGCAGGTTAATTTAACTAAAAACACCGAGCGCGGTGAGCAGATTATTACCTTAACCATGTATAAGCCGCAAGTCAGCGCGCCGCAATCACCTAACGTTAATCATTAATACAAGTAACCTAAACTATGAAAATTATACAACATGCAACGCTTAGCTTAATCAGTGTATTAATATTAAGTGCCTGCGCCAGCGCACCGCTAACTCATTTGCAAGTTAATAAATCCTATTTAACCGAACCAGCGAAGACCACTATAACAAATGCTGAACTTATTTCGCAAGACAGCCCTGTGGGCGTCGCGAGACAGCAAGAATTTCGCTTCGTTCCACCGTTAAAACTGCAAACTAATCAGGCGGTCCGGGCAAAGGATGTATTAACCCAGTTTAGTGACAGCAAAACAATCACCATCGCTGCGGACGATCTGCCATTGGCAGATTACCTGCATCAAGTGTTGGGCGAGCAGTTACAAGTCAGTTATATTCTCGGCGAAGAAATAAAATCTGATAAAAAAAGCATCACGCTTAACTTACAAGAAGCGATCACCGAGCGAAAGCTGTTTTCCCTCACTGAAAAGTTATTAACGGAAAGAGAGTACACAATCCGCTTCGACGAAGGGATATTTTACATTCATAAGAAAAGCACCAAATCAAACAAAGGCAACGTGGTATTTGGTTATGGCAAGAAAATCAGTGATGTGCCGCAAACATCGCTTAATATTATTCAGATGATCCCGCTGGAATACGGTAACAACGCGTCCTTACCCAATACCTTACGCTTGCTATTGGGTGTCACGGCTATTCCTGACAATGCACGGAATAGTTTATCGATTCAGGGTAAGCGAAAAGACGTTGTGCGGGCTTTAGATTTGATTCAGTTGATTGACCAGCCAAAGCTTAAAAATCGTCAGATTGGCGTGTATAAAGCGGCGTTTTTGACCACGAAAGAATTAATTACCAAGATCACCGAGTTTATGGCTCAAGAGGGCATAGCGGTGAGCAGTGGCCGATCTACTGCGACCGCAATCACTATCGTGGAACTTGACAAGCAAGGGGAAATCATTTTCTTTGCCAACAATACTGCTGTCATTGAGCGCGCAGTTTTTTGGGCTAAGAAAATTGATAAACCGGTGCTGACCTCAGAGAAAAAATATTATATATATCAACCGATGTACTCTCGCGCGATTGACATGGGTGAATCTCTC
>Ga0209292_1001766_pt1 | contig 25945 bp, 24 predicted proteins | sample GOMGulsemesocosm_2_FD_184634 | JGI IMG/M metagenome (GOLD analysis project Ga0209292, IMG submission 184634) | Methane-oxidizing microbial communities from mesocosms in the Gulf of Mexico - GOM9C Gulf of Mexico (SPAdes) (version 2) | ecosystem: Environmental > Aquatic > Marine > Cold seeps... | reverse complement strand
CTTATACTTACCGCCGCTAAAACAAATCTGTTTAGCATCTGAATGGCCCCTTAGCTCAGTTGGTTAGAGCATCCGACTCATAATCGGCAGGTCCCGTGTTCGAGTCACGGAGGGGCCACCATTTAGACTAACTTTCCAAGTAAATACCCACTAACTAAAAATGAATAAAATCCATATTGGGTCGGGTTCTGGGTCTGGTTAGCATCATTAAAAACCCATATAAATTTAACTAAAAATAATTTAATTATTTATACTCAAAAGTAAGAAAGTCCTATATTTAACGAAACCATCGTTAAAATAATCACAATTGTTAATAAAGCATAAATAGTTAAACGTGCTAATACACTCTGTTTTGTATGTTGAGTTCTTACTGATACCGTCAGTTGGTCATGTTTACGCTCTAAAGATAAATTTTCTTTTTGATATTTGTGTTCCAATTGTAATAGTTGATTTCAAAAGCTTTGCTCTTTTACTACGATTGATTTTTGTAATTCAGTATTTTCTTTCGATACCTCAGATATTTGTTGAACTAAGCTATTAATCGATTGTACAAATTCTTGATTAGCCTGATGGTTAACTACTTGGCTATCTAGTTGAGAATGGTTATGAAGTTGCTGAGTGTCAGCAATAATGGGTTGGTTATCCTTTGGGTAACTATTTGGCTTAGTAATTCAATAATGCGTTAAAACATCATTTAGATTAGCAACTAGCTTAGTATTTTTATAATCCGTTGTAATCAAGTCGCTATCTTTTACCACTCGTCTGAGGGTTCTAACACTTTTTCAAGTTATATCGGCCAACTGCTGAAGCGTTAACATTTTATTTTCCATATTGTATTTATAAGTAAATAATATTATTGGTTAGCTAAAAGGATAACCAAGGCTATACCTGTTATTGTAATCAAATTTATTTAATGTCAAAAAATAAGATAACTAGCCATGGTTAACTTATATTAATCATGACAGTGAATTGATTGCATTATTTTTTAATCGATTACGAGTATCGTAATACTTGACCATTTCAACCGATTCATGGCCTGTAGCATTACAAATAGCAATTAAGTCATCACCATTATCAAGCGCCAATTCAATAAATGTCTTACGAAGTGAGTGAGGTGTTATCTTTTTCGTGGGAACAATCTCACTTCACATAACAATTATTATGTTACGTATATTACGAGTAGAAATAGGCTTATTAACAGTCCCATGACTGTTGTTAATTACTGGGTGAAAAATATACTGACAAGAATCACCGTATAATGATTTAAATTCTTGAATGAGTAAACAAAGTGAATGGGGAAGTGGTAATAACTTAAAGTTTCCTCACTTTTGGTAAACGCTTGCTTTTTGCATTGGTAAATCAAGATCATTCCACTGCAACGTTGCACACTCTTCAACTCGAAGAGCAAGGTTGAATAGAAAGATCACAATGAGATAATTTCTAAAACTTGCTTCATTTTTTATATGGTTAGCCTTTGCATAGGACAACAAGTCAATCACTTCACCACGAGTTAAGCTTTCTGTGTTGCTAAAATTATCGGTTTTTAAATTACTGAATTGATCTAGGGGATTTTTTGGATAACCATAAACTGAAACAAGGTACTTAAAAAAGGAACGGAGTGCATTGACCTTACGGTTGACTGTTCTGGCATTAATAACACGTTGACGGCTCTCTAGTAGCTCTACTTTCTTTAGATCATCAATGTGCTTTTGTAGGTGAGTAACCAGCTCGCCAAAATGGATAGCCCCTAATTCTCCCAACATGAGAATATTAAGTTTATTAAAAAATTGTACAACATCTTGCTTGTAGGCGACCTGAGTGTGTTTAGAGCGTTTCAGCGCAACAAAGCCCTCAATAACATTAATGAGGGCTTTTCAAGTGATTTCTTGATCGACTTTCAAAAGTTCAGACATACCAATAATAATTAAAAGATAACGTTATTAACATATTAATGATTTTCAATTTAAAATCAATACCTTAGTTCTTATAATCTGAATTATAGGAACTAAATATTGAGAAGCAGATGATACATAAACTAGGTAGTTACACAGAATCTGTTATAGGGTCCCATTTCTTCAAGTCAAAACTTAAATTCATTAACATTAATGACTATATTGAGTTTATTTTAGTTTCTAATAAACTTATTTTATCTTTTAATGCTTGAATTTCAGCATCAGTTTGCTCTCGATTTCCTTTTACTTCTTTATAATTAACTCTAGCAGTTTTTAAACTATCAGTAATTTTTTTCAGCTCAAGGTAGTTATTTGCTACCGAATCAAAGTCAAATTCTGAGTAATGAGCATTTTCATAGAAAAATATTTTTTGTAATTTGTAACATCCATAAATCTCTGAACATTCTTGATAATAGATTGCTGTATTATAATTCAAAGTTAAAGTTTCGCCGTTATATTGATCAAAACTTGGGTTATTTTGATCATGTACAATACCGTAATAAATTGTATTATTAATATCTGTTTTGGACAGACTAATAGAATAAGATTCATTACTTTTGGTGATCAATGGTCTCGTAAAACCAACCTCATATTTAAGCTCTTCAATAAATAATTTTTGGGCTTCTTTATCACCACTATGAACATATTCTAAATAACCTTGCCTTAATATTGTTTCAGCGAGCGAGTTATTCCCAAGAATACTGTAAGCAGTGAGATCATCAATATCTACCTTTCCATCTTCATTTAAATCTGGCACTCCCAATCGTTTGATAATGAAAATTATTTGATCATCACTAACTTCGTTCTCGTCTTCTAAAATACTTACCAAGGCTGTAGATATAAAATTAATTCGATACCTAGTTGATTTATAAAGCGTAGCTATCGGTATAATTCCTGATACATTACCTTTAACTTTTATTTGCTCTTCTTTAACTATTACCCCGTCATCGTTAGGGTCTGTATCAACTCCCCCTGTAGATATTACCTTTACAAATTTCAGTTCTGAATTATAGCTTTCAATAGATGACTTTAATTCATCAGCATCAACTGAGAAGTAACCACTATCATCAGTAATTGCTGTAGCTAGCGTAACCCCATCTAAAGCTAGTATAGAAATTGATGCTCCTTTTACAGGCCCAAGTTCAACTGCCCCTAATGATTTTTCAGACTCAGCAACGGGGGGAGCTGGAACTGGAACTGGAACTTCAGGGTTGTTTTTACTTCTATTATCACAGGAAGCTAGTAACAGACTAAAAAGTAATATGTTTATTTTTTTATTCATCTAAAAATCTCATTTCTGTGTTTTTGATTAAAGAATTCCACTCACCAAATTTAGGAATATCCTTGTATAAAGAGCTTACATCAACTTTTTTTTCTGAGTAGAAGTTACAGCTTTCGTTATTTATAAAGTCATTTTCTTCACAAAATACATGACGCTGAAGTTCCCACTTACCTCCAATTAATAAACTTGAAGTAAATGCAGTCCCTTTGGTTTGAGCGCCATCTTCAGATTTTTCACATACAATTAAACGACCAAGAAAAAGTTTTGTTGAATCAAATTCAACGTTATTTCTTATTGTATGGTATTTAAACGTTGCCATTTCATCTAACACGTCATCTAAAAAATTAACGGATAATTCATCTTGAGAAAAAAATTCAATAAAGTGAGTTGGTTTGTCGCTCCTATTTACGTAAATTACGGCAAAAAAATGTTCGCTTTTTTCAAAGCGCCTAAATGCTTCAGCTTTATCCATAGGGCGGCGAACTTCTTTTCTTATTCGATGCCAGTTTTCGCAATATATAGTTTTCATAGTTTTTTATTTATAAGGTATTGATGTTTTTACTTGAATAATTTCAATATCAAGTGAATCTGCGTAATCTATAATTGATTGCGGTATTGGTTTACTTTGGGTAGGTATTTCCAATACTTGTATACCATCTATAGAACGCCCAGACATCCCTGCATTTGTTTTATTGAGCTCAGTGCCTTTTATATTACTCGGAACATCAGCTCCTTTCATTCCCGGCTTATATTTCGTTGCTAATTCATCAAGATACCCTTTCGCTGTTTCATATTTTACTTCTGAAAACTGGGTATGCTTCCTTGAAATAATTTGTCGAGGTATTACTGTGTCATTATACGCATCTAAACGTACATATTTCGGTGGTTTTTCAGCACAGCCATTAGGACTTTTACAAAGATATAGTTCATTTTTATATTTGGGATTCCATTGTTCTTTATTGAATTTATTTCCTCTTTTAAAGTTTTTAAACCATTGTTTATTACCGTTTTTCTTGCTTAAATTTTTGGCAAGTAATCTGGAAACATCACTTGAGGGGTAATTTTTAATATCTAATTGCTTTACAAAAATTCGCTTAGAAGATTCATCAAGAAAATCTAAATTAGATTTTGGTATGCTGAGCTTTAATGACTTAATACGAACATATAATAAAGCTTCTAATAACCATTTTGGTCTTTTAAGCTTACTTAGCTTCAATAATTTTAGCTTAGACGTTGGTGCAAGCTCATGTGCGACTAAAGTTGTTACATATGCTGTGAAAAATGATTTATCGTAAACAGATAAATGACTTATTGCATTTGGTAGTGTCGGTATAATCTCTGCAATTTCTGCACTTATTTCTAACGCCAACCCACCTATTCTGCCAGCTTCTTCCTTTAACTTAGATGATGTTTCTAAAGGCTTTGTTATGAAGTTACCGACTAAAGATAATGCCCCACTTATCACGTCAGTTACTGTACCTGGTAGTTCTTTATACTCTTTAGCGATCTCGTGAAGAGCTTTACCGACACCGGCTGCTATCCCTCTTTTCGCTTCAGATAGACTTACTCCTTGTTTTTGAGCATACTTGATAGCCGCATCATTAAAACCTTGATGTTCACGAACTTTGGACTTCCATTCATCTAATGTCCATTCAGAATAATCATCTAAGTTACACTTGCCTACATATCGACCACTGCTTTTTGCTATCAATTCATTTTTTAAACGGTTTGATACGTTAGTCAAATAATCTGTCTTTTGTTGGTAGTTATTTACAAACTCTGTTTCATAAGTCGATTTAACACCGTCAATAGTGTAACTAGACTCCACTTTAGCTGGGTAATTTGTGCAACTAACATTATAGCTTTTATAGTCATAAGTCGTTTTTATATCATAGTTTATACCCACTCCTAAATCAGCAAGGCTAGAACATTGAGAGTCAGCCGAAGAGCAGGAAATCAACGTATAATTATCTTTTCGACAATATTCCAATACATTATTTCTTTCTCTAAAAGGATCATCTTTGAGCAACGTATTATTTACTTTCCAATCAACTTTTTTTGTACTTTGGCAACTATCAGTCAATGATTCGATGTTCGAAGCAATAACTGCTTCTTGTGAACTCTGTTGCTCATGAGAACTCTCTTGTTCTGCTAATTCTTTTTTTGCATTTTCTAGCTGTTCTTTCGCTGCGTTATAGCCATTGCTATCATAAAGAATAAACTCTTGGCTAAATATATTACTAGCGTTATTAGAGCTATCGTAGGCTGTTGCAGTGATAGTCACGTCCTTTTTCCAACAAACACCATCATTGCGGTAATATTCATTATCTGGACAATCGGCGATGTCGGCACTGGAATACACATATGAGTTTCCAACAATTTCATAACCACCTGAAATTAGCGATGAACTTTCTGGTAAATCGAGGCCACCCCAGTTTATATCTAACCTAGAAAGATTATTGTTAATGTCTGAAATGTCAAATTTAAGTGAAGCTGTATTCCCTACAGCAACACACTTTTTATTCGGACGAGTCAAACACGAGTCTAAGTTTTGAGAGACGTTCAAAGTAGGTGCAGAGTCTTGTTCTTCTACAATTGTAAACGACCAAGTGTCACTTTGAGTGCTACCAGCATCACTTTCAGACATGACATACCAAGAGTACGTACCAACACTATAGCTCGCACTTAAATCACAATATGAACTACTCGTATTACTGCACACCTTCGAATATGAAGACTGCGAACTACTTTTTAAATAGGTATCATATCGCGTTGTATCAGCTGAATCCGACCAATTAAGCCTAGTGGGTGAGCTAGTTAAAGATGCACCACTAGATGGCGACGGAGCCGTGGCTTTACTCGGTAATGGTGTTGACGCTCCAATCGTAAAAGACCAAATGTCGCTTTTGGTTTTACCAGCATCACTTTCAGACATGACATACCAAGAGTACGTACCAACACTATAGCTCGCACTTAAATCACAATATGAACTACTCGTATTACTGCACACCTTCGAATATGAAGACTGCGAACTACTTTTTAAATAGGTATCATATCTCGTTGTATCAGCTGAATCCGACCAATTAAGCCTAGTGGGTGAGCTAGTTAAAGATGCACCACTAGATGGCGACGGAGCCGTGGCTTTACTCGGTAATGGTGTTATAGATGTCAAGCGAATAGCACTAAATATGACAACTTTTTTACTCGTTTTATCAGACGATGTGGTTTTATCTGAAAGCTTTATCTTGGGGTAACTATTAAAAGTATAAGTGCCAATGTTTACCCAAGTGGTATCGCTAACATCCTGAGAGACAGTGATGTTATCAATGACTCTTGCTCCATCGTAGATAGTATAATGTGCATTTCTTGTTGGGTACCAATTATTTTGGTAATTACCTGAACCGTCAGGGTCATAATTACTTGATATTTTAGGGATAGAAACCGATAAATTATACTTTCCAACCGTGAAGTTCGAAGGCTTACTCCAAGTTGCCGATTGGGTTTCACTAGACTCAGCAAACGTTGTACTAAAGTCATAGTAGATACCTAATGCAGCATTATTATGCTCCCACCACTTACCATTATTTGTTGTTTGATAATTGTTTGTATCTATTTCAAGAACATAAACCTGAGATAGTGCAGGTACCGAAAAAATAATAGACGAAAGCGCGATGATTAATAAATATGACTTATTTCCTATGAACCTGAACACAATAAATTTCCTTACTTTTCATTTTAACAATTAATCAAACCTAAATAGTACTTACGTCCGTTCCTGTAAAACTTACGATTCAAAACATAAATTACGCATAGAGCACTATTTACCTCTTGCATAATTCTAAGAGGAATTCTTATGGGTGGATATAGGTAAAAATGATAGTTTATACTTAGGAAGTAAACCTTGAAACAATCAGTATTTAATCGCTGCTTCAACAATAGTGTTCATGAGTTCTTTTTTAGAATTGACTTTAAATTTTGAATATATTTTCCCTAAATGATTGCTCAATGTTTTTGGTGATATTGCTAACACAATTGAAATGTCAGTATTAGACATACTTCGCAATATGAGCTCTGTAATCTTCCTCTCTGAGAGAGTTAATCGAGCGACGTGATATTGAGTGTTTAAATAAAAAAAGGCTTTATTAGATGTTATGTTTGACTGCTTATTTTGCTCAATAGCTTCTATCAAATGAGGAGAAATAAACTCTACAACATTGATATCTAGCGGTGTAATTTCAATTTTATGTTTGTCTTTGTAAATTGATATTATATACACGTTACCACTTACCAAACAGGAATGAACAATTTCGGTGGATGAGTTGGGTATGCAAGGTAGGATTGGTTGTTCTGATTCTGCAATAACATCCAAACAGACAGAATCACAGTGCAATATCTCTCTCAAATAGTCACAACATAAGTTATTGAATTCATGTTCTGTATAGCCATGAACATGAAAAAATATATTAGCTATACATCGCGTAATTTTTTGAGCTAATTCGAAATTAATATTTCCCATTTATTTACTGGCGCAGTAAATAAGAAAGACATGTAGTTTCAAGTTTAACACCATAAATTTTCGCAATGTTTTTTTTATGATATCTCACTGCGGAAATACTCTTGTGGATTTTTTTTGCAACTTGCTTGTCACTTAACCCAACAGCTATAAATTTGGCGACTAACAATTGCTTTGGAGATAACACTTTTGAAGAATCTAACCTTATAACTTCTATATAGATAATACCATTATGAATGTCAGACTTAAGTTCTAAAGCGTTAACTTCCAGAGGTTTGGAATCAATTAATTGATTGATGTCTAATCTTATCTTATTATCATTTAACAAATTAGTTTCGGTCAATAGTTTAATAAAGCCACTTTCTGCTTCAATTAATTCTCCCCATCTATCAATTGTTCCTCTATAAGCTTTGTTGTTTTTCCAATCTGGCTTAAATGAGCTCAGCACGTTAGTACGAAACGCTTCGACGAGTATTGGTAAGAGTAATTTAATATAATTTCGTTCTGATTCGTTAAAATCATCACTAGCATCTTTTCTATAGAAACTTAAAGCATGCAAAATACTTGAATAATTTCCCGAAGGAATATAGGTAGATAACATATTTTCAATGTTAAAATATTTACTATGTTCCAAGTAATAATTGGTATATTGCCATTCATTTCTTGATTCATAGGCGTCCCACAATGACATCACTTCATGAGGGTTATTTATCACCAATTGATATAAAGGATCAATGTTATTAGGTAACGTAGCTAGCCGTTGATAATTAACCATAAAAGAATCTGGCAAGTTAAATAACGATGTATCTTCAGCCCAATACTCTGGAATGGGATTGTCAACATCTGAACGGCTTACCCACAATCCACTATCAAACCGGACTATTTGTTGTAAATGTTCAAATACCCAAGGCTTAAACTCTTTTAATGACTTCTCCCGAGCTCCTTTAAATAGAGATAAGACACAGTCGCTAAACTCAGAAGTTAGCTCCACTGTATTGTTTGTTTCTAACATAATTATTACCTTATAACATTAATAAATTACTGGGTTCTATAAATCACTGAACAACTAAAAACTTATAACTGCCGACCTTAAAATCTTGTTTGCTATTTAGCAAACGACGCGCAAATCGATTTAAGGCTTCAAGCGATATTGCATAACCATCAGTTTCTACATTACGTGGTTGGATATCTATTTTAGATGACTTGATTACAATAATCTCATACCGACCAATATCAGAAACTGAGCTAAAAACCAAAGGATTAGCTAGAAGAGGGGGATATACAAATTGTTTTTCAGTAAACCGATTAGGATACCCATCTTTACCGTCGGTTCTGATAGGGGCAAGAATTGAAAAAGCAGCATCACTACGTAATACAATTAATACCATTTCATCTACGTCACCCCGAATATCTATACGCCAAGAATAATCCAATGATATTTTATGAAGTGACATATTATTCGTGAGTTGAAAATCAAGCATTCCCCTTTTTAAAGAAGACTCATATACAGATACAAACGATGAAGCATCCTCAGATTTTTTTATTAGCTCAGACCATAACGTTTCAGGAACTTTCAACAATTCAGTGTAAGATCTACAACCTAAAAATCTAGCAATTTGATTGGCCGCCCTGTAGCACATAACGTTCCCATTCCAAGCATTAGATGCCGCGCTTTCAATCAACCATTTTTCAGGTTGAGCTAAAAAAGCATCCTCAAATGCTTTCGGGCAGGAAATTCCCTTTTCTAACAAGGCATGATCTTGAACAGTTATATAATTTAATGTAGTACTTGAGTTCTTTTTAGTCATATGATCTCTACTTTCTAATATTTCGCTTAACTTTCTTTCTTTATATACCTAAAAAATAGCACACTACCCCTGTACACAAAACATGTTCAGGCCTGGGCATCATCCTAACCTTAAGAGTGGAATGATCCCAATGAAAACTGTAATTAATAAAAGTGCTTATGAATCAGCAGATTTAAGCAAACTAAAGAGCTTAGTAAAAAATCTTACCACTGAAATTCACATCGCAACGACAGATGTAGAATTACAGGAGATAAGAACATTTCGTGACAAGTATTATCGGGTAATATTCCCCGAAACACACGCTTTGGATAACGACCCTTACTATGACAATAGTCATCATTTTTATTATCGAGATGAGTTAGGTAATATTTTAGGCACCATTACGTTTGCCTATGAAGGCGAAACAGGTCTCCCTAATGAAGTTATTTTTAGTGACGGAATACAATCTTTTAGAGATGAAAATAAAATCTGTGTTGAAGTTGGACGTTTCTTAATTGCAAAGCATAAATTACACAATCATATTAAAAAAGAATTTTATCGCTTCATCTACTTATTTTTTCAAGAAACTGAAGTTGATATTGTAATTGCTATGTTTAAAGAAAGTGAGTTGCGCTTTGCAAATAGAATTGGTGGAGCTACGGTACTTTGTCAAAATACAGGGTTGAACTTTGGTAGTAAAAACGACTACGCAACCGTCGCATGGGATCTTAAGCAGACAAGTAATTTCTTTTTTCATTGGGTAGGAATTAATAAATCTGACACACTCGAAGAAAACAATAACATTGAAATATACACAATCAATGATTGGAATAATTACGCCCGTGTTTTTGCTTCTGTACAAACAAGCTTTCAACGTGATTTACAGCAAGCAACTATTGAACATTTAACCGGCCATGTTGCTGATTTTGGATGTGGCACTGCAAAATTAGCACCTTATTTGGCTTCTATTGATACTGTAAATAGTTATACCGGAATAGATTATTCAAAATCAATGGTTGAGAAAGCTCAGAATATTATTAGTAAGTTCAATGTTGATAATTTTAATATTTTTCATTGTAAAATTGAAGATTTTAGAGGTGTGATTTTCGACTCAGCCGTTAGTATTAATTGCTATCAAAGCTGGCCAAAACCAATGGATGTACTAACTCATATTCACTCTCTTTTACAAGTAGATAGTAAATTCATATTAGCTGCACCTAATGATAACCTAAACCTATTAGACTTAGGTAAAGAAACAGATAAAGAACTCATATCACATCCGGACTATAATACGTTTAAAGAAATGAACCTTTACTTAGCAGCTAATACTAAAGCTAACTTTATTTCGATGAATGATTTGATAGAACAAGTACAATCTGTTGGCTTTAAAGTCATTTCATGTCATCAAGACTATTATCAGGGCGGGCTAAACTTTTTGGTATTGAAAAAAGTATAAGGATAGTATAAAAGGCGTACTATAAAATGGTTGCGCCTTTAAGTTATTCACCAATGGAGTAAACGATTTTGGTTAATTTATTCAAAAGTATTAACAAAAAAACCACCGCTGCTGAACTTCTTTCTTCCCAAGTTAAACAGGCTAAGTTAAATGCATACGGTTGGAGTAGGCCTTTAAAACCAAATCTAACACAAGATGAAACTGACACATTAGAAGCGACTTTAAACTGTTTAAATGACAATTTGCTTCTCGATAGATTTGAAAATAAATTGGACAAGTTGACACCAATAAACCGCAAACATTTCATGTTTAAAGAGCTATCAAAAAGCTTGAGATTGGATATCGAAGGATACGTTGATTGCAGTTTTCACAAGACACTAACAGAAACTGAAATTGGCTTCCTACCTACGGGATCATTTGAGGCTTATTGTATAAATCAAGACCAGAACGAACAAGTGATTGAAGGTTTTGTTATTTGCCTCAGCCAAGGACTATATTTTTCTTTGCAACTTTTGTTTAAATCATTAGTTTTAGAGAATATTGATGGTGAGTTATCAAAATATCGACAATCTGGTAGTACAAGTTATAGCTACGCTATTAATTTGTTTTTTGATCCCACTTTCTCCTTTGATACAGAACTATTTTTCAATGGACTATCAGCAGATATACAAGGAGAGTTAGCAGCATATCAACACAACCTTTCTACAATAATATTAAAGTTTGTTACTTTGCATGAATTTGCACATATTATAAATAACGATTTAGATATTTTAAAAATAAATAAAATTAAATATTTCAGCGATGAAATTCTAGAAAGCACATTAGATTCAAACACTCATTGGAAAGCCGAATTAAAAGCTGATGAATTTGCTCTTAACTCTATATGCCCAAAATCAATGGATTCTATTGGCGCTTGGGCTAACTTTTCTCAAATTTATCTTTTCTTATTTTTCATATCAGATATTGAAGAAATAAGGGATCATGGCCTAAGTGCAACGCATCCTCCTTCAAGGTATCGCGCGAAGTACTTACTTAAAATAATGACTGATAAGTTTCATCAAAGTGATGATGCAAAAGATAATATAAAGTGGGTAGAGAATGCAATTCTAAGGTGGAGAAAAAGTTAAAGTTTTAATTAAAAGTTTGAATATTATGTCTTCATTTATTTGAATCTTTTCTTAATTGTATTGATAGCAACATTCAATGCCTTAGTTTTTTCTTCTTCTTGCTTTCTTAACTCATCACTCAATCCAGCTAATTTATCTGAGTGATACAACTTCATTAATTGTAAATAAGCACGTTTATACTCTTTAAGAGTCTTATATTGACTCAACCCCAATATTTTACAGGCATCAGCAAAGACCAACGGATTAAGATGTTCCTGATTACCTTTTGACGAAGATGACTGTGACTGTTGATTGTTATTTTCTGATTCGCTCTTACTCCTTTGGTAACGATCTTGTTCTCGACGTAAGTTCTCTGCTTGTCGTTTTATTGCTTCTTCTGCATCACGTCTTTGCCGTTCAATATCCTGCTCGGCTTCATGTTTTTGACGCCTAAGCTCTTCTTCAACTTGGTGTTTTTGACTATATAATTCGTCTTCTGCTTGTAGCTTTTGAGCTTCAATGTTCGCAACATAATTAGCTCCACTTCGTCTCAGGCTAAAATTGCTAAGCAAGTCACGGATGAAAGTTACTGGACGGCTAAAATTCAATATTGCACCGAAAATAAAACATCCAGTATAGTAATCGTTATTTAATTCAATAAGGGCAGAGGCTATTACAGCCATGAAAATAAAGCCGATGATCATTAAAAAAGGATTTAAGCGAACAAATAATTTACCTATAAAATAACCACCAAAAATCATAAAAAAGCTAATCATCAAAATTTCAGTCATTATAGTTCCTGTACTTTTCTATAAAGAGGTTTCCATGTATGAATTAATAAACCTGCCGCAAATGATAACGTCAACGGCCACCAATCAATATTTGAAATGATAATAAAAACGGGCGCTAAACAACATAGCACTACAATACCTAAAAAGGAGATGCCATTTCTAAAAAACCAGCCTATGAATAAGCCGACAAACCAAAATACACCAAGGAAAATAATTAAATCAGTTCTCACTCTATATCCTCAACTTAGTATCAAAATCTAATTTCACCGATTGCTCACTGCAAATAGCTGGTGCTCTTCTCGTTAATCTTGCATATTTTCTGCTGTGAAAAAATGGCATGCATTCAACAATCGCTGGATGCTTATTTTTTGAAATAAACACGGCTTGATTATCATTCATCGTTCTAAGTTGATTAGAAGAAAGTAATTCTAGTTCAGTGTACTGTTCAACAACATCGGTAAAGTTATTTCGTTGAGTAATAACTCGTTTTCCGATAATTTTTGAATACTCTGTATTAGTATCAAGATCACCACCACGAAAAATCAATGAACTACCGATACCAGCTCTTATCGCTTTAGCCTTTTGTTCTCCGTATTTCTCATCTAATTGTGAAATGCCCTGAAAAACTAATGACAATGAAACTCTATATTTCCTAACGTTATTAATTATCACATTGAACTGATACACAAATGAGCTACCAAATTCATCTAGGAAGCAATATGTAGAAAGCTCGCTTGTTGTAGGTTTGTGATGCATTAATACTGAGAATAGACGTGCGTAAAACACATCAATAATAAATTGATAATAAGCCTGTTGAGACTCTCCAAAGCATAAATAAATTATTGTTTTTTCTTTTCGAAAGTTATTTAAATCAAGTGTGTCTGTTCGTAATAATTCTTGCACTTCATAATTATTCAGTTGTTTTAATGCTGTCTTACAAATAGTGACATAGCTACTAAGCATTTTCTCATTACTACTAGTTAAACCTATCCAAGATTCAACGAGGCTGCGATCTTGTGGGTAATATGGATTTATTGAATGCTCAGCTACCCAATCATCTAATCCTCTACCATCCGCCCCAAATTGTTGCACTAATGAGTTGAGTTCAACTAAATTCAATTTTTCAGGCTGGGTATAAGCTAAGCATTTGGCAAGTATTTCCATGATCGAAATAGCTCCGTCATTCCAAATTTGTTCTGAGTCAGAGCTATATTTTGACATAATAATTGAAGCACAAATTTGCTCAATCTCAATGGTGTTCTTCGCCTCTAAGCCATCAAAAGGATTAAACCTTGAAGACACGTCTAATTCATCAGGGCTTAGCTTTAAAATTCGATAACCTCGTTCTTTCAAATAACCACTAGTTAACTCAAAAACTTCCTTACTAGGATCATTAACAATCATTGAATTTTTACGCTCAGCAAGGTCGAGTATCGATGGGATAAGAAACGCTGTAGTTTTGCCAGAACCAGGCTTTGCAATTACAGCTAAATGCTCAAAAGAATCTTGCTCTGACAATCTATATTTATCACCATCAATCAGTAAACCTTTGTTACGATTTGAGAATAATGATTTCAGTTCTTCAGAGCTTGAAAAACGTGCCCCTGTTTCTTTTTTAAGTAAACGATTTTTAGCAATCACAGTTCCAATTTTAAACAAACTAGAGAAAGTATCTTTTAAGATTTTAGACATCTAATTCATATCCTTATCATTTCGATTACTTTTAGTTTGTGTATTACCTGATCTACTACTATTTATTTGCGCCTGACGTAACTTTATAGACTGATTGTTAGCTTGAGTCGTTGATTGGTTCACATTCATCTGTAAGGCTTTATTACTCTTTATTTTAGGCTCATCTATACCCTTTCCAGAACGCATAGCTGAAAATGCTGTAAATAATCCATCAAAGAAGCCTAAAAAATCCATATCATCCCTGTTACTGTTAATTTATCGGTCGAAACCTTTGCCTTTACTTTTGTCTTTTTGCTTACTTTGAGATGAAGTTCTAGACTTTTGAATTTCATCCTTTCTATTATCAATCTCACTTTGTAAATCACTGGCTTGGTTATAACTATGTGTCTTTTCAGTTTTAGATTGTTTAGGAGCAGCAGTGTAATTTTCTTTGTTCTTTGCTTTCTCTGTCTTATTCATTGGTTGCGTCATAAGTAAGTTTATTCGTTGAAACTCGCTTTCTAAGGCCAGTGTTTTTAGCCTATATTTTTTATTATCATTACCGTTAATAAAACCAATAGTTTTTCCACGGTTATATAATTGAATATTTTGCTTAACTAAGCGATCAAAAAAGTCATTTCTAGAACGACTTTGTGAAAATACTTCTTTTAAAATTGCTGTTATTTTTTCTTTTTTAGCTAACCTACCGCCCTGACGTCTTACTTCACCGGCTTTATTTGATTGCTTAGTAGTACGCTTCGTTTTCTTAGCGTTAATGATGATATCTTGGTCTAATTCAGGGTGTTTATCAATCACATATTTTTCAGTTAACTTCTTAACTTTATCAAACTCAAATTTGGTTAGTCGTTGGTTTTTATGTTCATCTAGTTCATTACTACTGATCATTAAATGGAAGTGAATGTTATTCAGTTTTTCATCATGTAGAAAGCCAGTAACTAAATTCTTATCACACCGATTTTTAGTGTAATACCGAACAATATCAAATAAACGCTCTTTTTCTTCTAATAGAGTTAACTTTTTTGATTTTGTTAGCGAAATAACTTCATGGAATAAATAATTACCGTTAGCCCTATTTTTCAAAAACTGAGCATTACGTGAAAACTCAGCAATGATATCTTTGCCGTTAGTTGTATATAAATTTTTACTGAAGAAATCAAACTCACTACTTTGTGATGAACCTTTTTCCATATAACGAAATAGCTGAGAAAAAGAACGATGTTTTCGACTCATGGATTTGATAATCATCCGTTAATACTTTTGTGAATATGTGTAGTTATTCCTTCTTCTAATTTCTGTAATTCTAATAACAAGTCACGATCATTCACCAGCTTTTTTAACGTATTTGAGCGGTGGGTTAGTTGATGAATATTAGTAGCAATGTCACGTAGAATTGATTTAATATCTTTAATATCGTCAGTAAGTGCTTGCGGAACAAATGGAGTTTTAATCAATTGGTGTTGCACTAAATCAGCAACATATGATGTAGGTTTTGAATTATTTAATTCTGCAATATAGCTAAGTTTATCAAAATCAGTTGCAGATAAACTAATGCTAATACGCTTGCGGCTATCAACATAATCATCTAAATATTGTTGTCGCTTAATACTAACCACTGGCTAAACTCCTTTTCACTTACAACCTAGGATATGAATTTCAACAAGTACTAATCTAATGCTTTTCTGAGTTTGGGGTTTAAAGGGGATTTCCCCTTATGGGTTCTAGAGCTAGCCCTAGTAATAGCAAATTACATTAGTTGGTAACCAACTTGCAATCTTGCTACCTAACCAGAATATAGACTAACAGTAAACCGTACAGATGATCAAAAATGTTGTATTTATAGCCACGAAGTGATGTGTCAGCCCTGCTGGCACAATTGCAGCAAGCAAGTAGCTTGCACAATCAAGGTGGTGCAAATAAAAAAGCCTAGCGTTCACTAGGCCCGATTTATAAATCTTTAACAATGCGCTTCTAACGCATATATATCACAAATAGCTTGGTATAAATAATTGAGGTTAATACTGTAGCTATCCCCTCACCAACATATAACATATTCAATGCTCTCCCACCTAGTATTAACATTAAGATATATATTTGGTCAGCCACAACCTAAACAAATTTCAAAATAGCTAAAAGCATAATTACTATAATGTTGAACTTCTAACGGGTCAAAATACTCGCTAATAACGGCTCTTCTTTCATCATTATTTCAGTAGTTTCAATCGTTCATAAATTGTTTAATAAACTCACTTGGCGAAAGGTCTCTATATGCTAAAATTTCTTGTTCAAATGCTTGTGCATATTGTCTTAGTTCAGTGTTCATAATCTTAAAAATTACTCATTAAATTACAGGGTGATTAATCCTATAAATCAAAAACAATGTCCTGAAGCAACTCAAATTAGTTTTAAAAAAATAGCATAACAATGAAAGATCAATATTTTTAAAAGTCATTTTAATTACTGAGGTTTTAAGAGGCTTTGGTATTTTTAAAGCAACAAAAAAGCCCTTAAAAGGACTTATTGTAAAATTGATTTATTTGATTGGTTACCACACTTCGCTTACTAACCAAAACATCATTTAACTGTTTATAAGTGATAAAGTAGAACTCCTTTTTTGAAGTTCTGTCTTTAAGCTTTCCTGATGATCAGATTTTCGTTCTATTGATTAGATCAAAATCCAGTAAAACTGTGATTTAAAGTGCCAACTCTACACGCTCAGGTACAAGGTGAACATTAAAATAAATAAATGTGGTATAAATAAAATACACAACATTTTATGGTCATTGCTTATGAGCGTTTCAAATACATAAATATTATAAATACAGATCTCAAGGGAAGAATTAATGAACAATATAAAAACTAAAGGAATAGAGGGTGAATTAGCATTAAAAAATTGGTTTGATGATAATGGATTATCATATTTATATGTTGATCAATCTACCGATACTTTTGCAACATTATTTAAGAGAAACTTAAAAAGACCTGATTTTCTATTGCTAATGGAATCAATAGGTATGTTGGCTATAGATGTTAAAAACTACAAGTTATCTGGCGGTGTATTTACTTTAGGCTTAGCTGACGAATTTCAAAAAGCTCTCACGTTTGAAAGGTTATTTAGACTACCACTGTGGTATGTATATAAAAAAGATAATGAATGGTATTGGATTAGTGCATTAAAAGCGATTGAAGTAGGTTCTATTAGGAAAAATAACAAAACAGGTAAAGATTTTTTAGCGATTCCAATACAGCACTGTGAAATGATTATTGAAGGTGTTGACTTAGGTAAGTTATTTACCCACCGATTACCTTCCATAAATAAATTGGCAGCCACTCCACCTGAAAACGACAGAAGTCCAAGTCAACTTGAGTATAATCAATATTATGAGTTCCAGTACGACTATACCCCTGCCAGAATTAAAAAAATAACAAGCCTTTGGAAGTTAGATGTTGAATTTTCCATTGTATGCAGACGAGGTGAAGATTTACATTTTTCCACTAAAGAAAATAAATGTGACAGTGAAATTGTTGCACTGATAGATCGATTAACTGTTGAGGTGATGTATAAATTGGATTGTTTTATGGTTCCTGCAACTGTATATGGTTCAAAACCTACTACTGAATATCCGTTTTCCATTGATCACTTAATATATGCTGTAGAAAGCATTTTCTATGATGATAAAAGCGGATCTTTTTATTCTGTAACTTTTAACGCTGGTAAATTAACAAATATTGCCAACAAAAAAATCAAAGAGCTATCTCAGCAAGGTTTTTCTGTTGATGCTGGTATGAACTATAATAAAAACGAGTTATTGAATGATAAAAATGGTTATTCAGATGGGTATGCTATTTTTCTTTCTTTGGAGTAAAAACACTTAAATTTAAATGATGCCTAACGGGGCTATATACCTATCAAAATCTATATAGGTTTTGATAGTTTTCACTCACAAGTCAAATTCCTCCTAACCATATCAATATTAAACGAACCACTTGATGTTGTAATACCACTCGAAATAAGTAAATGTCTCATCTTTGTTCTATCTTCAAATTTTCCCGACATTCAAAGGTGAGTATCCTTAATAATTGGAGAATCAATAGAGCCTGAAATCATTTTATTGAAGAACATAATTAAATTCTCTTTCCATTGATTAGATCAAGCTTCAGTAGGTGACTCACCAAAAGATCATGACTTCAAGTCTAATCTCAATGGATTTAGACTCATACCTTCAACAATAATTAATCACGTTTTAACGTCATTAATTATTTGATCTGTTTTCTCCTTTGGCAATAAATCTAAACCAATATCAGAAATAAAATCTAGTATTTTTCTGGTTTTTTCATCTTGTTCAAAAACTTTATCGCGGTGGTTATTAACCGCCAAATTAAGTGCGCTGTAATATTGTTGTTCAATACTTTTAAGCTTAGCTTCTAATTCTTTCTGTTTAAAGCCAAGGTTATGTACTGATGCCAACTCATCAAGTGACTCAATGAAATCAACATTAAGACCATAAGCTAATTTTAGATGCCTTTTCACCTCAAAGAGCTGGTATTCGTGATTAACTAAATCTGCAATATGTTCTTGAATACTTGTTGTTTGCAATATGTTCATCGCTTTTAGTTGCTCAGAAATTTCCATCTTTTGCTTTTGATAAACGCCATCAGGTTTATGTAGTTCACCTAAGTCACGGTTAGCTTCTAGCGTATACTCTGAACCGCCTAATCCCAAAGTACGGTATGGTGGTTTTTTACTGAGATCAATTGAAATAACGTCACCATAATTATTATTAGACTCAAAAAAGTGTCAGTTCATTTTAGAATTCTCTCAAGAAAGCGAATAAACATGAGCTTTATATAGCGAATCGACTTTTTCTTTATTCTTATTTTCATAATTATTAATCACAGCCTTAAAGGCAGGATCAATTGTGTATAAAGTATATTTTAATGTTTCGTAATGATTAGTATTGTTTGCCTTATCGATAGAGAGAACAGCGTTAAGTAGTTTGTCCAACTCCTCAGGTTGCGATAACAGCACGTTCTTCAGTTTTGCATAAACTTCATTGTTCCCTTCCGCTAAGCTCTTTAATAAGATGAACAATTCAGATTGATCGACAGTTGGCTGAATAACATCATAGATATTGACCAGTTTTTCAATGTTGGCTTCATCAACGTTATATAACTTAACTTCGTTATGCTCGTTTATTGGATAGCTATCGATAGTAATCCCAAGCTTGCGACTTAATAGCTCAAACTCTAGTTTGTTAGTAGGAAATCAATTAACGGTAAAAAATGTAGATAATTCGAGTGAGTCATAATTCGCAATCATTTTTAAAATATTGTTTCTTGAACCATCTTCAAACAATAAAATCATTGCAGTAAACTCATTGAATCAATCTCCTGCTCACTCAAAGTTTTGTAGTGATTGAAAAGTTCCTAATCGTTCACTAAATTTATTCACAAGTTCTTCTCTATCATAGGGGTCATTACGCAGAGATATTTCAAGCTCTAATAAATATTGATCAGATAGTTTTAATAAATTACTATTTTTCAACGAATTCGATACACCGATTTTAAGCGTTTGTAATTCAAATGAAATCAATTTTTGATGTTCATTATTTTCTATTGGTTCTACCGCTCATAAATTTTCTACTCCCATAAAAATTTAGTTAATACTTAAAATTACTATTAACTATATTCAACTACTTACAAACACAAAGTTAATTTTCAACATAATCAGTTCCATGTAGTGCTTTATATAACTTTAATGACGAATCTAATTCATGATCCAATCTTGCTCCTTCACCAATAGCCCAAAGCATGGGGTAATCGTTTTTAGAAAGTTTCTTAAATTCCAGCAACGTGTCCGGTGAGAGTCCTTTAATGCGCTCAATAATTAACTTATATGTTTTATCTTCAGCTAAGTTTGTAGCGATTCCTTTAGCACCTTGCTTAATCAAAGCATCACTTAGTTTGTGTTTCTTATAAAGTGCAATCAGCTTAGGTTCTAGATCTAGCATAATATCAGTAAGAATTTTATTTTTAGTTATCTTAAAATAATCCAGATCGAGTTGTGATTGTTCATCCGCTAATAATATATTTGGAATACATAGGCCAATAAGTATTAACATTCGTATCATTATTTTGTTCATCCATACTCTAAAATGTGGTGTAAACCCCGTGGTAGTTTACCCCTCAAAAAGTAACTATTTCAAGCTCTATTTTTAACCAAGGCTTGGGATGGATATAAAGGTAATTTTCGGACAAGTATTAAGACGAGTTCGTAAGCAGAAGAATATTTCACAAGAAAAACTTGCTCTCGATGCTGAGTTAGATCGTGCCCATATTTCTAAATTAGAAAATGGTGTGTATCAGCCCAACCTAGCAACAATTTTTGCATTGGCTGAGATATTAGAATGTAGTCCAGGGGAGCTAATTGATTTGGTTGAAATCGAGATTAAGAATCAAAATTTTTCTTAACCTCAATCAATATTAACTGTGAATACTCATGTTGTTTTATTTGTCATTATGTTAACTTTCAATTAGTAGCAATATTAAAGCTGCTTTATTTAAAATTTAAAGGACTAGACTGATGGCAAGAGATAAAGCAAAAGACGACAAATTTTACAATTGTTCTGAAGAACATGAGCGTGATTATGTTTCAGGTTTATATTATAATAAAAGTGTAATTTCTGATTTTTTAATCAAAAAATGTAAAGATAACAGTATTAATTATTCAACTCATACCGAAGTATATGAACTAATTAAGAGTGAATTTGGTTACCCCATTCCAAATTAATTCTTTGATAGTATAAAAACCAAGCAATGCTTGGTTTTTTCATTTAAGGCTAACCAACTATTATGTTGGTTTTACTACCTCACTAAATATCGTTTGAGTAAAATATAAATCACGCTCAATTCTTGGTATACCAAATTGCTCATGATTAATTCCCTCAAGCTCTGTAATAGATACATAACCCCATTCATCTTGCATCAAACCAGTAACATAACCAAAAGCAATTTTTTCACTTGGATTATATTCAGTTAAGTACCAAGTTGCCGAACCAAAAGTATCAAATAACTTTGCAATAATAATCTTATCTTCACATTCTTCTTGAGAATATAACGGATTTTTTTCAAATAAAGCTAGAAACTCGGGCGTTGCTAAATGTGCCATAAAACACTCCAATTTGTTATAACATAAGTAAACATAACGCTGATCTTGAGTATCAAGAGCAACGAAATTTACTTATGTTAGCTAGTAGGATTTATGGTAGAAAATTGGTTTCTTGATGTTCTGCATTGAGCCAATGCTCATAAAAATTCTGGTGCAATCAATCGATTGATTTAAATAGAAAGTATTGGCTAAATCGACTCAACCCTGCATGACCATAAAAATCGCGGAGCGCCGCCTGCATACAGCTTTCAAATTCAAAAACGTAATACATACGTGCGGGCTTATTCACCCCGTAAGCATCAGAATAGACTCCAGAAGCAAGCGCATAGGCGTGGTTAACCATTTGGTTGATAGCTCGTTGGGTATCTCTCCCATTATGTTGTTCGAAAACAACCAAGTGTTTTTCACCATTAACTCGTAGTAGTGCTATTCAATCCGGCTCTAACCGTTTATTACCATCAAAAATAGCTGTCATCGCTTTACGGTAATTATGTTCAGGGGATTTAGTAAAGTAAGTATGAAATATAACCAATCAGTGGTCATGGTTAGCTAACCATTTTTGTAATCGAATGTTAAAATCAATTGTTGCTATACGATGAAAGTAGTCTCGACTAAAAAATGAGTTTCTGCCTTTGGGATACTGGATCTTACTTTCTGTATAGCCAAGTGTTTGTTGTAAAAATTTAGTACCAGAAAAAGTTAAACAATGGACATTAGCTAACCTACCTTTTCAGGGAACTACCCCGAAATTTAAGCTTTTAACTAATGGATATTTAACCTGTTTTAAATCATGAATAGCAGAATTAATATAGCTATTACTCTTTTTAGAAAAAATAAGTTGGAGATTGTTTGTTGTTAGAAATTTAAATCTTGCCAGTGCCTCCAATATCAAGATTTGTCTTTCTGTTAATTTCATCAATTTCCGTACTTAGCAGTTAAACTTTCGAGGCTTGACGCCTGTTGAACATGCTTTACTACTCGCTCGTTATTTTGACCTAATAATGCGTAATAGCTCTTTAAGTTAGATTCTTTAATCTTTTGCCAATATTTATTCTTCATTGAAAAGTTATTTTTTAGCAGTAATTTAGATGATTTAATCTTATAAGCTGGTGTAACTCATAATTTGAGATAAAACTCCCCTACGGCCAAATTTTTAAGCTTAACGACAGGAATTTCTAACTCGTTAGCAATCGTTTTAATACTTTTTAAATCATTTTGTCCAACAAGTTTAATTCCCGATCAAAATAGTACTTTTTGTAAAGATGATTTAATTCACTGACCAATATATTGATTAGATAGAATTAAATGCAGTCCATATTTCCTCAGTTGTGTTAATGCTTTTTCAATATCGTCAGTTATAAAATTATGAAACTCATCAATAAACACATAAGTAGGTACTCGTTTGTTAATCGGAAGGTTACTACGTTGAATCGCTGTGATGCGGAGTAATCCAACAATAAAACGTCAAAAGGCTTGTACACTTTCAGTTCCCACCTCACCAAGCGATAACTTAAAGATGATAATACTTTTTTGCTCAATAAGTTGTTTTAGGTCAATCGTAGTTTTATTTGATATGAGATTTTGAAAGATAGGATCATTTAGCAGAATTTGCATTCGAGTATATAACCCATGCCTAGTCGCATCATAAAATTTGGTGCTAAATTTAGTATGAAATAACTGCCTATGTTGTGGATTAGGTGATTGCTTACCTAATTCAATTAAATCATGGTTATTTTGATCATCCATAAAACGTTGAAGGTCGGTAAAAGAGCTGTTTTCTCGTCTTAAAAGTACCGCGATACACGGGCTTAGTATAGCGTCCATTTGATGCGTTGTATGACTTCCTTCGAGTAATACTGCAATAATGGACTTTAGTTCCTGAGTCATAATTGCAATGTTTTTTTCACTATGGTCAACAATGGAAAAAGGGTTGATACTAGGTGAGTAAGCATCATCTAAAGTTGGGTCAATAAACACCAATCGTTTACAATGCTTTGTTTGATTAAATAACTTAAATTGGGCTATTTCTTCTGCCATATCTCCGTGAGGATCAATGACAACAACAGCGTTTTTCGAATGCTTATTTAACAACTCAGGTAGAATCAATGCCTTAATAAGTTCACTTTTTCAACTCCCTGAAGAAGCGACTATATACCCATGTTTTTTAAAACTTGATAATGGTAGTAATTTTTTTAGGCATAATTTAAGTTTGATTAACTGCATATAGTTAATCAAACTTGATGCAACTTTGTAGGTCTTTACTTTAATTGTAGTTCTTCATCAAATCATTCATTGTGAAGTTAAATAATAAGGCTATTAGTCGTTGTTATGAACAGTATTGATAAGGAAAGCAGTTTGCTTTATACAAAGCACTTACTGATGTTTTATGTATTCAAGTTTATTCAACCTATTTCATATAATACTCTCACACCTCAGCAAGACATAAGCAGCGTTACACACGACACTTAATGACCAAGCTATCCAACATCATGTAAGTATCTACTATGAATGTAATATCTAAATACTGTTTGTACTAATGGCCTATCAAAATCAACACTTGCTTGCCCAAACCTCAAACCACTAGCGGCTTTTGAGTCATTAAAGGTTTGCTTTAATTTACTGACCTCTTCAGTACTTAAGTTAAATAGGTAATCTTGCGCTTGACCTTGCTTGATATTCGCTTGTTGAGCATTAATTTCATCTATTTCTTTTTGTTTATTTTTCTCAATTCAAAGTTGTTTTTTCTTTTCCAGCACTTGCGTTTTTATAAGGCATTGGGGAGTTTTCAGATCACTGATAAGCGGCTTGTTTTTTAATATACCAAAGATATAACTTTTGATTGATCCTATCTTTTCTATTTTACTTTTGTAATTAATATAAGTCGCTAGTTGCCTAATATAATCATGACCATGCTCATTAATAAGCCCAGTGAGTTCATTGGTCTTCAATCACCACTCGATAAACTTATCATTCACTTTCTTCTTTTCTTCGTCTGTAGTATCACTACATACTCAATCGGCTTGGTTCACAGGTCTTGATTCTCATACAATTTTTTCATTTAACTCTTTAGGCAGTTTAGCTTCATTGATTCTGACCGTGAATTTAAAACCAGTAATCCTCCTTCATTCTTTATCATCAAAACACTCGACCGATAAGTCAGTTACTTTATTAATATATTCAATCGTTGGTATGAGTAATCGACTTTTAAAATGCCCAACAAGTCTGTATTGCTTTTTATTAATATCAAAAATATTCCTCAGCTCTTGAATGGAAACACTGACAAGGTCTTTTTTATACGAGAGTGAATGAAAAAAACCGTGAAGTTTAAAGTGATGGTCTTTTTTCAGCAGTTGTGTATTAGCCATTCTTGGTGCTGAAAATTTACTGGTAACTGAGATAAAATATGGCAGCATATCGTCGCTAAGCCTTATATCAATATATGGATTTCAATTATTTTTTGAAAATTGACATGACTCAACTAAATTTCTCTTTATCCACCCATCTTCTAATCCAATTTTAACAAAGGATCACATAAGTGAATCTGTAGCTTCATCCAAGCGGGCGATTGCGTTTTTATCATTTTTTAATGATGGATAATATTCAATCAGCTTTTTTGTATAAATACGGCAAGTAGTAAAATCTAAGTCTTTTTGATTAATCATCGAAACCGCCACCGAAATAATACGATGGGCATCAGGTAGCAAAGTATATGATGCCCCAGTAAAATCATTTGATCTAACCAGCCTATTTTTTCATTCGATATTATTGATTTCTGTAACACTCATAATTAATTTTTATAGATAACATGTATATATAAGATATTGAACTATCACAAAAAAGCAAACTCTTGTGATAGTAAAAAATAACTTCCTGAAAACTGTGATATTACGCCTGAAAAGCGTGATAGTATTCCTGAATAACGTGATAGTTCACCTGAGAAGTGTGATATTTAACGATTTTGTTGGCTTGGATAAGCGACGTAAATAGGCTCTAAACGTATTAAACGATAATAAAAGAATAAACGAACGTTGGTTAGTTTTATTTAAAATAAAATGTCATCACTATATTAAGCTTTAAAGGCCAAATGATTGTTGTTCTGGTCAAGTCCAACCGGACACTTTTCTAAAGGAACTTTCAAATTCAATTGGCGACTGATCAAAGTTAGCTGAATGCAGTCGATCAACATTGTAATATTTCATGT
>Ga0209292_1001763_pt1 | contig 25962 bp, 25 predicted proteins | sample GOMGulsemesocosm_2_FD_184634 | JGI IMG/M metagenome (GOLD analysis project Ga0209292, IMG submission 184634) | Methane-oxidizing microbial communities from mesocosms in the Gulf of Mexico - GOM9C Gulf of Mexico (SPAdes) (version 2) | ecosystem: Environmental > Aquatic > Marine > Cold seeps... | reverse complement strand
TATAGGCGTGGTAAATAATCTCCTCCACCTCCGTGCCGTAACAGCGCGTGTGCACAAATTCACCGTTTTGTTCATAGACGCTGGAGTTGTAGATAATATATTTGACCCTTTGCTTAGCTTGTACTTTTGCTGGGTAGTTTTTTAGGCACTCAAAACGCCCCAAACGCGCCATCATGTCATCGAGGCAGACCTTGTCTATTTGAAACTCTGAGACATGGTGGCCAAGGTATTCACTCTCTTCATACCCAAGCACTTCAAGCTCGCACTGGTTTGCATAGACAATGAGTCCATCGGGCGAAACCGCGTGGATGCCGATCGATGAGTTATTGATGAAATCTTCTGGTTTTTCAGAGAACATAGACGACCTGTTATCGATAATTGCTTACGCTTGTTGAATTACTCGCCCCAGAACTGCCACCATTTCTTGCTGTGTTGTTCCCTGGAGGCTTTCCCTTTCTCCGAGCCTTTATCGAGCTCTTTTTGGGATTGCTGCGACTTTTTGGCGGCCTGCTTTTCAAGTCCCTTTAACTCATTGAATGTATCTTTCTTCTTTTTCTCTGCCTTGCCTTTTATTCGTGTTGTTTGTTCATCGAGGCCTTCTTTAGCCTCCATGGCGGCGGTGTGTGCGGCCTTTTGTGCATCGCTCGGCTTGCCTTTACCCGCCCACTCGGGTTTGTCCGCGACGACCGGTGCAGCGAACGCGCTCATCAGTAATAGTGTAATGATCTTCTTATTCATAAGGCGTGCTCCTGTTGGACGATATGTTTACTTGGTGATGAGCCACAGAGCATGCAGCACCGCTGGAATAAAGAAAATAAAGCACAGTAGGATGTTGATGAGTAGGTCTTTACCTACCCCTTTTTTGCAGAACACCGCAATAGGTGGCAAAAAGATAGACAAGATAATCAACACAATTTTATTCATGGTGGATCCTGTTTGGGTGGCGGAGGTCGCTCTCTATAACGATAGTCGCTGTCCCTCTACTCGGTTGAACTTCTTAGGTCTATGACGCAGGAATATCATCAGCGCCAACACAAAGGTAAAGGCTTCTGCTACTGGTAGAGCTAATATAAACAGGTGGTCTGCTAATAGGTAGTAAAAAGTTAGCAGTAGCCCGACAGGAAGGATTAGGCTGCGGCATAAAGCCACCACGCCGGACTGAAGGGGCAGGTGAATGGCGGTCAAATAACCTGATATCAGCATGTTAAAGCCAGAAAACAGAAACAGAGGCCAGACATAAGTGACCAATTCTTTAGCTAGGGCCACCATTTCGGGGCTGTCGCGGTTGTCGACAAATAAGTAGATAAGCGGCTCACTTACCGTCGTCAGTACGAGAATGAAACTCAGACTTAAGGTCGCGATAGTAAGGGCAGAGATTTTCAGGAACCCCCGTATACGGTCGTGTTTTCCAGCGCCGTAGTTTTGAGAAATCATCACCTGCACTGAGTCGGAAATAGCGAAGAACATCATGAAGCCCACAAGGAATAAGTAATTGACAACGGTAATCGCAGCGACGCCGTCTATCCCAACCCGTTGGATGAGCATCCAGTTACAGATAAAAGCAATGATGGCCCCAGAGATCTCATTGATAAACTCTGAAAGACCGTTGTAGGCCGCTTGAAAAACTTCACCCCAGTTCTTTTGAATAAGGTTAACTTGCAGCATCCGTGAGGGGCTGAAAAAATAGGCGATCATCACCAACAGCGACAATGCCTGAGACAAACCCGTCGCCAAAGCCGCGCCTGCCAAGCCCCACTCAAATACGGCAATAAACACATAATCCAAGGTGATGTTCAGCAACGCGCCTACGGCCAGTGCGGTGGCCGCCAGACGTGGGAAGTCGTCTAGGCGCATGAAAAAATACAGGGCGACCATGATGAGCTGGACAAGCACAAACGGCAGAATGACGAGGTAGTACTCACTCATGATGGGGAACAGCTCTTTGCTGGCGCCTAGGCCTGCAAAGAGCGACTCTTTAAAAACAAAACCCAGCAGCAGTACGACCATGCCATAAAGCCCTAAGACGAGCAGTACCTTGCTGAATATAGCCGATGCAGCGGCTGTATCGCCCTCGCCTAAATACTTGCCTCCACGCACAGAGCCGCCAATCGACAGCATGATACCCACACCACTGAGCAGCGTCAGAATAGGGATGATCAAGTTGATAGCCGCTAAGGCGGTCACGCCAACATAGTTGCCGATGAATATTCCGTCCACCAGTGAAGCCGATGTCATGGCAATAAGGCCGACTAGGGAGGGGATCAAATAGCGGAAGAAGGTGGGAACAATCGAGCCTTCGAGGGCTTGACGGGCATCCACTAAATTATTACTCATAGGCGTTTTCTGACACTGGAACCGACAGAGGTGATCGCTTGTCGAACACCTTAATTAATGATCGGTGACGATAAACTATGCGTAAGGCCTTGAAAAGCTGCTTTAAGTGGGGTTTATGATTTTACACAAACATACACAGAACTGGTCGATTCGCCTCCTTGCAGGGGATTGAAAAAAGAAATGATATGGCATTCGACGCTTTCAAACACGGTTTTTAACAGGGCTTCAAAGTGCGCTTCCGGCAGGTTTTGTGACCACATGGCAAACACGCCTGCGGGCTTAAGTTGCTCGGCCATCAGTGTTAACTTCTCGGTGGTATAAAATTGGGCGTTGGCGGCGTTTAGGAATTCGGTGGGTGAGTGGTCTATGTCTAGCAAAATAGCGTCAAACTTTTTGTAATCACAGCCCGGGTCAAAACCGCCACTTGGCGCGGTAGCAAGATCAAAAAAGCTGCCCAGTACATAGTGGTTTCGAGGGTCGGCGTTGAGTATCTTGCCGAGCGGTACACGTTCATCTCTATGCCACCCTATGACGGTATCCAAAGCGTCAACCACATACTGTTCGCCAATGCGCGGGTCTTCTAGCGCTTTCACCGCTGTGTAGCCCAGCCCCAAGCCGCCCACCACGATACTGAGGTTGTCGCCCTTTACGGCAGCGAGGCCCAGCGTCGATAGGGCCTCCTCGGCCTCAACGAACATGCTCGACATTAAGAACTCGTCGCCCAGCTTCACTTCGTAAATGTCTCGGTCGCCAAAAGCGGGCATACGCCTTCTGCGCAGGGATATCTCACCGATTGATGAGGTTTGGCTGTCTATTTCTTCGAACAATAGAGACATGGCGGACTTTTCCTAAATTCTGAATTCTACGATATCGCAGCCTATGCGTCATGGCAAAGTTGTGGGAGGTTATGCACGTGACGGTATTGTGGATTCAGCCATGATACTTTGGTCTTAATCGCCATACCCGATAGAATGAAGTCTCAATTAAAGTTGTTGTAAAGGAATGGATTATGCCGCTGTGTAGCCGTTATCGATATCTTCTCTGCACTCTACTCATGAGCGCGCTTTTGAGTGGTTGCACGACCCTGACCCCGAACTTTGAGAAACCTAAGGTACATGTTATCTCGATTAAAGCGCCGAGCCCTGGCAGCGTCGATAAGCTGTTCCGTGTGGGTTTGCGAGTCAGTAATCCCAACAATGTGGCGCTGGATATAAAGGGCATGAGTTATGAACTCTCGGTTGACGGCATTGCGCTGGCCAGCGGCGTCACAGCCGATATTCCCTTGCTGGGCGCTTACAGTGAGGCGAGCTTTGAGGTACCGGTGAATCTCAGTGTGCTCAACGGCCTGCGCTTGTTCAAACGTTTGCTCGAGTCGCCGAAAGAGGGCAAGAAGGCGTTGCCCTATGAACTGGAGGCTCGCATCGATGTGGGTGGTGGCTGGTTGCCAAAAATATCGGTGAGCGAGCGCGGGGTGATTCCGCTGAATGGTATTTGAGCGCTTGGCGTCAGTAGGTCGACGCCCAGCCGCTGGTATTGTGCTGGGTTATCATTTCAATTTCTTTCTATAACACCTCAGGTGCCTGTTTCCGATTTTTTTGACCCATGGTATGAGTGGTTCACTCGATCAATGACCTGATGAGCGACCTTTAATGTGCGGGAAACCAGTGATTGGGCAGCAGGGTAACATTGCCTGCGTCGCTGGTGAAGGTCAGTTCTCCGTCGCTGATCATCGCGCTCAGTTGCAAGTTGCGCTCGGCCAGGTTGGAGAGTGCGTCTAGGTCGCCACCGCTCAAGTCGATTATGTCGAGGTTGTTAAAACGGCTTAGATTGCCTTCAATTTCACCGCGCCAGACGCTGGCGGGGCGCTCTTGGTAGGTATAGATTTTAACGCGCTGGCTTTTGCCGCAGGCTTGGCGGATACGCTTTTCATCCGGTTGCCCAAGATCAATCCAAGTGACGATTTCATCGCTGAGACTCTTGTTCCACAGGTCCGGTTCGTCGTCGGTGCTGATGCCCTTGGTGAAGCTTAATTGCTCGTCGGCGTTGAGGGCGAAAGCCACAAGGCGCACCATCATGCGCAGGTCGGTTTCCGAGGGGTGGCGAGCAATGGTGAGGTTATGATCGGCATAATAGTGCCTGTCCATGTCTGCAATGTTGAGTTGGACTTTAAATATGGTCGACTTTATTGCCATGATGATCTGCTCTGTAATATACGGTTTGGTGGCGGTGGTACGATAATTTAAATAACTATTTTCGAGCGAAATTGACTTCAAATAAAAACGGCAACGCTTGACATAAAGGTGGGTTTAGCTGTCGATAGTATTGTTTGACAGCCAATTAAAGTCCTGTTGTTGAGCCAGCGTATCAGCAAGTATTTTAACGCTTACATCCGTATGTATTTCTTTTCACCCATGCCAATGAATTCATCAAAATATATTTTGTTGTTTTCAGTATCCAAAATGTAGCCTGAGAAAACACCGGTTGGGCCGTGGTAATTAATCTTTACAACCCCTGTATTGATGTTTACTGGGACATCGGCAAGTGGAGTGAAGGTGAGGTTCACCCGCCCATATGTATCCACTATAACCCAAGTATTTTCCGTGCCCTCTGGGCGCTGTACGGTGATGGGCGGGAGCGGATGCATCTTACCTCCTAACCATAAACAGTTCTCATTATATCGCTCGTGATCCTGTATTTGGTTGTTGGTCAGATTAAAGCCCATAAGCCCATGCTGTTTATCAAAGCCGAGGGCCGTCACCCAATCATATTGCATCACAATGGGGTAGTAACCTTTGTGGTCATCAACGATGACGCAAGCAGCGGTTTTGGAGAATAAACTTTCAGTCTTTCCAAAGGTGAGATGACCTTCGGCTAACATTAACGCCTTGTGAGAGTACAGTGGTCTATTATCGGCGAAAGGCTGGACGATAACGATGGGTTCGGTGGTGTGAAAGGCTTTTATCTTGCCTGATAAATCAGGCAAGCCTTTAAACCCTGATGCCTTGAACTCTAGATCTAGCGCGTCATCTTCCAAGTTATTTTTAAAGTCAATGCTGAGTTTTCGTCCGTGGTAGTAACAATGCGTATCGTATAAACCTTGTGGAACCTTCAATTTCCAAGCAGGGACCTTTTGTTCATAGCGATACATTTCCTGTCTTTTTTTATCGAATGCCATAACAATGGCTGTGCCCAAAGACTTTGTATTGTATATCGCCAGGCAAATGAACCAGTCATCATTGCTGATTTGGTACGCCTGCCATTCTTTTAGGCGGAAGTTGTTGAACGCATCAGGTGCTGAAAAACCTAAGGGTTTTTTTAAATCCGTTAGGTTGACCCGTTTTATGGGGCTGTTGTAAGTGCCCATGGCACATTGGTCGTTACTAACAACGGCATGGGGCGCTGGGAGCACAACTCGACTGTAGTCGCTTTTCATATTGTCTAATGCCAGTAATTTTACGTGAGCTGGACGGGAGTGCTCAGCGCGCCCATATCCATGCCTAATGATAGTGATTCAGGTGTCGACCATAACTCTAACGCTTTATTCGAGATGCCACACCCCCGTTATTACCTTTTCAGTGACAAAGGCTTGTCACGCTATTGATTCAGTCAATATTCAGTTTGTTCGGCCATAATAATGGAGCAATTTAACCTTGTTCGGCGCTCTGAAAATGAACACATGCTCGGTGTTTTTGATGGTTACCTAACAAGCCACGTAAAATGATGAGATATTAGAGTAGATAAACCGATATTTATTGAACCAAAGGATAGAAAATTATGACGCACCTTCTAATGGTATTACAGAAAACCCGCACGTTGGTGATGATTACCTGCTTATTGTGTGTCTCTGGTCTGGCCCAGGCCGCTGAGCGTCAAGTGAGTGTGTCGGCCAAAGGTGAGGTGGCGGCGCTGCCCGATATCGCGATTGTGCAGGGGCGTATTGTCAGCCAAGCGAAAACCGCCAAGCTAGCTTTGTTGAGTGCGCAGGAGAAACTCAGTGATGTGATCGATTATGCAGTGGCTGAGGGTTTGGCTTCTGATGATGTTCATGCCGCGCAAGTACAGGTATCACCGCAATGGCACTACCCCAAAAATAAGCCACGTCAGATCAGTGGTTATCAAGGGCATGCGGAGTTCACCTTGACGTTGCGCGAGCTGGGGCTCTTGTCATCCGTGTACGGTGGCCTAGTGGAGGCCGGTGCCAATGATCTGCGTCCTACGACCTTTGAATTCAGTGAGCGTGAGGCTTTGGAGTTAAAAGCAATTGCTCAGGCGGTGGCCAAAGCGCAGCGTAAAGCCGATGCCGCGCTCAAACCATTGAATGAAAAAACCGGTGAGGTGCTTAGCGTCAATGTGGACACTCAGTGGCACCGTCCGCAGCCGCGTTTGATGCGCATGGAAATGGCATCCGACGCCAAAGGCGCCGCGCCCAAAGTGAACCTGGGTAAGCAAACCATTACTGCGAATGTCAGTGTGAGCTTTGCGATCGATTAACCTCAGCGCTGTGGCGGGGTTTTCTGTCGATGTACGTATTTATATATCGGTATTTTAATTGACCGCCGCGGCAATACCCTCCCAGAGAGTTTGTAAGGTTTTCATCATCAGTGGGCCGTCTTGCTTGGGGTAGGAGCCCAGCCCCACAATCATCAGCTCACGACGCAGATCGTACCAGGCGAATTGGCCGTGAATACCGAGCATACAAAAGCGCTGTTGCGCAGGTTCCAGTACCCAAAACTGTTGTTTGTATTGCCCCTGTATAAATTGTGAGTCGGTGCTGTCGGCTTGGTATGCTTGCTGCGCCTGGGAGCTGGGCGTGACGACGTCATCAATAAAACCCGCGGGCAGTATGCGCTGGTCGGCAAGGTTCCTACCCTGATTCAACATCGGGTAGGCGCAGCGGGCAAAGTCTTGCAGGTGCAGGTTGAGCTGGCCTTCTGTGATGGGGAAACCCTGTGGGTCTGTGTTAAAAAAGCCGGCCTGCTCACAGCCCACTTTCTGATACAACTTCTGCTCAAATAATTCCGCCAGCGGCGTCTCGTAGACCTCTTCTAATATCAGACCCAGCACGTTGGTAAGGGTCGAGTTATACACAAAGCGGGTGCCCGGCTCGCAGTGGCGTCGATTCAGGTTGTTGTACACCCATGCTTTGACGCCAATGGCCTGCTCGCCGGACCGTGGAGGGTAGTAACCGGCGGCGCGGGCATAGCTCCAGTAGTCGGCGTCGGGGTCTTGATAATCTTCGCTGTAGGCAATGCCAGCTTGCATGTCCCAGGCGTGTTGCACCGTGACGCCCTGCCAAGCATTGATGGTGGCGAAGCTATTGAGGTAACTGCGCACTTCGCGTGCGGGATCGAGCTTGCCTTCCTCAATGGCCATGGCCACCAGCATTGAACACAGGGATTTGGTGCACGAGTGAATGACGTGCCGGTCGCCGGCTTGCATGCCGTTGCGATAGCTTTCGTGCACCACTTTTTGTTTGTGCATCACCAGCAGTGCATCGTTAAACAGGCGGCGGTTGAGCAGCTGTTCACCGCTAATCGCGTGGCCAGCACGTAATGGGTCGGCAAAGTTAAGGGTATCAATATTGAGCGAGTTTTCTGCTCTGGGCAGCGGCATACTTTGCGCAGGGGCTTCGATCGCCAGCGTTGGAAACAGTTGTTGCATTGACAGCTGACCGAGCGCTAGGTGGTCCGGCGCATCCCAATTGTGCTGGCCAATATTCAGCGCTTCATCAATGAGCGCTGACGGATTTTTTGTGACAACCTTAACCATGTGCATGCCTGCGATGTATTTATAAATAGAAGGGCAGAAAGAAGCTTTAGACTAAGTGAAAACAGCGGCTATGTATTTATTTAAATCAGTGAAGAGCAGTGGTTTACTCTCAACATGATCGTCAGGCCGGAGGCGGCGCCCCAGCTATGACGGATGACTATAGATTTTCCTCTCGCTCGGTGATGCATTCCGGCGAACCCTCGGTAAAAATGCGGCACACCAGTGGTCGTACTTCATAGATGCTGCACATCATGCTGGTGCGATCGAGTGCTACGCACCAGCCATCGTCTAGGCGGCGCATCGTTTGCCCTCCCCATTCGTCTTCATCGGTTAGGTGTTCTGGCACACCTGTGTCGGTAACCAATATTACTTCGAGGCGGCAGCAGCAGGCTTCACAGCTGGTGCAGGTAATGCTCTTGTCGAGGTAGCCGTCTGGGTAGTCGGTTGAGTACTCCTCAGCGTCGATTTTTTTACTCATGTGCTTAGCTCAAGACGGACTGGATATTCAATGTAGAGAAGTTGGGTGGCTGCACGGTAAATCTTCCATGTCTCTGCTGGCGAGGCCTGATGTTTCCTCTGTTGGTGGAGTTTACCGTGTTTACCGCTTGAGTGATAAGTACAGATGGAGAAGTGGCACGTCAACTGTACTGCTCCTTACTGACTAAAGTGGTGGGGAAAAGCCGAGAGGTGTGGGTAAAGGTGTTAAACTTCGTTTTTTAGCCCCGTGTGCCGTGGGGCCTATTGGGCGTGCAAGTGAGTGGCCCACGACAGAGTATGGAGATTTTTGGTGGCTAATCAGCTCAAAGCAGGTATTTACCGTCATTACAAAGGGCGTGACTACCAGGTATTGGAAGTCGCTCACCACAGCGAAACAGAGCAGGCTCTCGTCGTCTACCGCTGCCTCTACGGTGATTACAGTTGGTGGGTTAGGCCGCTGGATATATTCTCAGAGACCGTTGAGATAGACGGTGAGACATTGGCGCGCTTTGCCTATGTGGGTCCGGCGGACGCTGAACAAGTGGCTGATGTCACGCGCTTAGCCGCAGGTGAACTATGAACCAGTCAACTATGAGCCAGCCGAACATCATCTGGTCTTGCCCTGTTTGTCAGGGCGGCCTCACGCTGCTCGATAAAACCCTCGCCTGCGCGGCAGGGCACAGTTTTGATCGAGCCAAACAGGGCTACTTCAACCTGCTGTTGGCCAACCAAAAGGGCAGCGCGAACCCCGGTGATGACGCGAACATGCTGGGCAGCCGTCGCGAGTTCTTAGCGGCTGGGCATTTTGCGCCTCTGGCTCAAGCGTTGGGCAATACCTTGGTGGACTTGCTTGGTGGGCGTGCGGGGGAAGACGTGCAGCTGCTGGACACCGGTTGTGGTGAAGGCTATTACCTCGCTGAACTGCAGCAGCGTTTGCAGCGTGAGCTGCCGGAGCAACGCATCGGTTATGCCGGCTCTGATATCTCTAAAGAGGCGGCCAAACTGGCCGCTCGACTGCACAAAAGCATTGAATGGTCTGTTGCCAGCAGCTTCCACTTGCCTGTGGATAACCGCTCGGTGGATGTGTTGCTGCGTGTATTTGCACCGGGTGACCTTGAAGAGGTGGCGCGGGTGCTGAAAGCCGGCGGTCACTTCCTGCGGGTCGTGCCTGGCGCTGAGCACCTGTTGGAATTGAAAGCCGCTCTATATGATGAAGTGACGCTGCACGAGCTGCAACCGACACCGGAGGGTTTTAATGAACTGTCGGCGACGGAGATTCGCTTTGATGTTGAGCTTAACGATCACGCCTCGGTGCAGCAGTTATTGACCATGACGCCTTTCCTCTGGCGGGGTAAGCGCGAGGCTCGTGAAGCATTACAGCAGGCGGCATATTTAAAAGTCGGTGCGCACTTTGTCGTACAGCTCTATAGTCTCAATGAGGCGCCAGAATTAGCCTCTAACACCCCGCCTCCGAGCCTTGAACAGTTACAGGCAAAGCGTGACGCGTTGCAGGAAAAATACGCCGCTAAACGAAAGAAACAAGCTGATGCGTTGGCCGCCAAGCAGGAAAAAGCACGCTTGGCCGAGGTCGCTAAAGAGAAGGCTGCGGCTTTTAACTGGGGCGCCTCCTCAAAGGTGGCTGAGCTGGTGACAAATGAGCTTGCTGTGGACGGGACTGAAAGCCCCGCTATGAACATCCGTTCGGAACCTGTTGTTGATAAGTCAGAGATTGAGAAGCAAGAGATTGCTAAAGCGGAAGCTATTGATGCTTCAAATACCAGCATTCCAGAGGCGGTTACAAGCTCGCCCAGCAAAGCGCCAAAGCCTGTTGTTGAAACGGTGACCAAATCAAAGCCTGCGTTTGATTGGGGTACTTCATCGAAAGTTGTGGATGAGCCTAAGTCTGCAGCCAAGAGTGATGTAGCCGCTACAGCTGAAAAAATTGAAGCCGCGCCAACTATCCTTGTCCAAAAAGAGGTGGACTCTAAGCCAGCGCGAAAGCCAAGGCAAAAACCAGAATCTAAGCCTACTTTTACTTGGGCGGCCTCTTCGAAGGTTGTGGGTGAGGTTAAAGCGGCTGAGCCTGAAGTGATACCGCTGGCCACCGAGGCCGCATCGGTTGATAAAATGCCGAGTCTGGAAGCGGTTGTTGAACCTCAAAAAGATCAAACGCCAGTGACTGCAGTAACCATTGAGGCTGAGCCAGAAATTGAATTGGCGCGGCAAGGCGTTGAGCCAGCTAAGCCTACGCTTAATCACGCGGGTTTTACGTTTGCGCCGCGCACGGCCGATGAAGAAAAACTCGTGGCTGAGCGCAAACAAGAGGAGGCGGTCGAGAAACAAGTCGATGAGGACGTGTCGTCTTTTCTCGATGAGTTTGTGGGGCGGAAACAACCCGCCATTCAGCAGAAGGTCGTTTCTACACCCGCTGCCGCAGCTGTTGAGGCTGCGCCAGAAACCCATGAAGAAGCCGCGGGAAAAAAGGCCGCTAAGGAAAAATTTAACGACAAAGGCTTTAGTTTTTGAGTGATACCTATGAGCGTGTTAATGAGCTAACCACCGGCGTTCAAGGTGAGGGGCTCGGCAATGAGCCCCTCCCTGAAGATACGCAGTGGATGCAGCAAGCGCTCGCACTCGCGACGCAAGCTGATCAGCTTAATGAGGTGCCCGTCGGTGCGCTGGTGGTGCGCGCAGGTGAAGTGCTAGGGCGGGGCTGGAATCAGCCGATCAGTGCCTGCGACCCGACGGCGCACGCGGAAGTGTTGGCGCTGCGCAATGCCGCGCAAGCGGTGGGTAATTACCGACTGCCCGGTGCGACTCTGTATGTGACGATTGAGCCTTGCACCATGTGCGCAGGTGCCATTGTGCACGCGCGGATTGAGCGTGTGGTCTTTGGTGCTGCTGAACCGAAAGCGGGTGCGGTCCAAAGCAATGCCAAGGTCTTTGAGCAGGAGCAGTTAAACCACCGCGTGATCGCCCTTGGCGGTGTCTGTGAAGAGGAGTCGATGGCACTGATTCAGGCGTTCTTTAAGCGTCGTCGCCGTGAAAAGAAAGCGGAGAAGAAGGCAAGCCAATTGGCAGCAGGCCGTGACCCGCTTGCCCGCTGATGCTTGAGTGCCTTCATACCATAGAGTGAAAACTCAAAAAGGCTGCCCTAGGGCAGCCTTTTCTATTTACAGAGTGTCATATCTGTCATGGATCTAGGGTACATTGGAGCGATTGATGTACCGTGGCAGGCGCGGGTTTAAAGCACTGATACTGAGGTCACGCCGTGGGTGTCGTACTGGCTCAGTGGGATGACCGAATTGCTGGCGTTAAGCGCGGCAAGGCGGCGCTGGGCAACCTGACCCTGCCAGGCAATGATGCTGTAGTAGCTGCGAATACGCTGTACGTACTGCACCGGTTCTGAGCCGCGCGCGTAGCCGTGTTTGGTGTTGCGGTAGTGCTTACGCTTGGCCAGCAGTGGTAAATGCTTGCGCACATCGGACCACTTGTCAGGGTTGAAGCCCATTTTCTCAGTGATTATACGGGCATCCTCTAGGTGGCCATAACCGACGTTGTAGGCGGCTAGCGCCATCCACTTACGGTCGTTGCCTTGGATGTCACTAGGGATGCGGTTATAGACCTTTTTAAAGTACTTGGCGCCGCCGTAGATGCTCTGTATAGGGTCTACTCGGTTGGAGACACCGACTTCTTTTGCCGTGACCTTAGTTAGCATCATCAGGCCACGAACCCCAGTGTGCGAGCGAGCTCGTGAGTTCCAGTGGGACTCTTGATAACTGATAGCGGCGAGCAGTTGCCAGTCTAGGTCAAACATTTCACCGGCGACTTTTAGGTACTCTTCCCAACGCGGCAGGCGCGTTTCCATACGGCGCGCGAAGGTTAGGGCGCCACTGGCGTTGACGCCGTCTACATGGCCGTAGAAACGCTCGGTGATGTCATCCAGAAAGCCACTTTCGGCGGACACCTCAATGAAGCGGTTGGCGGCATTCAGCAGACTGTTGTCAGAGCCTTGCGGTAGGGCCCAGGCCAGCTGCTGAGATTCGCTGAGATCAAAGGCAACGCGCGCGCGTGGGTATAAACCGCGGTTCAGATCAAAGGCGTTGGAGTCGACCACGGTGAAATCAATCGTGCCCTTGTGGACCATTTCCAGTAGGTCGATCATGTCGAGGTCAGAGCGTTCATGCCACAGCAGCTTGGGGTGCTTGACTTGCAGTGCTCGCAATTGCTCGGCGTGTGAACTATTGGCGATTACCACGATGCGTTTACCGTAGAGCTCTTCGATTTTCTTCGGGCGCTTGCTGCCGCCGCGGTAAAGCAGCTGTTGGGTGATGTCCAAATAAGGGGTGGTGAAACGCACTTGTTGCGCGCGGGACTCGGTGATGGTCAGGCCTGCTGCCGCTAACTCGCCGCCGGGACTGCCTACGTCATTGAGCAGTTTGGCTAGATCCTCTTCTTCGCTGATGACCAGCTTGACGCCAAGCTGGTCTGCAAAGCGCTGGGCAAGGACGAACTCAAAACCGTCGAGGCCCTGACTGCCTTCGTAATAGGTGGTTGGGCCATTGCGCGAGATGATGCGCAGCTCGCCACTGGCGAGTACGGTCTCTAATGCGGTCGGCGGTCGGCTGGCAGACAATAAGACAGGCAGGCATAAGAGCAGCAGGGTACCTTGAAGGCGGCGCCGCCAATGCGATTGCTTGCTGATAGGTCTGCGATTGCTCATGCCAACTCCTGTGCGACGACTTGCCCCTGATCGAGAAGCGGGTTTTATAAGTCGTGATGCAGTGAATACTGAGTGACGTTTGTGCCACGTTGCTGTGGTGCCACTGGCCTCTACTAACGCTTTCAATGGTGATTGTTAAGCTAATACTTTGAGGGTGAACCCTAGCTGAATCGAGGGCTGTCCCTGCTTCGTCGGCGGGCTGCACCAAGCATTTGACGTTGGATTTAGCGCCGTACCGTTCAAAATTTGCGCGATTGTACCGGTATTGAACGTGATGGACTAGCTTGTATTGGTATTTCTAGTGTAGTAGGAGTTGGTTTTTTTGGCACTTAAGTCTACGTTCAGAGAGGTGTGTTTGAGTCATTGCTATGAAGGCTGAATGAGGGCGAGTTTCCAGGGGCTGAGTCATAAACGCCTTATCAGGTTAGTCAGTGCTTGCGTCGAGATGCTCGCTAGGGTGTTTCGGGCGTTCATTTGTTTTAACTATGAGCCGTGTTTCAGGGTTTATTTAGGCTTTTATATCGACCACAGAGGTCGCTAATTGTATTTATTGCTGAACTGGGCGCTGATGTTAAGTCTCAATCGCTGCATCTACTTATAAGAGCGCCATAGATAGGCTGCTTGCGGCGCCGATATCCAGTACAATGCCGCCTTCTTTCGACGGGATGTGGCTTTGAGTTAGTGCTTACACTCGTCGAGCGGCCTATATTCCCTATAGACAGAGGTTCTAACCGACTATGCTGACCCTGCGTGGCGCTCCGGCACTCTCCGAATTTAGTACTCAAAAGTTACTCACCAGCCTGCAACAGTTAGATGCTGGCGTCAGCTCTGTGTACGCTGAATACATGCACTTTGCGGCACTGAGCTCAGACTTGAACGACGTCGAGCTGGCTCAGCTCGACAAACTGTTGAGTTACGGCCCAAGCATTGAAGTGCAGGACAAACCTGCCGGTGACCTTTTCTTAGTCGTGCCGCGCCCTGGCACTATCTCGCCCTGGTCTTCCAAGGCAACCGATATTGCGAACAATACCGGTCTGGGTCAGATTCAGCGCCTTGAGCGCGGTATCGCCTACTACGTGGTGGGCGCCAGCGATAAAGGCGCCATTAAAACAGCGTTGTTCGACCGCATGGTAGAAAGCATTTTTGCCGCCTTTGATGACGCCAGCGCCCTGTTCTTACAAGAAGAACCGCGCCCACTGTCCAGCGTGGATGTACTGGGTGAGGGTCGCGAGGCATTAAGCGAGGCCAACGTTAGTCTGGGTTTGGCGCTGGCCGACGATGAGATTGACTACCTAGTGGATAGCTTCAAAGAGTTGGGTCGCAACCCCGTCGATGTTGAGCTGATGATGTTTGCCCAGGCGAACTCTGAGCACTGCCGTCACAAGATCTTTAATGCGTCTTGGACCATCGATGGCAACGAGATGCCTAACTCGCTGTTCGGCATGATCAAGAATACCTACAAGCTGGGGGGCGAAGACGTCCTGTCCGCTTACGCCGACAACGCCTCTGTTATTAAGGGCGCGACCGCTGGTCGTTTCTACCCTGATCCAGAAACCCAAAGTTATGGCTATTCTCAGGAAGATATCCACATCCTGATGAAGGTGGAAACCCACAACCACCCAACCGCCATCTCACCTTTCTCGGGCGCCGGTACTGGCTCTGGTGGTGAGATTCGCGATGAAGGCGCCGTGGGCCGTGGCTCTAAGCCCAAGGTAGGTCTTACTGGTTACACCGTGTCTAACCTGCGTATTCCTGGCTACGTTCAGCCCTGGGAAGAATCTTGTGGTGAGCATGGTTATGGCAAGCCGGGCCGCATCGTCACCGCGCTGGATATTATGATCGAAGGCCCCATTGGTGGCGCCGCGTTTAACAACGAATTTGGCCGTCCCAACATCAACGGTTACTTCCGTACCTTCGAGGAAAACTTCGACGGCGAGCGTCGTGGTTACCACAAGCCCATTATGTTGGCCGGTGGTTACGGCAACATCAAAGGCGAGCACGTCGACCAGAACGAATTTGAAGCAGGCGCTAAGCTGGTCGCGCTGGGCGGCCCTGCCATGCTGATCGGTTTGGGCGGTGGAGCGGCCTCATCGATGGCTTCCGGTACCTCTTCTGAGGATTTGGATTTTGCGTCGGTACAGCGTCAAAACCCTGAGATGGAACGTCGCTGCCAGGAAGTGATCGACCAGTGTTGGCAGTTGGATGCTAAGAACCCGATTACCTTCATCCACGATGTGGGCGCGGGCGGTTTCTCTAATGCTTTCCCCGAGCTGGCCAAGGACGGCGGCTGTGGCGCTCACTTCGAGCTGCGCAACCTCAACAACGATGAGCCGGGCATGAGCCCGCTGGAAATCTGGTGTAACGAAGCACAAGAGCGCTACGTGATGGCGATCATGCCGGAAGATCTGCCGCGTTTTGAAGAGATTTGTCAGCGCGAGCGTTGCCCTTACGCGGTTGTGGGTGATGCCACAGATGATGACCACATCATTCTGAACGACACGCATTTTGAGACTAAGCCGGTTGACCTGCCGATGTCTGTGCTGTTCGGCAAGCCGCCGAAGATGCACCGCACGGGTGAGACACGCACCTACAATACGGTTACCTTTGATACTTCTGAGATCAACCTTTATGAGGCGGCTGAACGCGTTCTGCAAAATCCAACCGTCGCCAGCAAGAGCTTCTTGATCACCATTGGTGATCGCTCGGTGACCGGTCAAGTGGTTCGTGATCAGTTCGTTGGCCCTTGGCAGGTGCCGGTTGCCGATTGCGCCGTGACCACCCAGGCGTACGACACCTACCGCGGTGAAGCCATGTCCATGGGTGAACGCACCCCTGTGGCATTGATCAATGGTCCGGCTTCTGGTCGCTTGGCGGTGGGTGAATCGATCACCAACATTGCGGCGAGCCGCATTGAAAAATTGTCTGACATTAAGCTTTCGGCTAACTGGATGTGCGCCGCTGGCCACCCAGGTGAAGATGAAAAGCTGTACCGCACGGTAGAAGCCATTGGTATGGAGTTGTGCCCTGCTCTGGGTATCACCATTCCTGTGGGCAAGGACTCCATGTCCATGCGCACGGCTTGGGACGACGAAGCGGAAGACGGTTCTATCGAAAGCAAGGCGGTCACCTCACCTATGTCGGTGGTGATTACGGCTTTTGCCCCGGTAACGGACGTTCGCAAAACCGTCACGCCGCAGTTGCGTACAGATAAAGGTGCTTCTGAGCTGATCTACGTTGATTTGGGCAACGGCAAGAACCGCTTGGGTGCATCCATCTTGGCGCAGGTTTATAACCAGGTGGGTGAGACATCTGCCGATGTGGATTCTGCCGCAGAGCTCAAAGGTTTCTTTGATGCCATGCAGGCCAGTTTGGAAGCTGAGCAGGTGATGGCATATCACGACAAGGGCGATGGCGGTTTGTTTGCCACCGTTACTGAGATGGCGTTTGCCGGTCACTGTGGTGTTGATATCAATATTGATGAGCTTGGCTCTGATGTATTAGCGTCTCTGTTCTCTGAAGAGTTGGGTGGTGTGCTGCAGGTGGCCAAGGCCGATGTGGCGGCTGTGATGGCTCGCTTTGAAAAAGCCGGTGTGGCGATACACAAGTTGGGTTGGTTGAACGATCACGATTCTGTACGCATCGAAGCCAACGGCGAAGTTATCTTTGAAGAGGCGCGCAATCTTCTGCAGAGCTTGTGGAGTGAGACCAGCTACCGCGTTGCTGCCATGCGTGACAACGCCGGTTGTGCAAAGCAAGAGTTTGATTTGATCACCCAGGCCAATCCAGGTTTGAGTGCTGATCTGACCTTCGATCAAAACGACAATGTTGCCGCGGCGCTTATTGCGTCTGGCGTGAGACCTAAAGTGGCAATCTTGCGTGAGCAGGGCGTCAACGGTCACGTAGAAATGGCGGCGGCGTTTGACCGTGCCGGCTTCGAAGCGATTGATGTGCACATGAGCGATATTCTCGCCGGTCGCATTGACTTGAATAAAGGAACTGGTTTTAAAGGGCTCGTTGCTTGTGGCGGTTTCTCTTACGGCGATGTGTTGGGCGCCGGCGAAGGTTGGGCTAAGACCGTACTATTTAACGAGAAGCTACGTGAGCAGTTTAAGGCCTTCTTCCACCGCGAAGACACCTTCAGCTTGGGTGTGTGTAACGGCTGTCAGATGATGTCGAACCTTAAGGAATTGATCCCAGGTGCTGGCCACTGGCCGCGCTTTGTTCGCAATCAGTCTGAGCAGTTTGAAGCGCGTGTGAGTATGGTGGGTATCGAAGAGTCGCCGTCTGTTCTGTTTAAGGGTATGGAAGGTACCATGATGCCGGTTGCAGTGGCGCACGGTGAAGGCCGTACAGAATTTGCATCAGAAGGTGCCTTCGACAGCTGTGACAGCAGTGGTTTGGTGGCGATGCGTTTCTTGGATAACCACAAAGGCTTCACGGAAACCTATCCGGCCAACCCGAACGGTTCTCAGAAGGGCGTTACGGCTTTGACCACGGACAGTGGCCGACACACCATCATGATGCCGCACCCAGAGCGTATTTTCCGCGCGGTGAACAATTCTTGGACGCCGGATGAGTGGACTGAGGACTCTGGCTGGATGCGCATGTTCCGTAACGCTCGCGTGTTTGTGGGCTAAAGCAAGTACAGCCGACTTGCTGAAAGGCGAGCGACTATAGAAAGCCGGCCCTCGAGAGAGGTGCCGGCTTTCTATTTTTATGTTCAGGATGAGCGTGCCGAAAAAGGCTCCTGCGTTTTCGACACTTCCGCCATCCCTAGCGGTCGTATACCGAGAAGGCATACCCAAAGGGCACAAGTGGATACCTAAGAGCGGTTATGTTCAGGATGAACGTGCCGAAAAAGGCTCCTGCGTTTTCGGCACTTCCGCCATCCCTAGCGGTCGTATACCGAGAAGTCATACTCAAAGGGAACAAGTGGATATCTAAGAGCGGTGCTACTCGTACTGTGCTGCTTGTCTTTATACATAATTCAGTTATAACCAGCGTAGCAGTAAGTGGTTTTACCCCACTACTCCTAAGCACCAAGGATTCCCAAATGTCAGATAAGTTTTTCTTCAAGGGTCGTCAAGATTCACGTCAGCATCACACCCAGCTAGGCTACCAGACCAATCCAGATCACAAGGCCGGCAGTAAAAAATTTCCGCTGACGCTGACGGTTACCAACGAGACGCGCAAACAGGAAGTGGAGGCGCTGGTCACAGAGGCTGCGTTATTCGCTGAGGTGTGTGTCGATAGCAGAGAAGGTGCGATTGAATCTATTGAAGCCTTGACCGCACTTCTCAATAAAGGTGGCACGATTAAGGTGGGGAAGGTGCCAGCGCGCAATGAGCCTTGTAGCTGTGGCAGTGGCAAAAAATATAAAAAGTGCTGCGGTTAATTAATGGCAGGCTGTGGATAAGTTTATGGCTGGAGGCTTAGCTGATCAAAGGTAGTCAAAGAACTTGCGGTGCTCTTTGCCGGCGCTGTAGCTGTTGACCTTATTAGGGTGCTTGAGGCTTTTCCAGCTGCTGACACGCGTACCGACATTGAGTTTGGGGAATTCGCGCATACCGGTTGCCGTCATGCCTATGAATTTCAGTAGCTGGTCGAAACTGTTGGGCTCATTGATGTTAATGCTGAGCAGGTCATCGCGTTCAGTGAAATACTCATAGACGCCCTGCTGATGTGCCTGGTAGCACTGGCTAAGGTGAGCCCCGTTTAAAGGGAGATCGACCCGATACAGGCCAAAAGTCGTATTGAAACTGCGTTTTAGTACGGGGTGAAAGCTGCCGTGCTCATGGTCGAGCTTTGTCTGCATCTTGGTGAGCAGCATTTGCATTGAGGGCACCCAATCTTCCAGTGCTCGCTCTAGGTAGACAAATTTTGAGCCCGGAAATAACTTGTCCAGCTGCCGATAGTCACTGAAGCAGGGCGCGTCGGAGATGACGTCGGCGAGTTCAAAGGTGTGTTTGGTGAAGGCGGTATGGGCAACGCTCAGATTATGCTCTAGGAGCGCCGCGCTGATACTGGTGGTGCCTGTTCTGGGTAGGCCAATAATAAAAATCTTGTTCATAGGCCTGTCTAGGTTTCGTTTCGTTGTATGGCGGCTTTCCCTTGTGGCTGCATGTCAGGCCACCCCGAGTTTCAACATTATAAAGCACCTGCCGAACCAAGCGAAACTCAGTGCGTGGTGTAAAGGTTTGTAGGTTTTTTGAAGCACAGGGTGACTAAAGTTGTTATGTCGTCTGCGCTTGGTAAAAGTGAAGGGAAATAATTATGGCTCATATATCCCCTCAATCGTATGCCCCCTGGGCATTGGTCACCGGTGGTGCGCGTGGTTTAGGCGCAGAGTTTTCAAATCAGTTGGCAGCAGAGGGTTTGAACGTCATTCTGGTGGATAGGTTGACCTCAGAGTTGGCCGAGCAAGCGAAGGCTCTGCGAGCGGCCTACGGTGTTAAGGTACTGCCGGTTTGTGTCGATCTGGCGCGTGCCGATTGCTTGGTCGTGTTGCTGGCGGCCATTGGTGAGCGCCCGGTGGGCTTGCTGATCAATAATGCGGGCATTACTAAAATCGGGCGCTTTTTACCGTAAGACCCAGAATTTCTTGCCACGCAGCTGCATGTGAATACCCGGGCGGTGCTGTTGCTGACCCATCATTTCGCCAAGGAGATGGCGCAGCGCCAGCGCGGCGGTATTATTATCTCCTCTATGGCCGCCGAGGTGGCCAGTGCCTTTAACGCGCATTACTGCGCGACCAAGGCCTACGATCTGAAACTGGCGGAAGCGCTGTGGGATGAGCTAAGGCCAAGCGGTGTAGATGTGTTGGGCTTTATGCCGGGGCCCACTGTGTCGCCCGGTTATGAGGATGAGGGGGGGCACATCAGATCCCATGGTAATGTCGGCGGCCGATACGGTTGCCGATGCGTTGCTTCAGTTGGGGTGTAGGCCATCGGCGGCGGCAGGTCGTAAGAATCGAGTGTTGAATTTATCATGACACGCCTGCTGCCCCGTGTGGCCGCGATAAAGCTGGTGGGAGGGAACATAAAAAAGAGTTTCCATGTGGCCGGCTAAAGGCTGGGTTCAAGGCTGCTGCAGTTCAGCTGCTTCTTTCCGTAGTTTCCAGTGGTGGTATTACACCTCTTACTTTGCTTAGGGTGCTAAGTATCAAGTCATTCGTTCGGATGACAATTCTGCCATCATCTTTTGCGCAAGCGCTACCCAATCTTGTAGTAGCGCTTTGGCCATGATAGCAAGGCCATCCTCTTGGCTGCCGGCAAGGTTGACTTGGCTGTAGCTCATGAGCCCTTCAACAACGGCGCGTACTTGCAAAGGTTCCAAGTGCACACGGAAGTGCTCGGCATTCTTATTGGCGCTGGCTAGGGCCTCCGAGTTGATGGTGACCCCTTGGCTGATATTGCGAACTTGTAGGGCCAGAGCGGGGTTTTGTTTACGCAGTAGATCGTAGGTTAGCTTAAGGCTGCCACGGCTGAATACGTCGGCGTCGTCAATTTGTGTTGAAACTGGGTGTGGCATAGCGCTGGTCCAACTTCTATTGTCATCACTAATCGGTAGTATAGGCACTTTAGTATAGGCGATGACAGTCTTTACCAAGGCTTAGTTGTTGAATCACTTTTCTTTTTGTGGATTATTCAGATGTATTCAGGCCATCTATCGGCACTGCAACAAATATTTGGCTTCGGCGGGTTTCGTGCCGGCCAAGAGCAGACAGTAACGCAACTGCTGGATGGGCTTTCATCGCTGGCTATTTTCCCGACTGGCTCAGGCAAAAGTTTGTGCTACCAGTATACAGCTACCCAATTGCCGCATTTAACGCTAGTGGTTTCACCTTTGCTGGCTTTGATGAAGGATCAGTTGGCGTTTCTGGAGGCTAAGGGCATTGCCGCCGCCAGTGTTGATTCAAGCGTCAGCCCTGCGGAAAATCAGCAGGTGATGGCAGGCGTGCGAGAGGGTCGTATTAAAATATTGATGGTGTCGGTTGAGCGCTTTAAAAATGAGCGCTTTCGGCAGTTTATCGAGTCGGTGCCAGTGTCGATGTTGGTGGTGGATGAGGCACACTGTATCTCCGAGTGGGGCCACAACTTTCGTCCGGACTATTTGAAACTGCCTGCCTACCGTCAGCAGTTGAAGATTCCTTTGGTGTTGTTGTTGACCGCAACCGCCACCAATAAGGTCAAACAGGATATGGCGCAAAAATTTTCGATTGCGCCGGAGCATATTGTACAAACGGGGTTTTATCGTCCCAATTTGGATTTAGCTGTGTGGCCGGTAGCGACACAGGATAAAGACACACAATTATTGAATGCGATACGCCAGCAGTCGTCTGCAGCGACAGCTGCGGGTGTTGTTTATGTGACCCTGCAACAAAGCGCAGAGCAGGTGGCGGACTTTTTAGTGGCCAATGGTGTGAATGCAGCGGCTTACCATGCGGGTTTTGAAAGCGAGCGGCGTCAGTCTGTTCAGTCGGATTTTATGGCGGGGCGTGTACAGGTGGTGGTGGCGACCATTGCTTTTGGGATGGGCATTGATAAGTCTGATATTCGCTTTGTTATTCACTACGACCTGCCTAAGTCCATCGAAAATTATAGCCAAGAAATTGGTCGTGCTGGTCGCGATGGTCAGCCTTCGAATTGCATTACCTTAGCGAATCTCGATGGTATTAATACCGTTGAGAATTTTGTTTTTGGCGATACTCCAGAGCTGAGTGGCATTGAATATGTTCTCAATCAAATTCGCGCTGAATCGACGGCTAATGCAGGGCTTCGGAGCCAGTGGGAGTTGCAATTAGTCGGTTTATCCAATGCCAGTAACGTTCGTCAATTACCGATGAAAACATTGTTGGTACAGCTAGAGCTACTGGGTGTACTCCGCCCTTTGTATGCCTATTTTGCTGATTTCCGTTACAAGTTCCTGCGGCCTCAGGCGGAGGTTTTATCGCTGTTTACTGGCGAGCGCCAGGCTTTTCTTGCCGCCGTTTTTGAGTGCAGTCAGTTTAAAAAAATATGGGGTAATCCTGATTTTGAAGCATTGTTTCGTCACTACAATACTGACCGTGGGCGGGTGGTGACGGCTCTTGAGTACCTACAAGAGAAAGGTTTGATTGAGCTTGAAACCAAGAAAATGACGGAAGTTTTTGACGTCGAAATTGAGCGATTGGCCAAGCCTGAACTGGCTAATACGCTGCATCAATACTTTGTTGCGAAGGAGCAAAAAGAGGTTCGGCGTATTGCCGCGCTGGTCCGTTTCTTTGAGCTGGATCGTTGTTTGAGCCGTAACTTGTCCCTCTACTTTGATGATAAACAGGCGCCTGAGTCGTGTGGTCATTGCAGTGTCTGTAGGGGGCAGGTTGCTCAGCTGCTACATTCTCAGCATCCGCTGTGGCCTGATGACAATTCCCTGCAGGCTAATCTGCAGGGCTTGTCCCGGCACCTGGCCGCAAAGTCAGCAGGGCCCTTAAGCTTGGATACCTTTTGCCGCTTTTTGGCTGGCATCAGTGTGCCTTTGTTTGCGCGCAATAAAGTGCGTCAACTGCCGGGCTATGGCAGTTGTGAGAAGTTAAGGTACGAAGCAATTCGCCAGAAGGTGGCAGAACTTGGGGTTGTGTAGGGAGGCGACCATCAGCGAGGCGCCTATGGTCCGAACTTGTGCCTCTATTGGGCTGCGGAAGGCGTAGCGGGCGTTGCGTCACCCCGTAGGCGCCGTAGTTCGGCTTGTGCCATGGGCAGTATTTCCTCTATACCTTCAAGGCGCTTGCGCTTGGGTTGGTAGTCTAGGTCTCGGGCTGCCTTATCTATTTTAAAGGTATGACTGCGACTTACTTTATAGACGCCCATGCGGCTGAAGGGGCTTTCTTTACTGAGGCCAAAATAGACGCACAACTCGGCAATGTAGCCAGCAGCCAGCAACAACTTCTCAGGCAAGCGGGTGGTTGGGAATTTCTCACCTAGGCCTTCTATGAGTGGGCGCAGCCATTCAAGCGCGTTCATAGGCTCGCCATCGGTGATGTAATAGGCTTCGCCACCGACGCGCTCGGCCTTGCTGGCTAGCCTCTCGGCGGCGAGTAATTGCGCATCGACCAAGTTTTCGATGTGCGTATTGTCTGTTTCGGCGCTGCCGTCACCGATCAGCGCTTTAAATTTTCCGCCAGCGACCTGCTTTAAAATACTTTGCACCATGACGCCGCCTTCACTGCCTCCCCAGATACCACCTGGGCGCAGGGCACAAGTGCGCAGTCCAGTGGAGCCGTTGTCCGCTGCGAGGACTTCTTTTTCTGCCAGGGCTTTGGTCTCGGTGTATAGGTCGATAGGGCGTGTGGCGTAGGGTGTTGATTCATCGCCCATGACAATGGCGCGGTCGAAGCTCACATTGTGTGTGCTGGTGGTGACCAGGCGCGCCACGGCTGTATCTTTTGCCGCTTTGATGAGCTGTCGGCTACCGCCAACATTGATGTCGAGCACTCGGCTGCGCACGCTTTCACGGCAAACCCCGAGTAAGCTGATGACCGCCGCGGTGTGGAATATCGTATTGACCCCGTCGCAGGCGGCGGCAATGTCATTGTATTGGCGAATGTCCCCAGTAAAACTGGTGAGGTTCTCGTGGTTGATCGGGCTGGGGGCAAGGTCGAAGCTGTGTACTTGTAGTCCGCTATCAAGCAGGCGACGAATGATGGCGCTGCCGAGGTAGCCTGCGCCGCCAGTGACAAGGCAAACTGGGCCGATAGCCGTCTTAAGGGTGTCTTGGGTGTCTGCTGCTTGAATGTTCATGCTAGCCTCTCTTTATTGTGCGGCTGTGTGGCCTGTTGGTGTTAATTCTGAATCTGCTGCTCTTTATGACACAGTTGTAATTTTTGTGCTACTTCGGTTTGGTCGACTATCTAGGCAGTTTAGTAGGGCTTTAGAGTATTAAGAGTCATGCTACAAAGCAGAGAATACGGGCGCTGCAGCGGGTAGAGCTTGATTTTATGTTTGTTTGGCACGAATAGTCATTGACTGAGGAAGTGGGCGGTATATAATGCTTCCCAGCTTGAAAGTACGTCTTATATTTATGCATACCATTACGAAGTTTCGATTTTAGTGACTCGTCCTGTTCTTCATAAGTAATAGCAACACATTTCAGCCAATTTGCCTTATTTAAGGCTTTAATTACTCTTGAAAAATTAGGATATTATTATGTCTACTACTACCGGTACTGTTAAGTGGTTCAACGAATCTAAAGGCTTCGGTTTCATCGAGCAAGAGTCTGGTCCAGACGTTTTCGCACACTTCTCTGCGATCACAGGTTCAGGCTTCAAAACTTTGGCTGAAGGCCAGAAGGTTGAGTTCACTGTTACTCAGGGCCAGAAAGGTCCTCAGGCAGAGAACATCGTTGCTATCTAATTTTAGATTGCATCGGGGCTGATACTCACCGCCTTCGGGTGATTTGATGTTACAGCTTCCTTCCCCTTAGGGTGAAGTAAAAAGGGCGAGGCCGCAAGGCTCCGCCCTTTTTTGTGGGCGTTGATTACGTATTGTTTAATGGACTTTAAATTTGCTAGTCGATTAAGCAATGGGTATACGGTTTACCACTCCCTACACCTTGCTTTTAAATGTCTCGAGGCTCCTATGCTCAGTTATCGACACGCTTTTCATGCGGGCAATTATGCCGATGTACTCAAACACCTAATCTTGGTTAAAAGCTTTGAGTATATGCTGCAGAAGCCTGCGCCCATCATGTACATAGATACACACTCGGGCGCGGGTCGCTACCCGTTTGATAACAGTATGAGCCAAAAGACCCAAGAATATGCCGAGGGCGCGGGTGCTTTGAGGTCAGAGCGCTTACCGGAAAGCTTTTCTGGTTACGCTGAGCTGCTGGAGCGTTTCACTAAGGAGCGTGTGTACCCAGGCTCACCTTTGATTGCCGCACAGATGCTGCGCCGCGAAGATAAGTTGCGGATGTTTGAGTTACATCCGAGTGATTTTAATAAGCTAGAGAAGCTATTTTCCCGTGATCGCCGTGTGAGGGTCGAGCAGGGCGATGGCCACAAGGGCCTTAAGGGCTTGTTGCCCGCGCAGCAAAAGCGCGCGTTGATATTGATGGATCCGTCTTTTGAGGTGAAGCGGGAGTATCAAGAGGTTGTGGCTTCAATTGCTGAGGGTTATAAGAGAATGCCGAGTGCAACCTTCCTGTTGTGGTACCCGGTGGTACAACGCGAACAGATAGAGCGCATGATTCAGCAGTTGCGAAAATCCAAAATCAAGAACATTTGGCAGTTTGAGTTGGGTGTGGCGGCCGATAGCAATGAATATGGTATGACCGCTAGCGGTATTATTGCCATTAACCCAGCCTGGGTCTTACCTAAGCAGATGCAGGAGCTGTTACCGGCATTACAGCAGCAGTTGTCGCCAGAGAGCGGCTTTTATAAGGTTGAGAACCTGGTGCCGGAATAATAGTGCGCTGGTGTTTGATAGCTCTTCGATAATACGGGTTTGGGGAGGTGCTCACCTAATCCAACCTGTATTTAATCTGTTGAGTGACATTGACTTCGTTAGTTTTCGGCATATACTTTATTCAGCTTGAAAGTACGCCTGATATTTATGCACAAAATTTCGACGCTTTGCTTTGCCATCCGTCCTATTTTCATAAGTAATAGCATCACTTTTAGC
>Ga0209292_1001759_pt1 | contig 25996 bp, 29 predicted proteins | sample GOMGulsemesocosm_2_FD_184634 | JGI IMG/M metagenome (GOLD analysis project Ga0209292, IMG submission 184634) | Methane-oxidizing microbial communities from mesocosms in the Gulf of Mexico - GOM9C Gulf of Mexico (SPAdes) (version 2) | ecosystem: Environmental > Aquatic > Marine > Cold seeps... | reverse complement strand
TGTGCTGATGTTTGCTGCGTTGGTATTTGATCCAGCTTGAACAGTAGCTATTTGTGAACTTAGTGCCGTATCGCCATCTACAATTGATCTTTCTACATTCAATATTTTTGAATTAATTGGTAATAAATCACCTTCAACATTAGCAATTGCTTCGTTCAATTCTACTTTAGCAGCATTTATATCTAAATCCGTTTTTGTATTAGCTTCAGATAGAACACGTTGCGCTTCTTGTGTTGCTTCCACATTAGCTACAGTAATAGCATTATTCAGTTCAATCGTAGATGCTTTTCCTGTAATAGTATCAAGTAACCCTTGTGATAAATGGTCTGAGCTAACTTCTTCGAGCAATGAATTTACATCAACCATTGATGCCACAAATTCGGCGCTATAGTTTATTAGATCTTTACCGAAAACATCATAAGCTCCTAAACGGATAAAGTATTCGCTCTGATCATTTAGGACTTCATGTAATGAATTACTATTAATCAGATCAACATAGATATTACTTGAATTAGGTGTAAAACCACGAGTCTTAGACATGTGAATTAATACACCTTTAAAGTCTGTATTTGTAGGTGGTAAAAACTTAATACTAACGCCACTTAAACCACCATAAACGCTTATGCCAGAAAGCTGTGGTTGTTGTAAATTAACTGCTTGTATATCTACAGGGACGCTTCTTGCTCCTGCTTTAGCAACAATTGAAACCCTAGCTTGGATGTTACGTGATAGACCATTGTTTTTGTTATTACTGAAAGTGTAAATGAACTGATTACTTGAGATAGTTTGCGTTTCGACAACCTGACCACCAGCAATAATTTCTATTTCATAACCAGAAAAAACATCTTGAACTTTTACATCACCCGATGAACTAGCGTCGATTGAAGAAGAGACCTGAGCACCAAGCATATCATCCCAATTGAAGATGAAATCCTGAGTTTCAGCGTTAACAGTTAGGCCAGTTATTTTAGGTAGAACTGTTTCGTCTTTGGCATCAACATTACGCAAATAAGTAATCACACTACTGCGATTATACAAATCTCGATTAACAACATAGAAATCATATAACGCGCTTTTTAACCCTGTGACTAAAATATTATCGCCATCGGTTTGTGCGTAGAATTGAAATTCACTATCTGGTTGTGCTGACAGTTTATACATGACTTGAGAGTCATATATTGAGCCTAAATTGTCCCATTTAAGCTCTCCTGTTAAACCGAACTTCCCATCAACGAAACTGAATTGTAGATTCTTTGGAGCAATTACATCTTCAAGGTCTGCCTTCGAGACGATTAGACCATTCCATTCTTCATCATACATTTCAGTTAGGTATTCAACGGCTTCAATTTTTACAATATTTGGATTGCTGCCAAATGGATCACTTGAATGACTAATACATCTGAACTTCTTTTTCACCCATTTTTCATCATCTAAAGTGATTGTAAATACTGAACCGACGCCGATACTAAAACCTTTTTGTACTACCTCGAAGTTAATATAAGTCCACGGTAAATTCTCACGAACGAACATGCTAGCTAGAAAATCTACTTCAGCTTGTGACTTAGTAAACGGTAGCTTCATGCCCTCTTTGATTACGCGCCCATCAGCCAAAATAATCGGGTCATCTAGTGTCGGTGGGTACAGCACTGATTCATTAGTATTTGTAAATGATAGTGTTTCATAATCGACTTCTAACTGATTAAATCGCTTCTTACGACTTTCTTGATTGATAGTGATTTTGTTGATGGTATCGTCGAGGTAAAAATCTTCTTCAGATACTTGTGGTGTATCTAGTAGGCATTTAATTTGACCATTGGTGATAGTGAGTTTTGCTCTAAATGAATTCAATAGTAATGTGATATTATCTTTACGGTTTTGAGATTGATTAACCGCACCATTACAACGAATTTCATTTACATCACACCAGTTAGCCGCTTCAATAAAACTGTAGAAATCTATTTCATCGATGTCATAACCACAGCCATAACGCTTATCGATTAAGTAATTAATAATACATAATGCGGGGTTATTACCGACAACTTCACCATTGTCGAATCTGTAGGTTGGCTCTAGGCTCTCAGTTCTAAAATCAACAACTGTTTTCCCTTCAATTTTAGCTCTAAGTTCTACGTTCTCGTCTTGTATTGTTGACTTTTTTTTCTCAATACGGCACTTAATAGCAATAGCAGCACGACCTTTCAATAGTGCTGTTTCTTTCCATTTTGAACCTGAGTTCTGTTCAACCATCTCGAAACGAAAACCATCTTCACTACCATCGTGAACTTGGACTTGAACATGATTGCGGAAACTATAATTGATTTTATCTGACCCAACTGTTCCAGACTTAAAATCAGAACCACTCACGAAAAGATCCATCTCGTTCAATTGAACTTGATTTATAGTGTTGATTTGGCCTTCAGCTAAGACGTAAACCATTGTCCAATATGACTCATGTTTTGAAACATACGTGTAATGCTCGAAAATCTTCAAGCCTTCTACGATTGCTTGTCCGTAAACAATCGGCAATATAATCTTATTTTCTTTCTCTAATGACATTGTTTTGACCTTTATAATTTTTGTAGTGGTCAAATCAAAATTTATAATCCTTTATAATCGGTATGCTTTAAGATCTTCCAGATCAGCACTCAATAGATATACAACTTCAATTTGTTTAGTTTGCGTGTTTGCTGATAAAAATGTTGATGCCCCAACACATACATAACAGCATGATATGTATGATTTTCCTTGTGTTAAATCTTGAACTAAAATATCGCCGATGTGAGAATTGTTAACAGGAATTTCTTTGGCAATATCTTTTAATAAATCACTGAGTAATGCGTAGCCATGAATCTCTTTGCCAAGACGTAATCCTTTCCTATATGACTTGTATTGGCCTTTTAGAAGTGATGAATAATCAGAACCTGTCATCAAATCGATTGCCTCAAGTGCCATAATATTACAGTCGTTAAATCCTATTTTTAAAGCCTCGTGCTCCATTGTCTCGGTGTAATCAATTAATTGTTTAAATCGCGTTCTTTTATTAACTCTATTTACCATTACCGTAATCTCCCATCGCCGAATGTTTTATAGCCAAAACGGCCTTGTGCTGTAGAAGCATCATTTTGTGTTTTAGGTGTTATATGATCTAAACTTGTGTCTCCTTCGAACCAAAAATGTTGACTGGAACTTATTAGCTGTGTTCCTGCTATTCCTTCTAAACGCTTATAGATAGAATCCGTTTTTAAACGTATATCTTTACGTCCGCGAGTGGGATCAATGGTATAAGTCACGTCTTTGATAAGTCCTATATCGATATCCAACACAAATTCAACCTCGCCATCTGGATTCATGATTGCGGCTTGAGTAATTATCTTTGCTCCTTTAGCTTGATTTGGTTCTAAGATTTTTAGAATATCGTCTCGGATGCCTGCTAATGTGAAGCTAGAACCATCACGATTGATATCAGTAGTGGATTTTATCGCTGAACCTTTTTCTAAATCTGCCGATGATCTAAACAAGTGACCATTAGCGGTTAAATCGCTATGCCAAGTAGTAATGTGAAGTGTTGGTAATTGTGGGAACTCAAATGTCAGTAACGGCACTGGTAATCCTATTACTTGAAGTAATTGCTCTGGTGCTAATTCCCGTATCGACCCTTTAGGCGCTGAAGTCGCTTTTTCATAGGCTGATATTGCCCATTCAAGATTTCTAGCGTTGTGTAATATCTTCCAATTTCTAGATTTTCCTTTACTCTTATGACCCATTATAAATCCTCCGTGAATTTAATCGTTAACCGTAAATTATCAGTCGTTTTTCTGGGCTGTACTTTGTAATCGTCATTGTCAATACGTGCTAATAATTGAGCTTCGAAACTAATTCTTGTGCCTTGTGGTTGTGCTTTTCGTAGGGATGGGCTTATCTGAAATGTATCACCAGCAATACCACCACTAGTAACCATGTATAGCTTTGTGTCATTAGCAATGTTGAAGTAATCACCAGCGACCAATTCGCCAGTAAAGTTATCTATTTTTATTTCAGTAGTATTAACTAGATATGCTTCGTTGAGTGTTGGTAATCCGCTTAATGCGTTAAGGGATTTGAAGGTCGGCAATTTAACAATGAATGGTTCTACACCACCGTCTAATGATTCCACGAACGCGGCTAATGTCTTAACATTTTGATTGCCAGATGCGGTTAGCTCTATCTCACCAGTGTATAGCTGATATTGTTGAGAAATGACTAATGATTTTCCCGTGTTGGTTCTGTTTTTATAGACAGGCTTCTTTGATACTAAATTGAAATCACTAATGAATAGCTTTGGATTGGTTGGAATTGTTTTCACTTTTTATAATCTCGTTTTCCTCTGATAACGTATTTATAAAAAAAACCATTCAATAATTCATTGAATGGCCTTATTGTAATTAGGTGAATTAGAGATTATCTAGCATCTTACGAATGCGATTTGGGTTGTCTTCCATAGCCATGAATATTGCGTCCGTATCTAGTGAACTATTGATCGTATTATTCAAATACACCTCAGTAGAACCGCCGTTATTGTTGGTGGTTGTATTGGCTTTTTGTAAGTAACGCTTTAAATCCACATTTTGTTCTCTAGATACTACACGCTCACCGCCCTGTAGTATCCACGACTGATCACCAGTGCCATCTATTTCGGTTTGACCTTTATGTGCTTTTCCTGAGAACTTTTGAGATTTTATTTTAGATATCTGAACCGCACCGCTCGCAATAACTAATCCAGCCGCAACAGCTCCGAAAGGCCAACCAAATTGAGCATATGCTTTAGTAGCGCCACTAGCAGTGTCCATTATCGCATTACCGATATTCAATGCCTTGTTAGCATTAAATAGAGTCTTACTATTCTTAGCGCCTTCAGCTAATAAATCACTACCAAGCTTTAGCGTATTGGCTTTACGTTTATCACCGAACTCTTTTTCAATGGTCGTTTTTTGTTCTTCGGTTTCAGCCCCTTTTAACGCTTCTTGTTCCTTTGCCATTGAAGCGTTTTCTAGGTCACTAAGACGTAACTCACTAACACCTAATTTGTAATCTGCCTCAGCACTTAAACGGTCTTCAAAATGCGTATATAAGCGCTCTAATGAACCATCGCTTTGAACTATGTCTTGCTCGCTATCAGATAAACGTTGTTCTCTGTTGTAGGTGTTGAAGTCGTCGAGTGCTTTTCGTTTTGATGTGAGCATACTTTTATACATGTCAGTCTCAGCCCCATACGTATCAGCAATAAATTTCAGCTGTCCGTCGTAGATAGTGCTTAACTCTAGATGCTCGCTTTCAATTAAACTTATACGCTCGCTTACTTCTAATTCACCCGTTTTCACCTTAAATGTTCGAAGTTTTGTCATGAAACTTTGCTCTATTAAAGCCTTTTGTTCACTGCTTGCTTTGAGTGCTTGAATTTCATTAGCTCTCTGACGTTCAATAGCGGATAGAGCGACACTTTCCTTTTCACGAATAATAGCGATCTCGTCATTAACAGCTTTGCGTTGAACAGCCGTTGATTCATTCGTTAAGGTGAGTTTTAGTGATGATATTTGTTGAGCAATACCAGCTTCTATTAGTTGCTTTTCTTCGGCGAACTTGAGAGCAGTTTCAGCTATTTTCTCTTCCGTTGTTAAAGCAAAACTTTGTTTCTGTAGTAGTAGCTCTTGGAACTTTTCTAGCCGTTGTTCTACACCTAGAGCCGATAAACCATCTATATTAGTCGCTGAGCGGAATGTGTTGTTAATATCTGTTCTTGGGCTGACTAGCGATTTTGAAGCAGTTGGCGCATTAAAAGATTTAAAGTTCTCATTAACTGAGGCGCTATCTAATCCGTATCTTGTGCTTAACTTGTCTGTTGGATTTCTACCTATATCTTGCTTGATGTAATTGGCATTAGAGCGTTCAACTAGTTCATTTCGTTTCTTTTGAAGATCATTATATTCTGTAGAAGTAGATAAACTTTTACGCTGAGCTTGACGTAGTTTCTGAATTTCAGATTCAAATTCGGCGACCTCGCTAGAAACTTCAGGATTGATAGTTTTATATGTTCCACCAAATGCTGAGCCTACCTTGGTAATTGTGTTCTGTTTCTTGAGTTTAAGTAACGATTTCTCTTTTTGTTCGATTTGTTTTTGAAGTTTAACGCGCGAATCTGCCGCTTTTAATTCACTGACTTTGGCTTCATATAAGCGCTTTTCTATAGAGTCTACTTCAGCGCTTGACCCTAGTAGAATTGGATTCTTTTTTAGCTTATTAGCTACAACAATTATTTCATTGAAAGCGAACTTTAAAGTCTCAGAAAGTGATTGAATTGAATCTAATATCTTGCCTGTTCCAATCAAAATCGACTTAGCCGAATTCTCCGCAAACTTAACGAATCCATTCCCAACATTGCCATTCCCTAGCGTTTTCATTCTCTCTTGGAAAGATGAAATAATTCGCTGAAACATCGACTCAATAGATGGTGCTAATGAGTTTCCAATACCACTGAAAATATTACGAGCGCTGAACTTGATGCGCTTCAATACTGTCTCGAGTGATTTAAGCCCATCAACGTTATTAAAAGCACCACCAAAGTTTTCAGATTCTTTAGCCATAGCTCGAATATAATCACCGCCTTTGGCTAACAGCGGCGTTAACTCAGCCATTGAACCTGATATTTCATCCGCCCAATACAACTGCTCGTTGCTGTTCATAGTTGAAAGTACATCAGAAAACTTGGCTAGTTGTTCAACCGGTGAGAAATTATCCCAAGCATCTTTTGATTCGTTGATACCTTTGAAAAACGGCTCTAATGCTCCACCACCAGCAAATGATGCGTCTTGTGCTTTAGCGGTCAAGTCCTTCATAGAATCGGCTAATTGCTCAACGTTCAAACCCGTTTCGATAGCAACAAAACTCAGTTGATTTAGATCTTTGTAACTAATCCCTAGTATCTTAGATAATCGATCAATCTCTAATGCTGCTTTACTGGAACCAATGACTAATGCGCTGAATAAAGCGACACCAGCGGCTACACCACCAGATAAAACCTTTAGTGGCTTAGATAGTTTCATTACTGCGCGACGAGCTGCGTTGAATGCTTTTACGAATGGCTTAGCGACATAAGCACCAAGCTTTTTAAATGGTCGTAATACGTTTTGTACACTAGCTTTTATTTGACGTAATCCAATGCGAAATGGTGCGGTCGCTTTGCTAAATGCTTTGAATGGTTTGTTTATGTGCTTAGAAACCGTATTTTCGAACCGTTTGCTGAATGATTCTAATGCGCCTAAATTGCGAATTATTGCTGAGCTACTAGTAGCTGATTTTCTTTGTGCGCGGTCTAGTGCTTCACTAAACTTGGCACTATTTGCCGTTAAATCAACGGATATCGATGCGGCTCTTATTCTCTTTGCCATTTCTAAATTCCTTTTTATTATGGACGTAAAAAAAGCCCACTGACTTAAAAGTGAGTAGGCTTATATGGATTGGTGTTTAATTGTTCTTAGGTAAGCTGAACGTATTTAAAAAACAGAGTTGAAGATTTCTTCACCGTGTTTCTGCTCTTGTTCTTCATGTGCTTTGAGTTCTTCATCATTCATGAATTGAACTGGTAATTCGTTCTTCAACAAGGGGTAAAAATCATCAGGACTAAAACCTTCGGGCTTTTGCTTTCTATCTACATTTTGGTTATAGATGGCAGCATTAAGATTTCCAAAATAGAGGGCTTGAGTTACTGCGTCGTCAGGTTCCAAATAGAAAAATGCTTCCCAGTCGCGATATTCATCAACTGACATAGAATCTATTTCTTGAATGGTTTTATTTAGAGAGCGAGCTATACGGAATTTAAGGCGCTTTTGGGGATCAATGTAAAAATCCCTTATCCTTTTTTTACTGTAGGTGTCTCTTCGATAATGTCGGCTTCTAGCGCTTCTACGTCTTTATCATCGGTGATGTTCACTGAGTTAAGATAATGTTCTACAACTTTATGACACGTATCATGACCAGCACCTTGCGTCATTTGTTGTGCTACGGCGGACACTAAACCCACAACTAGCTCTGGTAAGCCTTGAACATCTTCTTCATTTGAAGCAACTGATTTTCCATCGTCATCAAAAGCGCAATATAAGAATATTTGAAGTGCTTGCTTTGCTTGAGCTACTTTCTCAATCCGCTGTAGATCCCCCACGTTTAAGCCTTGAACATAAATCGTGAAGTCCATTTCTTCGAAATATAACGGAAACCGTTGGGTTTTGTATTTGTTCATTATTTGCTGTGCTAAATTCATTTTCATTTCCTCTGAAAAAATATGTTTGATATACATTTATTTATTCAAAAAAATAGCCCCTACTTTTGACAGTAAGAGCTACCAGAGGAAAGTGTTACCAAGCAATTAAACGACTCGTTTAGGTTGTCCCGATACTTTAAAACCTAGTGACATACGTTGAATTGATCCAGCTTCAATAGGTTCGCCAACTGATGTGATAATAACGTTCAGTAGACGTTTACCACCATTTGGCGTTTCAACTAAAAGTGTTGGTGTCTTTTTAGTCATTTGGGCATCTGACCATAATGCGTAGGTAGCGGTGTCATCAGCCATTAAATTGATTTGTAGTTCCAAATCACTAACAACAATTTTACCTGGTGCTGCGATTTCTACATCAAGCTCCAAGTCGTAGCCTGTTAATGCTTCCGTTGTTACGGTCACGCCGCCAAACGATTCAACATTTACAAATTTATCTGTAACGTCTGCCGCTAGTTGATCATGCCCATCTAAATTGTAAAAAACTTTTGTGCCTTTAGGCGTTGAGAAAGTTGCCATGTGTTTAACTCCATTTATTGTTATTTTTTGTAGTATTCCATTTGGATATCTACAACGATTTGCTTCATATCCGTATCGAACAAATCAACTACATTTTCGAGATTACCTATAACTTCATATGTTGCGTTTTGTCTCTCAACTGATCCGTGTAAGTATTCGAATACATCGACTAATTTATACTGAATTGATTTTGTTTCTTTGTAGCTTTTTGCGTAAATATTGAATTGTATATTTACTTTGTGATGTTGATCTTTTGAGGTGTTTTTCAAACTATTGAATCCCGATACATTCCACACAATAAACGTTCCTTTTGTGTTTTGTGGTGCTTCTACTGGGTAGTTATCTATACCTAAATCATTGATCATTTCTGCTATTAAATGTTCTATCATTCTTGTTACCTCAAGCCTATTTATTGGCTTTTTTCTCCTTCGCCTTTATACGCGCCTCACGTTTAGCTTTGCTCTTAGCAATCTTCTCGATTTCATCAACTAAACCACTTTGAAACGTTTCAACAACTTGTGTTTTATTACGCCTCAATGCTGTTCGCATAAATGGATTGGCTTTGATTTCTTTAAGATGCTGAGTAAATGGATTCACTGTGTTGCCAAATACGGTATTTCGTTTAAAAGAAACGGCACCTCGACCAAATTCAACTTGAGCAATATATCGGTTTACTTCTTTATCAGCGCTATAGACTGAGCAAGCAAGAAACGTGGTATCACCTGTGCGTTGATGCTTTTTAGTTCGACCAGATAAACGCAATTTAAAACTGTCTTTGATATGAACCCCATCGGTTCTTGTAGTATCAAATGGACTTGTTGCTTCAATTTCTTGCTTGATTGGTAGCATTGCTTTTTTAGCTGCGGATCTAGTTGCTTTCTTGCCAAGCACTGCGCCTAAATCGGTTAGTATGGCGTTTAATTCATTGAAGCCAGTAACACTAGAATTAATCATTACCCCCTCCTAAAATCGTTTATAGCGCATTTTTCTGAGCTCTAATTTTTATTTGTCGTTTTGTCCCATCGAAATCAACAACATTTTTAATCTCATAATCTTTGTTGTCGTATCGCAAAATCATTTCATCGGTGATTGATGTGCTATAGCGACAAGTAGCATCAATGAGTGATCTTGAGTTGGGAGTTTCATCGTCGGTTTTAGAGATAGATTTATCCAATACACGCGCTCTTGTTGAATACACTAATTCGAGCGATTGACTTACTGCGTTGTATTCATCTTTAATATTTACAACTTTGAAGAACTCAATAAATGAATTCATTCGTCCTATGTTAATCATTGCCATCTCTCCTAATACAATTTGTATTTGTTGAGAATGACTGACGAACTTAAAGCGGATTTGTATTGTTGAACACCGAAGCTAACATCAGCTCTTGATTCGTATAAAGTAGCGACAAGCAATAGAATTGCTGCCTTGATATCCATCGGACAGTCAGTAGATGAATAACCACATCGATAAGTAAGCGTTACGTTTTTTATGGTGCTTTGAATTAACAACTGATCGATACCAACTTGATATTTTGATGAATCGATTAATGTATTAGCACTTCTTATTTGTATGTCAGAATTATTGCCATATTTTAAATGACGATTGCCACTTAGTTCTGGTATTACTTCTGTAATTTCGTAGGCGCTTAGCTTACGATTGGTTAAACCTTCAGCATGAGAAATTGAAGCTTCAATCAAATCTTGAATGTATTGATCATCTTCATCGTGATTGATGAATAGATGATCTTTAGCTTGTTTTAAATCTACAGGATTATCACCGTTGATTTTAAGAATATTAGTAATCATTGTGTTCTCCTATATTGAAGAAAACAGCCGCGTGGCGGCTGTTTGTCGTGGATTTAAATTAAGCTTTTAACTTAACAATCTTCAATGCTTGAGTATCATTTACCATAGTTCCAACACGCATAGCGTGGTAAAACTGAACGTTGCCAGCTTTAGCATATGGATTAGGTAGAACAGATAAACCGCGAACTGTTAGGAATGTAAAACCGCGTTCAAAATCACCGTATACGATTTCATTTTCTGGCATATTTGAATCGATAACGATTTCTTTACCAAGTAAACGTCCATCTGGCATTTCTGTAAGATCTTCATTGATTATTGACTTACCATCTGCGTAAACAAATGCCAACACGGTGTCGCGTGTTTCTTCTGACATCAACCATTTAGCATTAGCGCGGTAGCCAGTTTTTAGTGAGCGTGCGATTGTGCGTAAAGACTTAACAGCCGCCGTTGTATTTGCCCCAAACTTGCCAGCAGCGCCAACAGTTAGAACTTCGAATTTTTCATGATCTGCGCCAGTAGTTGTAGCTAATAGACCTTTAGGCTTTTTAACACCATCACCAGCTAAAGCAGCTTTGGCAACACCATCGCCAATTTCTTCGATTACTGATTCAGATAGTTCAGATTGAAGATCAAACGCTGAATCATCTAGCATTTCTTGCGTTACAAATGGATAAGCTTCTGCTTTACCAAATACACCAGTTACTTCTGCGTATGCTTGTGTTCCCGTATTGGCTATATCACTGTTATTAACATTCTCACCAGCCCAACGCATTCCAGCATTTGATACACGAACTAAACGTTTGTAATCTTCACTTGGAATACTTTTATGACCAATCAATGATAAGAAAGCTGATTGCTCACGTAATGGTTTAACAATACCAGCTTCATATTCTGTGCGAATTGTTGCGCCTGCTGAACTTGCTTCTGAGGTTAAACCTTTTGATAAAATATCAGCTTGAGGGTTAGCTTTTGCTAGTGATTTAAGTTCGATATTCATATCAAAAGCTTTTGTGTTTTCAACATCCATGTTGTAGTGTCCTTTTGTTTCTAAATCTAAAAAAGATTCTTTTAGTTCTAATAATTCAGCTTCAATTGCTGATGTTTTTGTTTGTGCGTCAGCGCCTTTAGTTTCGAATGCTTGAAGCTGTGATTTCACTTGGGCAATCTCTTCAATTGACGTATCTTTTTTAGTAGCAAGTTCTTGAACAGCCACCATAATTTCGGTTAATTCCATTTATAAAAATCCTTTTTCTTATTTGAAATATTTAATACAAGTGACCAAACAAAACAGGCATCCAGCATGTGTTGAATGTTTGCGCTAGCATCCCGCTAGCTTTAGTAATTGATTAGATATTTGGGGAGTTGGTTATAGTGATTTGAGTAACAATAAAAGCTCTTTGGCTTTTTCGTTTGTTGCTTCGTCCTCGATTGTATTTAGTGATTCATTTAGGGGGTCATTTTCATCATTAGCGGCTAGTGATTTGTAACCTTCGAACATGAATGTCTTGGCTTGTTTTCTAGATAAACCTAGCTCACGTAATGCCTTTTCAAACTCTCTTTCACTTGGCATTTCATCAGTAGCAAATCTTGATTTCACGACTTCAACTTGTGATTGTTCATTACACGCGAAACTGACAACTGAGACCTCAAGGATATGAACCGATTTCAATAGATTTGTATTTGTTTCTCGTTCAAATGATTCGTCTTGAACTACATAACCAATCGATAAGCCTGTGATAGCTTTGCGCTTCATAAGTGCGTATATCTCTTTAGCTTTAGCTATGTCATCTACTAACAACTGTCCTTTGATATACAAGCCGTGATCATCTTCAAACATTTCTGTCCATACACCGATTGGCTCATCAGTTTTATGATTCCAAAACATCAAAGGCATCGTGTCAGCGTCTTTATGCTTCAAAAGTGATTGAGTAAACGCACCGTCTACGGTCATATCACTAGCATGATCTTTTACATGCTTAACGTTCGCATATCCTTCGAAAAAACCAGCCTCATCGATTGATTTTATTTCGTAATTTATGCTCTTATGTTTGATTGTCATCCGTGACATCTCCATTTGTTGTTGGTTCTAGTTGTAATTGTTCTTGCTGTAGCTCGTCTATTTTTGATATGTCGCCTAATGTGTGATTATTGGAATCCACGACACGGACATCACCGCCTTCAATGCTTGCCTCACCTATGCGATTTCGTAATTCATTTATCGACAAAGCACCGAGGTTAAAATAAGCCGTATTAACTTCTGACTGAGTCTTAGAATCGCCGCGTAAAATGTAGGTATCATCTAGTTGGATTTCTAAATCATCGTCGAGCAGCGTGTTTATTTTGTTTGTAATACGACTGATAAGGGGGATCAATGTGTCTCTATGAAATGAAAGAATAGCTTGCTCAAAGTTGGAGTATTTCGAGTCCCCTGCTTGAACCATTTGTGTTGGCACTCGGAACAAAGCACATATTTCATTCTTTTGAAAAGCGCGTGTTTCCATGAACTGAGAATCTTTGTTGCTTACGGTGATACCTTGGTATTTAAGACCACCTTCAAGAACTGCTAGCTTGTTACTGTTCTTGATTCCTTGATGTATTTCATTAAAACCATCTTGTAATCGCTTAGATGCTTCTGGCGACAATTGTTGGTCGGTTGTCAATATTCCATTCGGCGTTGCTGAATTGTTATAGAACTCTTCAGCGTGGCGTTCAGCGGCTATTGAGAGACCAATCGATCGTGAGGCTTGCGATATAGGTGATATTCCTATCAAACCATCAGTTGAAGCGCCTTTGATATGAAGTATTTCATTACTACTAAAAATTCGCTTAGGTAAGTCGATTAACGCAGAATCAGTAATTTCAAAACTCACTTGACCGCGCATCATTTTCACAATAACGGACTCAGGATTTGGGATCGGAATAATCTCAACAATGCGAGTTTTACCATTGGATTTTCTGCGGTTCACAAATGCGTAGAAATTGCCGTACAAATTAATATGCGTAACGATTAACTCAAGCATTTCTTGCCACGTCTGATAATCGTTTGGCGCTTGTGTTAATACTTTTAGCTGCTGATGGTTTCTAGTTTTTGTTCTGCTACCGTCATCACCTATTTCAAATAGATTTACCGGTAATTGTCCAACTGACTCCGCAAGAACTCTAATACATGCGTAAACTATTGAATGCTGATAAGCAGTAGTAGAGTTAACAGAAACGCCGCCAACATTATGATGAGTACTGATGTAGTTTAGTGATTGAGCATAGTTTGAACCGAATGGCACACCACTTGAATCTAATATATTTGACATTGATGCTGCCTTTTATGTAATTGATATAACTTTATTTATCAATTACAAATAGCGGCAAAATCAATACTAGATAGTCTATGAACCTAATATCAACATAGGCTTGTTTTCATAAACAAATTGCTCATTAGGTTCTTCATAAACAACGGCTGATAAAGCAGTGATACAACTAATCACTGAATCTATTTTATTAGATGAATTTTTGTTTTCTTTCTGTACTTTGATGTTCTCATTAGCATCTGTATAAACATATGAATTAGAACAGCACCACATGAAAACACCATTCCCAGTGTGACGTAATTCTTTGGCGACAATCATCTTTTCAAATTCTTTGGCTGGCTCTGACAAGCTCATCATCGATTGAGAAACTTCAAGCATAGGAATGTTCTGTTTAGTTAACGAAATAGCTAGCTGTGCGGCTGCGTGAGCGTCATAACAAACGTGTTGAACATCGAAGTCCTGACAAAACTTAATGATGAATTCTTCAATAATAGTAAAGTCTGTTACTTCTCCATTAGTAACAATCAAAGAGCCTTCTTGTTCGAACTTTCGATACAGATGTTGCTGATGTTTAGTAGCTTTGTTTATTGCGCCTTGTGGAATGAATGATCGATTGAATATATCAATGCCGCCTATGTCATTAGGGAACACTAAACAAATATCGGTTAAGTCGATTTTCTGCGCTAAATCTAAGCCTATATAGCACTTTTTACCCTTATAATCGTCTAAATCAAGCTTATGTTGACACGCTTTTACTTTGCCGATATCTAGCCAAGACGTTGAGCTATTAACAAATATATTCATGAACTTTGTTAAGAAATTAGCCTTAGCTGAATTGATGGCTAGCGCTTGTTTTAACTCATTCTCTAAGTATTCATAGCTAACACTTATACCCAAGCATGGGTTGGCTTTTATCCATACATCAGACTTTGAAAAATCATCACCAGCATCAATTGAGTAAAGCGCTGCGAAATAATGATCATCTTCAAAGACATTATTTAATATACCTTCGCCGTATTTCCATTGGTCAACGGCAACACCATCTAATATTGTTCCAGCGGTAGATATAATAAAAATAAGGGGCTGCTTTCTTGCGCCTGTGCCGCTTGAAATAACATCCAAAACATCACTATTTTTATGTGAATGTAGTTCATCGATGATTGCGCAATGCGGATTCTTACCGTCTAGGTTTTTTGCTTCACTAGCTACAGCTTTGAATATTGAGTTTGTATCTTCACAACGAATGTCATACTTATACGGCTGAGCTATTTCACTCAACGCACCACTTCTAACCATTTGCGCGGCATCATTAAACACGATACGTGCTTGATCCTTGCTAGCGGCAGCGGTAACTATTTCAGCGCCTTGTTCGCCATCGAGTAGCATCATATAAAGAGCGATACCGCTAGCTAATGTAGACTTCCCATTCTTACGGCCTACAAAAACTTCAGCCTTTTTAAATCTTCGTAACCGCTTGCCTGTTTCGGTATCTTTGTCTTTTGTAATCCAACCGAATATTGATGAAACAATGAATATTTGCCAAGGCTGTAATTGTATTGGTTGCCCAGCCAATGCCCCTTTGGTGTGTGTAGTGAGCTTATAGAAATCAATGGCGTGTTGTGCGCGTGCTGGTGAGAACTTGTATTTAAAGTCCTCTGTTTTACTGCGTTCGATGTCGTTAAAATGACGCTCCGCCGCTAGCTTGATCCACTTGTTAGCGACAATATTTCCGTTGAGAACGCCATAGCAATATCGGTGACACCATTTATAACTTTGTTCGTTGGATTTAAGATCAGAATAGGCATATTCATCACTAATCATCATCAGATACACCTTTCATCATATGGTGTAGTAATGACTCACGTTCCGCTTTGATCTTTTGAACGTCATTTCTTGATTTTGGTGTTAGCCCGAACTCTCTCAAGCCATTCATTAGCTGCGTATACAAATCATTAGATGCTTTAAACAATTGATTCATCTTCTGGCTGTCTTGGCCTTTATCACCGATTTGATCGATGGCGATAATAGGAACGCCGTTTTCATCATGTAATTGTTCGAGGGTTTGCTTATAAAGACTGTATCTTTCACTGATTAGACCAAGAGCGAAGTAATCTTGGGGTGTAATAGTCTCGTTTTCTGAACATTGCGCTAAAATCAGCTTAAAAAACTCCATAGAAAATGGGTCTTTTCGCATCGTTTTAGGTGCTCTTTTTGTTGTTTTTTTTGGATCAGGAATTGACATTTCGTGCCTCATTTTCTTAGATGTATGAGGTATTTATAAAAATGTTTATTGGAATGGAATGGGCACTATAGCGAGGACTATCTTAGGTTTCAGCCAGTGTAATGATTGAGCATCTAGCATTTGACGTGCTTAGTTTGAGGTCTACAATGTTGGCTTTGAAGTTGATTGTTGGCTAGGAGATGTGAGGGGAAAATATATTCAAAGTTCAGGACGCATAAAAAACACTAACGGTGCGCTGTTATCATGGGGCTTCTAGCAGTTTTGAACCCGCCCCCTCCAACCAACTCAAGATTATTTAACTGTTGATAATCACCATTATATTTAATCAATAAACCACTAACAAAATTATTCGCCAGTGTTTGTGTCGGTGCTTTCGTCAATTGTATCTTCATGAATGATATCGGTCGTATCATCGTCGCGTATGTAACCTAGTGTCGAATAGATTGAATGAACCATTTCTAATTCGCTGAGCATAACTTCGCGGCGTCGTTCTAATCCCGTTGGATAATCTTCGGTTGGGTATGGTTTGTGCTTGTATACATCGACATAAACATATTCATGCTTATTAGTCGTGCTTTTGAAAATATTGTATCGCATTTGTATTCCTTATTTGTGTAGTAAGTCGTGGCTCAACTGAACTAAGTATCTGAGCAATTCGTTGCTTTCGTCTCGATTAACTTCATCAGTATCTAGATTAATGAATACATAATCCTCCACTATATTACCGTCATCGGTTTCTGATTCTTCGATAACGAATTGAAACAAGGTGTCCTTATATATAAAGATGTGATTGTCTATTGCTGCTGGATTTAACATTTTGTATTCCTTTTGATTTGCTCGAATAACTCATGAACTGAAATGTCTTTGGGTTTAATACGTGCCTTTGTTTCTTGTGCTGTTTTGTTGTTATGGCAACCGTGACATAAGGACTGTAAATTTGAGTATGTGTAGCTCAGTTCGGGATAATCTAATACTGGTTTTATGTGATCGATTACGTCAGTTGGTGTGATGATATTGAGCTTAAAACAATGTTCACATAATGGCTCTTCCGTGAACTTTCTCTTCCTAAGCTTGCGCCATTTAGTTGAGTTATAAATGGCGTTATTAGTTGTAGTTGATGATCTATTAGTAGTATTGGGCTTTAGGTTGCGTTGGTGTAATTCACATCTACCGTTTATTACATCAGGTTCTTTACAATGCGGATGTGAGCATAGTTTTAGTAAACGCATTGTCTACGCTATACATGGTTCATATCTACAATCATATATACGTCGATGAATGGAAAGTTTCTTATGTAGCGGTGATTTTTATTCAAGCATTTAAGAGAATTGAATTGTGCTTGGCTGATAGTCTCGATGTGTATTAGTTCGATATAGCCTAAAATTGGGTCGTCGAATCTACGTGTGTTTTTGTTGTTCATTATTGTTTCCTCGTTTTATGTATATGTATTTATTAAAACGAGTGCTAAAGGCGCTGTTATAGATTTATTAAATTAACAGTATTTTTATTGGACATTAATCTGAGACTGTCAAAATAGATCATGTTTTTGGTGATTTAGGTGGCTCTCGTAGAGCATGAGCTTGTAAATTTTTTGAATTAACAGAAGAACAAATAGTTACAGAACAGAGATATAATAAGAAAACAAATAGGACACGTAACTTTTGTCCTCTTGTTCAATACCCGTAATATTTTAGCTATATGGCACGAGCTTTTGCTTTTATTACCATGTGATAATTCAATTAATACAACTTATCTAAAAATACCCCGATAAATCATTGAAATAATAAAACGATTCGATTACTGTCTTTTCTATATGAAAATTTAGGCTGGGAATGGTTAATTCTTCAGCCCGTTCAATTTAAGGGAAATTCAAGGAATGATTGAAGTTGTATCTAGCAATATAAAAACCGTCTCAGAGGAATTAACAAAATTTCGAGATGAGCTTATAGATGAAGTTTGTGATGCTTACGACAGCACAGGTAAAATTTACGGAGAACAAACTTTTTCACGCTGGAATAAACGCTTCCAAAACTTTGTTAGTTTGGCGCTCCCTTCCGAAGTTTCAGCTTATGGTGCTTTATTTTCTGTTTCTGGAGTATTGCCGAATAGGAGATACGAGTCTGATCTTCAAGAATTTATCCACCAAAAAGGGGAGAGAATAATTTATTTTATTGAATGTATTATATCGGAGTTAGAGAAAGAACGCTTTGTTCTGATTAGTCAAAAGTTAGGTTCTGAAAGTAATTCAAAAGAGTCACTAGAAGCCACTAGAAATGTTATTAATGAAACTCCTCTAAACAAGGTTTTCATTGTTCATGGTCATGATGAACTTGAAGAAAGTAGAGTTGCTCGTTTTATCGAAAAATTAGGCCTTGAAGCTATAATCCTACATGAGCAATCGAGTGCTGGTAAAACAATTATTGAGAAACTTGAAGAATATTCTGATGTTGGCTTTGGCATTATTTTATACACACCAGATGATCATGGCAATGTTAAGTCGTCCAAGGAACTGAAACCTAGAGCAAGACAGAACGTTGTATTTGAACATGGTTACATGATAGCAAAATTAGGAAGGGATAAAGTTTGCGCTCTAGTTAAAAGGGATATAGAGAAGCCAAACGATATCAGCGGGGTTGTATATATCGAACTTGACCGAGGAAATAGTTGGCAATTAGGCCTAGCCAGCGAGCTTAAAAGAGCTGGTTACGACATAAATATGAATAAACTCCTATAAATTTCATTCTCAATCGTAAGTTGTCGCACAACAAAATATTATTATTTCAAAGCCAATTATATAGCATCTATATGTTTCATAAGGAAGTGTCAGTGTCAGCGTTTACTACAATTAAAAAAGCATTTAACTTAGCTTGTTCTGAGTATATCGGTTTGTTCAAAACTCACTATCCCGTAGCCTCTGGCGGAGGGATGAATGAAGCAAATCAAACATATTATTTTTGTAAGTCTTTATCGCAGATAATTGATGATGATTTGAGTGAAACACAAGTAAAGTCAGCGGTTAGTCTAGAGACACCTTATGGAAAGAGTAAAAGAATGGATGGAGTGGTTGTTTCTCCGTCTACTGCGGAAGTTTTTTTGATACAAGCAAAGAGACTAAAAAGCGCTCAGATGAATGCGGTGATTGAAGATGTTTATAAAGTATACGAGAGTCGTTCTGAATTATTAGATAAAATTCAAAAGTCTGACGACTCCATAAATTATAAGGTTTACTTAATTATCTTAGCTGATATGTGGCTTCATAAATCTACCCCTCGAAAAGAAGTAAATCGACTTACCATTCCATTATGGTGGGCGGGAAATCAATCTGAAGAAATAAAGCATAACTTCATTGAAAATAAGTTTAAATTTAAGCTCTTAACACCTGAAAGATATTTCGTTGATGATGTTTCTGAAATAATTAAGTGGGAAAATAAAAATCAACTCATTCACAGGTTTTTTAACTATGAAGAAGCATTACCGAATAAATCAGTTTTAGAAGAATATTGTTTATTGTGTGGCAGTTGTGAAATACAGCAAGGGAACTGGGACTAAAGCAATCGAATTATATGGTTTTGGTGTTCTTCTTGCTCGCAGTTGGTTTTATTTTTGGAATTGACGTAAATATTCATTCTACAACATTTGATTCTCTATATAAAAAATTTGGTGTTATTTCTAACATTGGAGCGATTAGCTGAACCTGTATTAATAATATTGAACATTATTGGGATGTATTTAACGATGATAGCTCAGTGACACAGATTTAGCTTTATAAAGAACACTAAAATGCTAAGGCTGATATACTGAATTTATTCTGGCAATCAAAGAATAATTACCGGCAAGTTGTAGATTTTTCTATGTATCTACGATGTGACAAAGAACACAATAGTTTTGAGCAGTATTGATCATTCATACAATAATCCTTATAACGAAGAAAAGTTCAAATTTAAACGCTATTGAGATTAATATCTTCAAATCGAAGATGGAAATGACCAAGTACTTTGCCAATTTAGAGGGGCTAAATCCGATGAAAACTATACTAAAAGCAATCACAGTCACCGGAAGTATTTTGGCTGTCTTATTTTCAGGAGTTGCTACAAAATATCTTCCCGATGAGCTACCTAGTTTTACTCTTAATATATTTAGTTCCGCTGATATTAAAACAGGATTAGATCAACAGAACATTAAGATTTTAGTTCCTACAATAAAAACTCCCGTCTTAGATGGGAATTTATTTATTAAAAAAGAATTTAATAGATTGGTATTTGGAGGTGTTAACTTTAACGATTTGAAATTGTCTTCTCGTTCTAGTCAAGGGGACACTCTCGAAATTCTAGAAAAAGGTAAGAACTTCGTCTCGTTTAATATCTACGATACTCCATATATCGAAATTGAATATAAGCAGAGACTATATGTGTTGGAAATATATCATGAATTTTTAGGCGGTAGTGATATCTCTATTTATTATACCTTGAGCCAAGTTAAAGCTATTACGATGAATTTAAAACCAGCACAAAGCATTTAATAAGTGTTTTTTTCGTAAAGCATATAGTAAAAATTTAATAATTAGAACGTCACATTCTTATTATATTGTTTAGGAGCATTTAGTGACCATATTTCAGATTAGTTCGTACATCATAGTCGCAATTTTATCTGGCCTTGCGGTTTGGCTCACTTCCTATTTGAAGACGAAAGGTAAAAACTACGCCAAAACAGAAGACTTTTTAGACTTAAAAAATCAGTTATCAGATACAACTGAATTAGTTGAAAGTATCAAAAGTAGCCTCACTGAAAAAAGCTGGATCAATCAACAAATATGGCTCAAACAACAAGAAGCCTATGAAGAGATCTTATCTCATTTATACCATGTAAAGAAATTTGTAAATCATCAAGTAAGTGACTATGAAAATTATGAATATATTCATAATTTTCATCCGTATCATCAAGCGGACTCAAATCTACGTGATGCGCTACAAACTGAATGGGAGCGAGATTTCCAAGAATACGAAAGACGAAAAAAATATAATGAAGAGCATAAGGCGCATCAGAAATTAGAAAGTAATTCAGATCAAGCTTTCATTCAAATCATCGACTTAATAACAGTTAAATCGATATATGTGGATTGTAGTGTTGGCGAGGTCATTCATAAATTAAAGTGCGCGATGATGTCTCGCTCAAATGAAGAAGATGAGTATATTTATTATCGTCGAATCAATGAGAATATGAAGTCAGCAATGAATGATATCTTTAAAATATCTAAAGAAGAATTAGGCATTTAGATATGACTATAGTACGTCTATGCTAAGTTAATTTTTATATCAATGAAGCACCATCTAACTAAACATCCAAGTTATGATTCTACGGAGGCTACAAATTGAACTCTTTTACTACCGAAGAAATTGATAACAGAGCAAAAATAATTGCTAACGATTGCGAAGGTATTCACCCACCTGTTGAAGCGTTTTATATTCATTCTTTACTTTATTCATCTGGTCGATGCCTAGAAGCTTTTGATCGATATGAACATTATAGAAGTGAGGATGTTAATCCAGAGTATCTAGTCAGTATCATTCAAGAAGCCGTTGGTCACGCTGCTGCCTTGGCGTAACTGCTTAGTTGCGCGCTTACCATATAACAGCACAATTAGCTTTATTTGCTCCGCATACTGTTTTCAATGCTTTTAGCGATATGATTGACTATATGTATGACTCTTTAGAAAATGATGAATATTCGTTTTCAGTGTTTCGAGAGAAAGCTTTGTCCTATTTATCTGAGATGCGTAAAGATATAGGAATTTATAGTGATGACATATCGTATAAGGGTCACAGATAGCACTATTTCTCACTAGAAAAACACCTTTAATAAGCCATTCCACATACAACGACTAAGGAAATTATGAATTCAAACGCGATGGACGAACTTAAAATTGTTCAAGATATAATAACGACACAGGAAGAATTATGTTTCAAAGTTTTTAGTTGGGCATGTGGTTTGGTTACCGCTTTGACAATTGGCCTATTCCATTCATCCATCAATCTTTCTATACCTGTGTATGTTTTGTGTGGACTAATAACTACTGTTGGATTTTTCACCGTTGCTCGTTATCATTGGCGAACTTATTTATCTGCTGTGGTTAGGTCTCGACAAATAGAAAACGAAATTAATAGCAATACATATCAAGGTATAAAAATTAACAATGTGCTTAAAGCTAATAAAAGTATTGTCTGGTTTGGCGGTTATAAGCTATATCTACCTTATATAATATTGTCATTAGTTGTTATTATTGCTAGTGCGTATAATTACTTTCAACAAGTTAATCTATTAATGGAGTTCAAATTTTTATCTGAATTTAAAGAACTATATCTACCAATAATAATGGCTTTGTTTCTTGGCTATATTGCTTACCAACAAATGAGTACAAATAGAAAAAAACTAAGACTAGAACTGTATCACAAGCGATTTGAAGTTTATTCAATTACATTGAAATTTCACCAAGAGCTAATGGATGAAGCAGGCTTAGCAAAGGGAACGCATAGAGAATTTATCGAAGCTAAACAATCATCAAAATTTCTATTTCATCCCGAAGATGGAATTTATAGCAGCCTAGAAGAAATTAACAAAAAATCATTTATAGTCAAAGCTTTTAAATTAAGCACCGAAGTTAATAACATAAAATCATGCGAAGATAGTCAAGAGGCTATGAACTCGATTATTAATGAAGTAGATGCTCTCGACGGAAAGATGTCTAAATATCTAAATTTCTACAGGTAATATAGAGCTAACTAACATGTTAATTGATATGTAAAGGAGCAAGCTGCGCCTGTCCTTGTTCCTTTCGCTAGCTCAAAGTCACATCTTCTTTTTTAAGTAGTTGCTTGTAATGCTGTGTCAATCCACAAACACACAGTAGTTTATAATAGTATACTACACTTGGTCTATTTACTTTATAAATCAACACCTTAGAAGTGATCAGTCTATTAATTATCTCCTTCTGAAAACCACAAACAACTATAACCCATTGATTAACATAACGAATAAGGTAAGTGTAGTATACTATTATAAACTACAGTGTTGTATTGGATTAGCAAGGGCGTTACAGCATTGGAAATATCAATAAGAAAGAAAATCTGTGATTGAGCTAGCGATAAGAACAAGGCCTAGCGTTAGCTGGTGCCTCTCTATTAATTCTTATCATATGTAGAATGTTATAATATTAGTATTAGCAGTTGTTTATTCAATAAACGAGTAACTAGTGACTCACCGAAATATAAACACGCCTCGTAATTTGTAACACATTAATTTTTAACGAATCACATATAAAATGTTATAATATTAGTATAAGCCATTACACCTCGTTATTACATTTCATCAATAAATACTTCTGTAACAAATCAACTAATTCAATAAGAGCATTAAAATTGTAGTGTCATATCGTGGCACTTGTTTTTTGTGCCATTTCAGCCGTATTTAAGTTGAAAGTAATAAATAAAAGTATAAGTAAATACTATTCCAAGGAAGGGATACAACAATGGAAATCGATACAAGCAAACTCAACAAACGCGGCAAAGGTCGTCCATCACTTTATACAGATGAACAAGTCGAAACTATTCGTAAACTACACGAGAAAGGTTACAGCCAAACATCTATTGGTGCTGCTACTGGCATTCCACAACGCACGATAAGTACTTTGTTACGTCGCAAGTAAAAACACAAATTCTAGTCACAAAAAAGCCCAGCGACAACTGGGCTTCAATTACTCAAAATATAAGGAGATATAATAATGAGTAACAACACTAATACTATTTATATAAGAAAAAAAGTTGATTCAACTAACCTACCAACAGAAATACTGACCAAATTACTCGTTGCTAATAAATCGAATTTATTCAATGAATCATTGTTTTCAAATCGCGCATCATTAAAGATGTGGAATATAAACCACGAAGTTTATTGTCGTCTTATCGCATCATGTATAACAGATAATAATACGCATAACTTCATGTCTAACACTTACGATTTAGGCGGTCAAAACGAGCTTACAAAATTGTTTGGCGATCATAGAAAATTCGCTCGAATCAATGATAAATGTGTAGCATTCAGCGCTACAGGATCGTATGCGCAAGGTAAATCTAATATGGCATACACATTGTCAGATAAGTTTTTACGCCTATTAGAAACGCTTCTAGACACCGATTTACCAGTGACAAAACTTACAAAGTGGGCAACACATATTCCCACTGAATTTGATGATAAAAGCTATTGCTCTATCACTGGTCATGACTTATCAAAGTTTATTGTCGAAGATACGCATAACGCAAAAGACCGTTTATATGCTTGGGCGCTACGTGAATCATATAGAGCGCACGATAACAAAATTCCGCAGTACTATAAGAAAGGTACTAAGACCGACCGATTATATGGTGTTGGTGCTTTATCAATACAACGTTTACCGCGAGCTATTCGACACTATGTTATGTCAGATTATATCGAATATGACCTTTCAGCGGCTTCATATACGATTCTACTTGGCTTAGCTAAAGACCAAAACTTATACCCAACAATTCAACAATATGTTCAGAATGTAAGAGAGTTTAGAGCTGATATCGCGCAGAACACCGATGCTACTATTGAAGATGTAAAATCCGTATTTCTACATAAGTCTTTTGGCTCAGCGCTTACGTTCAAATCAGGGATAGCTAAAGAAATATCAATAGAAATAATCAACCAAGTAAAGCAACATAAACTATTCAAAGCATTCAACGATGAACTACAAATATTGAAAGATGAGCTAGCAAACTTGTATCCTGAAAAAATGGAAGAGTTTAAAAATTCACGTGATGTATATGATGAGAAGCATACTAAAGCAGGTCAGTTCAAAGGAACTTACAAAGCAACATACTTCTGTTGGTTGTATCAAAAAACAGAAGTCAAAATCATACAACTAATTCGCGAAGAGCTAGATAATCAAGATGATTGTTTGCTGCTACATGATGCTATTTTCACTAAGCAGAAATTAGACAAACCTACGCTAGAAAAACTCATTGAACTTGAATTCGGATTTCAAATAAAAATTGGATAAAAAAAAAACCGCTACTTTTTCAAGTTAGCGGCTTTATCATTTGCCTGAAAGGCTCCTAATCAGCTTTAGATTTTTGGTGTCTTATCAACACCGTCCTCATAGTAGTGCTCGATCTCAATATTGCCACTTTCACCGTATACAATGTGAGCAGCGCTAGAATTGCGGTGAAGCTTCCCATTTTTATACCACTGTTCTTCGTCAATGCCACCATTGCCATTGTAAAAAATACAAGCAGGCTGACCAACACGATGAAGCTTCCCATCTTCATAAAACTTTTCACTCACTCGTTGCCCATCGACGGAGTAAACTACGTGTTCACTAGACTTATTATGACTATAAGTTGTTACTTCACAGTGTTGTTTTTCTTCATCGCAAACCCACGATGATGTCTTTAGATTACCTGATTTACTATACATAGTTGCTTTTATAGTAGTTCCATCGTCGCGATGTAAGCCACCATTTTCGTAGTATTTGACTTTGTCCGCAGTAGATTCCTTCTTCATCGCAATATTGTCAATCACTGTCACTTCATTATGTGCTGTATTTTTGTTGTTTGTTGTGTTCATTTGGATATTTCCTTTGATTTATTGATGCTTTATATAGTTGATGTAACTAGATATATTTTCTTATCATTGCTGATATTATATTATGAGCATTTTACGTTAACTTTGTTGCCAAACCGAAATAGCCATGTAATACACTGATTATTAGTGACTTAAATTCTGTTTGTTTTCAGAAACACT
>Ga0209292_1001755_pt1 | contig 26071 bp, 18 predicted proteins | sample GOMGulsemesocosm_2_FD_184634 | JGI IMG/M metagenome (GOLD analysis project Ga0209292, IMG submission 184634) | Methane-oxidizing microbial communities from mesocosms in the Gulf of Mexico - GOM9C Gulf of Mexico (SPAdes) (version 2) | ecosystem: Environmental > Aquatic > Marine > Cold seeps... | reverse complement strand
TTAAAACAAATGATAACTGCGTTGTTTATTTTATATGTAGAACAACTATATAGGAAAATAAACGCCTTGTTCTAATTCGTTTTTCCTCGCTACAAAATAGATCACTTAAATAATGGAATTGGTATAACTGTTACGAATTGGTTCGAGTGACATCAACATATAGTTTTAGCTTTTGACCTGGCTGCAAATATTTTTGATTCTGCAGTGAATTCCAACGAATAACATCAGCAATTTTTAAACTGAATTTTTGGGCAATCAAACCAATGGAATCACCACTTCGCACCTTGTAAGTGATATTACGCATGATTGCATCGCTGCTGCTAGCACGACCCTTGCTAGCGCTGGTGGTGCTGTTGCTTGATTTTTTATTCCAGATAACTAACTTCTGACCTAAGCGCAATGTGTCTTTAGGCGCCATACCGTTCCATTTTGCAATCGAGCGGTGACTCACTTTATATTTACGCCCAAGATCCCAAAAGTTATCGCCAGCTTTTACTACGTGAGTACGCTTTTTGCCACCTCGAACTTTCGATTGTTTAGTCGCTAATCGGGCATTAGCCGTTAGTTTATAATCAGCCAAGTTGGTGGTTGAAATAGGAATAAGTAAGTATTTGCCAGCGCGGATACTGCTCGACTCAATTTGATTTACGTCTTTAATCGCCCTGATAGTCGTTTGGTGATTTTGCGCAATAATACCTAAACTGTCACCATTTTTAATCTGATAACGCACCCAGCTAACCCGCTGCGATTTAGCCGTTTTGTTTAGTTTTTCACTAAATAGCTTTGCTTTATCTATCGGCAATAACAAATGGTGTGGGCCATTAGGATCGCTGGCCCAACGATTAATACCTGGGTTTAATCGATGTAGCGCATTAAGCTCCATACCAGCTAATTTAGCAGCAAAGGCAAGGTCAATTTGTGATTTGGTATCAACCAGACTCACCACAGCACGATTATCAATCACCGGCCAGCTAAGATCATATTGCTCAGGGGTCTTCAAAATTTGAGCAAGTGCTAATAATCGAGGCACATAATCTTTAGTCTCTTTTGGCAGTTCTAATGACCAAAAATCAGTCGCTTTGCCTGCCTTACGGTTTTTCTTAATCGCTCGATTAACTCGGCCTTCACCAGAGTTGTAAGCTGCAATGGCATGAAGCCAATTGCCTTTAAAAAAGCGGTTAAGGTATTGTAAATAGTCTAACGCTGCTTTGGTTGACGCAGTGACATCGCGACGTCCGTCGTACCACCAGTTTTGCGCTAAGCCAAAACGCTTACCGGTTCCGGGAATGATTTGCCACATCCCAGACGCGCGGCCATGTGAATAGGCAAAAGGATCAAACGCACTCTCAACAATTGGCAATAGTGCTAGCTCAAGTGGCATGCCCCGACGCTCTAGCTCATCTACAATCAGATACAGAAATGGTTCAGCCCGCTTAGAAACGCGCTTAAAGTAGCTTGGATGTTTTAAGTACCATTTACGCTGAGCATTAACTTGTTGATTGTGCGGTTGCTCGATGTTTAATTGCATGGCAATGCGCAGCCACAAATTGTCAACTTGCTGGGGGGTTAAAGGTTTGCTGATCTTAGACGCTAAAATTTCAGGTTGCGATGACGAAATACTACCCGCGCTATTGGGTAGTTGGTCTACAGATTTAGTGACCTTCGATGGCACATTAACGGTCGATGTTGCTAACGGGGCTTTATTAGGCCAAATTGCTGAACAACCAGCAAGGCTCAATAAAGTAAAGGCTATCAATATATTAGTTAAAATCTTCGGCAAAATAATGGCTCAATGGCTAAATACTGCCGCTATTGTAGCCGAAGACCTACAATATTCATAAAAATATGTAACAACAGCTAAACGGCACTGAGCAACAGACTAAGCTCAAAGTTAATAATTAACAACCCGCTCGTCATACGAACACTCTTTAGCCTGTGGTAATGAAATAGTAAAGCAAGCGCCACGGTCAAGTCGATTTCGTGCAGTGATCGAACCGTTCATCGCGGTGATAAGATTTTGTGAAATACTTAAACCGACACCAATGCCTTGCTGTTTGGTGGTAAAAAAAGGCTTAAACAGTTCACTGGCGGCATCGACACTAAAACCTGCGCCGTTATCTTCAACCCTAAGGCGTACAGCCGACTCTTCATGCCAAGCGGTTATCTCGATTAGTCGAATACCTTGTGGTTGCTCAACTAAAGCATCTATCGCATTACGAATTAAATTAATCAAGACTTGCTCAAGTTGCAATTCGTCAGCAACAATAAGAAGTTCGCTATCACTGCAATGATGAGTGAGCATAATACCAGCGTCATTAAGGTTGTAATGCAGCAGTGCGATAACCTGACGGATAATCCGGTTTATATCAACACACGCCAACATCGGCTGGGTATTAATCCGTACGTTTTGCGATCGTTCTAGGATGTTAATTGCGTTGTTGGCCTGATTATTTAGTTTCTCAATCAAATTAAGTAATAAATGCGGTTCAACTATCGATTCACTCAACATTTTTCGGCACATTTGTGAATAATCACAAATACTATGCAAAGGACGATTAAGCTCATCGCCCAATGTAATTGCCATTTCGGCCAAACCAACATTTCGTTCAAGCGTTAATACCTGTTCTTTTTGCTCAATCACCTGTTGCTGCAACGCTTCTCGTTTCTGAGCTTCACTTTTTGCTCTATCTTTCTCAAATTGTATGTTTTTTTGCATTTTATTTAAGGCGTTTACGACTAATTCTATTTCGTCATTCTTAATATGATGACAACGGCTTAATACTAATGGCTTGGCTTGAGCGCTGTCTTGGTACTGAGACAAATGACGACTAATTTTAAAAAGATGGCGGCCAATTAAACGATCAATTAAATAGAACATAAACATAATGACTAAAGCGGTTTTAGTGACATTAAAAAATAATACAATGGCAGAATATTTTAATAAGTGCAGATAGGTTTGATCCATGCCTGCATAAACTTTAAGCACACCTAATTTAGTGTCTTGGCTAATGTTTTCGGCAAAAACAACATCAAAAGATAATTCATCAACCTCCATTGACAGCACTTGCCCGACATTAAACCGGACGTTATCAGGTAAACGAAGGGATACCCGCTCAATCATCGGAATATTAACCATGCCCTGCAACTGGGAATAAATTTGTGCGTCGTCAAAGGTCCACACACTTTGCGCCAAACTGTGCAGTAAACTGCTTTCAATCAATGCCTGATTTAAGCGATGTTTTTGCAGTTCATTTTTATATTCAACGTTTACTTGAAAAAGAGTAAATATAAGGGCGAGACAAGAGCTAAATAGCACAGTATATGAAATAAGCCGCCGGCCAATTAGGCTATGGCTATCGAAAAAACCACTCATTAACTATGCTCTAAAAAATTCTAAGTAGCTCAATATACTGTATATAGTCAATCAAACAACAGTTTATTTCTGATTAGCATTAACTTGCGCTGAAAATGTTGGCGTTATGGTGTTATTATATGCCCGATTTTTAATATCACTTAATTTTATAAAATAACTTAATTGTTAACTTAAACTTGGGATCTCCAGATGCAACGCTTTGTGCCCGTACTAAAAAAAGATAATGTTGATTTAGATTTAATTTCGCTACTAAATACCTTAATGGCTTCGTGCAAAGAGATTTCTTTTCGCCTTCACCAAGGTGAATTAGCCGGAATTTTAGGCTCGACGTTAGACGAAAACATTCAGGGTGAAACACAAAAAAAATTAGATGTTATTTCTAATGATCTGATTAAAGACACCTTATTAGATTCTGACTTAGTTCGCGCCATCGCTTCAGAAGAAGAAGATACCATTGTTGCCGGTCATGATGGTGGCCGCTATTTGATCTGTTTTGATCCGCTTGATGGTTCATCTAATATTGATATTAACAGTCTCGTTGGTACCATTTTTTCAATTATGGAAGTGCCAGCAGGCATGACTGGTGCCAGCGAAGAAATGTTTTTACAGCCAGGTCATCAGCAAGTCGCCGCCGGATATGTTTTATACGGTCCGTCAACTCAACTTGTTTTGACTACTGGTAATGGTGTTCGTCAATATACTCTGGACAATACTATTGGTGAGTTTTTATTAACCAATGAAAAAATGACCATTAGTGAAGACACGCAAGAGTTTGCAATTAACATGTCTAATCAACGTTTTTGGCAACCAGCTATGCAAAATTACATTAGCGACTTGCTTGATGGCGATACCGGTACTCGCGACAAAAACTTCAACATGCGTTGGATTGCGGCAATGGTTGGTGATGTACATCGTGTATTAACCCGTGGCGGAATTTTCACTTACCCAACCGACACTAAAAACCCAAAACAGCCACACAAGTTACGCTTAATGTACGAAGCTAACCCAATGAGCTTTTTAGTTGAACAAGCCGGTGGGGTGTCATCAACTGGTTACGAGCGTATAATGGAAATACAGCCAAGCGAGATTCACCAGCGAGTTGCCGTGATCTTAGGCTCAAAAAATGAAGTAAATACTTGTCTTAGCTACCACAAATAGATATTTCAAGTAATACTCTCTGATTGCCACATTCGATTAATCGCTAATAACATTGAACGTGGCAAAATGTTTTACTACATTCACTCCAAAACACTATTCCGGCAAATTTAATGCACGGTACAAATAAGAGGTTAAATATGCCAGTTTATGCTGTAGGTCACAAAGTTCCTGATTCAGATTCAATCGTCGGCGCCATTGCGTTGGCTTATCTAAAAACACAAATTGGTGAAGATGTCGTGCCTGCACGCCTTGGTGAACTGTCACCTGAAACCCAATTTATTTTAGACAAATTCAATTACGCCACCCCAGAGCTAAAACTAAGTTACGCGGGTGAGAGTTTATATATTGTCGATCATTCTGATATCGCGTTAGCTCCTGATGATATTGCCCAAGCAACCATCTTAGGCATCGTTGATCATCACAAACTAGGCGACCTTACTTCAGATACACCTCTGGAATGTTGGATCCGCCCTGTAGGTTGCAGCAACACTGTAATTAAAATGATGTACGACTTCCATAATGTTGAAATTCCAACAGATATCGCTGGCATGATGTTATGCGCTATTTTAAGTGATACCGTTATCTTTAAGTCACCAACTTGCACCACCGCTGATATTCGCTGTGTTGAAGTATTGGCTGAAATTGCTGGCATTGAAGATTTTAAAGCGTTAGGCATGGATATGTTTAAAGTTAAATCTGCCGTGTTAAATACGCCAATGCGTGATTTAGTGATGCGTGACTTTAAAAACTTCAACATGAACGGTACTAAGGTTGGCATTGGTCAACTTGAAGTGATTGATTTGGCTATTTTTGACGAAATGAAAGCTGATCTAGAAGCTGAAATCGCCAAGGTAAAACAAGAAGAAGGCCAGCATTCGGTCTTGTTGTTATTAACCGATATTATGAAAGAAGGCTCAGAGTTGTTAGTGATAAGCGACAATGATTCACTGGCTGAGCAAGCTTTTGGTCAAGCGACTGTCGCTGGTAAAGTATGGCTGGACGGTGTATTAAGCCGTAAAAAGCAAATTGTACCGCCACTTGAAAAAGTCTTCGCTTAATACCAATTAAGCAATTACTGACATCACCATCTCACTGGTGATGTCATTTTCCAATCTCTATTAAGCCGCCTTCCCCTTACCTTGAACATTGCTTTTATCTTGCTCGACACTAAACAAATAAATCTGCTGTTTATTTAGCTTTGCCGCTCGGCTTTGCCATAACGCACCAAAACAAACCAGCAACAACATTACCGCTAACGCATAATAAATAATGTTATTAGGCTCTGGTGTTTCGGCTTGTGCCATTTGCTTTTCTAACTTTTGTCCTTGGACTTGTTGCGTTGGCTCCGTTGCTTGTTCTGCCAGTTGCTGATTATTTTGCTGTTGCTGTGCTAGCGCTTGTGCCGCCATTTGTGCCATGGTTTTAGCCAGTGGCAATGGCGCTAAACCGAAACCTGCGGCCAACTCATTAACATGCTCTTTAACCGCGTCATTAAGCATTACCAGATCATTGTTTTTGACCAGCTCAATATACTGCTGTACTAACTGTTGTAAACGCTCGGGATCTGCTTGCCAATAATCTTTGCGTTGCGCTTCAAGCATGCGTTCCATCATTCGTGCTAGTGCCGCAGGATTAATCTCTTTAAACCACTCATCGAGTCCCAGATCCAGTTTGTCGTTAACGTATACATCCATGTATTGGTCCCACTGATCGTTGCGGATCATTTCTGGCGCGACTACTTGCCAGCCAAAAAAGTTGTCCATGCGTGACGATAATGAAACCGCTCCAGAATAACCTTCTTTTTGCAGCTCTTTAATCCAACGCGGGTGGAACATTCTGGTACGCAGTTCCTTGGCCAAAAATAACGCTGCATCTTCTACTTTCGCATTATTGGCATCGCGTAAGTTAGCCACCACCATTTGCGGGCTTTTGCCATCGATGTTTCGAACCGCCAAACTAAGCGCCCCAAAATATTCAAAGGGATCGTCACTGCTTAACATGCCAAACAGATTTGACGAGCGAGCGAACATTGCAATATCAGTGCCAGACAGTTGCTTGGCGTATAGATTTACTGATTGCCCTTGTTTGTCACTGGCCATTTCGCCCCAACGACTATTATCAGCACCAAAAGCAAAGCCCATTTTGGCAAGATAGTTGTCCGATATTTTACTATCAGTCTCCCACGTATCACTTGCCCATGTTGCATCATCAACGCCAGAACCATAATCGCCCGACTGATTAGAGAATATTCTTAAAGTCGATAAATATTGCGCCTCTTGCTCTTCAATTCCTTGAGCGATTAAATCGACCTTTACTCGCTGGCTATTGCGCCAAATAGAGTTGTTATCTTCTTTTAGTGCGGCCACTTGATTAACGGCCCCTGCAAGCAATTGCATCACGTTAGGAAAAGCATCGCGATATAGACCTGTCGCAGACAGCACGACATCAACTCGTGGCCGTTTTAACTCACTATAAGGAATAATCTCAGTACCAATAACTCGGCCACTTTTATTCCACTTGGGCTTAACACCCATTGCGTATAATACTTGCGACTCAAGCACGCCATAATGACGCATGGTTTCGATTGACCATAATGAAAAGGCCACTTTGTCTGGGTATTTTTGATGCTGCTGATAATAATTCGCTAACATTTGATCAACTAGCTCTTTGCCTTGCTCATAAGCGGCTTGAGTTGGTACGCGTGCTGGATTAAAACCAAATAAGTTATAACCTGTCGCGAGCGATTCAGGATGACGAATAGGGTCGCCACCCGATTTTACCGCAATATACTTAGCCGCTAAAAAATCCACCATCGCATTAAGCTCATTAATGCCGGTTAAACTTTGATATAGCTGCTTTCCGCGTTTGATATCAGCTTGTAACTCGTCAGACAACGCTGAAAACTCTTCAGGGCGCTGAGCGTCCGTCACCTCGATAATGTAATTTTTTACGATTAAGTAGCCAGATAAGTAGGTAATATCGCTCTCGGCCTGTTCATTGCTCTTCTCATGCTCAAGGCTGTTCTCGTGCTCATTGCTCTTCTCGTGCTCAAGGCTGTCGGCTTGCTCATGGCTGTGTTCCGCTTGGCTCGGTTCAATATCATGGTAAGTATGGCTATGACTAGGACCTTGCTTGCCTTCATCATGGTGCTCACCTACTAAACGTTCGGCGTAATATTGATGTTCAAACTCACTCGCACGTTGCACAAACTCACTGCCCAACATCTGAACCAAAGTTGCAATGGTCAGATCTTGCTCTGCAAGTTGGCCAAAAGTATGCAACCCCAATGGCTGATTTGCTGTGGCCAGTGATTCTAAATGAATGTGTAAATCTTCAATGAATTGGTCAAACTGCTCGGTTATTTTGTCTTGCTGCCAACTTATATCCTTACAAATATTAGTATCAAAGCATAACGAAGTCAGCTGCTTAGCCGTTTTTTGCTTAACTCCACCTTGGTCAAGTTGTTTATATTGATGCATTAATTCATGCAAATTACGAATATCACCCTGTAGGCCAGCCGCTGCAAAAGGCGGGGTCATGTGCGATATTACCGTAGCACGGCCGCGGCGCTTAGTTTGCATCGCTTCACCAACATCATCGACAATAAATGGATAGACCACAGGCGTATCCCACACAGCTAGGTTACCTTGATCGTAAATTGATAAACCGCGTTCTTTTCCGCCTAAGTACTCTTGAGAGCCATGCGTGCCTAAGTGCACAATAGCATCTGATTGCCAATATTCTCTGGCGTAAAAGTAGCTCGCCAAATAAAAGTGATTAATCGGTACTATGCCTTGGTGATAAATACGGTTTTCATCATTTTTGTTATCTGATCGCGGTGGTTGACGCATAATCAACATATTGCCATTGCGGATCCTAGGCATCACAAAGAAGTGCTTGCCATCTTTTTCGACCGCCATAAAGTTGTCTTGTGGCTGGCCCCATTGCGCGGTAATCGCGGCGGTAAGCTCCAGAGGTAAAGTATTGAACCAAGCCTGATACTGGGCTATTGGCATCAGCTCGGCGAGATCTTTAGCAAGCAGTTCTTTTAACTGATAGTCTCGATAAAAAGGGTCTAAAATGTCTTTAACATTGTCGATTAAATACTGCGCATCGCGTTCGCCGGTTTGGTACCCCTCGCTCGCTAAGCGTTGGCTAATTGCCTCGATACTTTGTGGCACATTCATAAATGAGGCACCGACATCTTTATCACCCCAAACAAAGACTGTTAATTTCTTATCTTGATTAGGTTTGTGCTTCAAATTAACCAGATTAAGTGCTTTGTTTACCAGATGCTCAAGTTGATAATCAATCACCTCAACTTGTTGGTCACTTGGGTTAACAGCGCCAACAATCATTGGGTCTATCACGCCAGCATTTTCAGGCAAAACTAAAGTGAATGACATCATGTTAGCCGAGATACCTTGCTTGTCTTGCTGCCACGTCTCTTTATCACCCGAGTAATAGGTCATGGCTTGCATCACTGGCACGCCAAATTTTTCAAACTCGACTTTGCGTTGATTAGCCCAATGAATATTTCTAAAACTAATAATCAAATCTACCGCGGTTTGAAACTTAACAACCTCACCATCTTCGATAACAGGTAGTTGCAACTGGGGACTATAATCGCCACTTACTGGGCTTAATTTAAAGAAAAATGGCACCACATAAGCGCCTTTCGCTTCAAGCTGCGCAATGGTGGCATCAATCAATTGGGTTTGTTCTGACTCGATCAAAGAGCGCTGTAGCAAAATTGCAATTTTGGCTTGCTGGGGTTTAGGTGCCGACACTTTTTGATATGCCACCAGATCTTTGGCAATCAATTGTGGCAATTTTGGATGGTAAATTCCCTGTGCCGGATAAACAATAGGAGGAGGAACGTTAGCCAATATTACCGCTGACATCTCGTTTTCAACCACTGTTGTTGAAAACGTAATGACCTCAATGTACGACAGCATATTGATTAAATTTAAACGGCCCGCGTTTTTCCAATAGGCTTGCAAATCAGTTAACTGCTCGCTAGTTATGTTTTTATTAAGCTTAATATTTGTTAAGTAATTCATTGCAATAACATGACTGGTCACGTCGGTCAGCTCATTGGCGTAATTATCAAAACTTGCGCTTGCTTCACGCGCCGATATCGCGTCAAGTACCACCAAGTCATATTGGTTAAATAATGCCGCCAGCGCTCCTTGCTGTGTAGACATTTCGGCTAACGATTTGGCCGTGCGCTGCTCGATAAGCCATGGCTGTTGGGGCTGAGTTTTTGCCACTTTTTTTAGCAAGGTTATTTTTGCGGTATTGGCATGAGCGGTGCTAACAAATAAGACGCTTGCAGTATCGAGATTAGCCGTATCGACATTAGCACTTACAGTTTCAGCTAGTGCGTTGCTGGCTAAAAAAAAGCAACTAACCAACATCAGGTAAATTTTTATTAGGGGGGTTTTCATCAGATTTTCCATCAAGTTACGGCTAGCACTATTCTTTTACGTAAATCATGCTGCCATCGGCCATTTCATAAGTCGTGCCTGCCTTGGTTCCGGTACCAGAACCGGTTTGACCGCTGCCTTTAAACGTTTCGATTACATTGCCTTTTTTGACAATAATCTCCATATTCGCTTTGCCCTCGTTTTTAATCACCGTGACATCTTCAACTGCAAATGGGTTCATCGGGTTTTGCGCAATGGCGATTAATAACGCCGCTACCAACACCAAAAATACATCGACTAAGTTCACCACCGATAGCGCAGGATTTATGCCCTCGTCTTCATCAAGCAGCCTCATTATTACTCTCCGCATTACTTGCCGCCACGGTCACAGCTTCTAATGCTTGCACTGTGCTCGATTTATTCGTCAGTGGCATTAATGCGACTAATTCTTCGACCATCCAACCTTTTTTAACTGAGGCAATCCAAAAAGTGATAGAAGCAATGACTAGACCAAAAATAACCGCAGAAAACGCCACAATTAAATTTTCACTAATGCCCTGAATATTGCCATCAGCCAAGCTCTTTAATGCGGGCCCCATTGGGATCATGGTGGCAATTAAGCCCAACATTGGAGCCAAGCGGCTAACATTACGCACGCCCTCAAGCTCTTTTAATGCCGCGACATCTAATTGATCATTGCTGATACTGGGAAATTGATTGGCCAAGGTAGCAAGTGGGTAGCCAGACAGTTTTAAGTCACTATTGTCACCTAACTTGTACTCAAGCAAAGTTAAAAAGTTCTTATAATAGTGACGACGTTGCAAGCTTTGACAAAAGAACTGGCCCGAGGCAAACAACGAATATATAAAGAGCAACGCAATTAAACCAAGTACTGGTGCCATAAAAAAGTCTGACATTTGATACATCATTTGTTCAATCTGGGGGATCATAGGCTATTCCAAACAAGAAAAACGGGGATAAGGCACAAGCTAAACTTGTGCCTTGAGCTTATTCTTTAACTTAAATCGTACATAAAGCGGGTGTTTAACTACTGGGCAGTACCGGCAGTAGCAGTAAGCTCATCGGCTCTGAAGCTAATATTGCCCGAAACGCCTTGGCTATCGTAATAACTAGTGATTTGTAATTTATGAGTTTTGGTCGCTGTTTTAACCAAGTAAACATCAAATTGTGACCAGAATAAATGACCACCATTTACACCATATTGATACCATTTAGTCTTTTCGAATGCGGTAACCGTATAAATATTTTCTTTAAGGGGTAAGTAACGAACAACTTCAGGGGCAATCGCAGTATAAGTATTGTCAAAATCGTGCATTGCTTTGCTGTCGCCAGCTATGTTGATTTTAAAATCTGCACCGGTTTTATCAGCTGCACAGGGTAGGCTAATATCCCACTCATCATCAACCGTCACTTGTTGGTTTATCGCAAAATCAATATACACATTGCCCACCGCGCCAGAACAAATCGTGCTGGCATCAATAACAAGCGATTGTGGCGCTTGAAAATCGGCATCGCCAGCTCCCTGCATCGCGGTATTGAATGTAATTTGGCTGATAGCACGCCCGACTGTCGTAATTGCCGTAACGTTAAACTTGGCATAGGCGTCATCAGAGTTAACAATAAAGTAATTAGTCGCTGCTGGAGTCACCACATGCGTCGCAAAATCGTAATTATAAAAACCCTCAATAATGTTCGAGGTTTTATCTCCGACAAATTTTGTATCATCCGTTGGTATCGCACTGGTTGTCACTGCTAAATAATCAGCCAGTTCAGCATCCGCTGTAGCAGCAATAAAGCTTGCAGTAATCACTTTGCCATCACCATCAAAGAACTCACTATTATTGCCTGTAGCATAAGCGGTGACACTGTTATCGTTGTGTTGATTTAAATAAACCCCACCGCGTTTAAACGCAATATCCCACTCACTATTAGCAGCAGCTTGTTCACTCGTTAGTGCGATTACTTTGTTGGTGTCTAAATCGTAATATACAAACTCTGGCATACTCAAACTGCCAGTGCTATGTGGTCCGATAATTTTCCCTTGGCTTAATCCTGAATTACCACCAGAAGAATTTTGGTTGCCACTGTCTTTTTTTGCATCACTACCGCTGCTGCCACAACCAGTTAATACCACACACAATGCCAAACTGGCGACTTTGAAACTAGGGTTGAACGTCATCTTACTCTCCGAATTGCCGATTAAAATTGATAGCTAATGCCGGCACTAATAGTGCGACTGCTAACGGGTCTTGCATCAAATAGTTCTAGACGGCTTGCGTCACTGCTTTTATGCTCGTCTAAAATATTATCAACGCTAATACGCCATAATAATTTGTCGGTTAATGCTTGATTAAAAACCGCATTAATCGTGGTGTATTCGTTGTTTTCGACCCCTTTAAAATCATCCGGTATCGCTTCTCCGGCTTGATAAATCGCATAGGCAATCAGCTCAATGTCATAAGCTTCAATGTCATAGTTAAGGTTAAATTTAACTTGATGGCGCGGACGAGCTAACAAGCGTTGATTATTTTGATCTTCGCTGGTTAGGTAGCTGTAATTTAACTGCATTTGCCATTGGGTAAAGGACAATTGACTGCTGAGATCAAAGCCATAAATCTTGGCTTCGCTAATATTTTGATATTGATAAATTGATAAACCTTCGGCGGCTGATTGTTCGGTATCAATCACTGAATCAATCAAATCTTTGGTTTTGGAGTAATGAACACTCAAGTCACTGCGCAGATCGACACTGTCGCCCGCAAGCGAAGTATCAAAGGTTAAGCTTGAATTAAATGAATTGGCGGTCTCTGGCACCAAATTTTTATTGCCAAGCACCTTATAACCTAAGGCACTGTGGTCAAAAATATAAAAACGCTCTTTTAAATTAGGTACTCGATAACTTTGCCCAATACCTGCGCGCCACTGTAATTCGCTTTGTTCAAAAGCAAATTTTTTCATCGCGCTTAAACGTATTGCATTGTGCCAACCAAAGTCGGAGTCATATTGGCTGCGCATCCCAGCAAGCAGTTGGTAATCTGAATTATCCCAATTACCTTGCGTAAATACCTCGGCACTCTGGCGACTTTCATTGTCGACTTCAATCAGGCCATCAGCTGGTTTATATTGGTCAAGCGTATCGCCGTGAATAACCCCACCACTAACCAGCTCTATATTGTCGAAATGCAAGTTATCGAACTGAAATACCTTTTGACCATTTAATTCCAGCAACTCGATATCGGTATTTCGCATGCTATTAGATTGGCCGCTGGTCTCTTGATGCGTGATATAACGGCCATTGACTTGCCATGGCGATGTTGCGGAATCTAGGCTATTAATCCCCAGATCAAATTGGTGCTGGTTAACATCTGTTTGATAAAAGATGATCTCACTTTGTCCGGGTATTGTGGTGCTATCACGTAGTTTTTGCTCATTTAACCATTGATACTTTAAGCTAGTAGCAATAGTTTGATACTCTTTGCGCGTACGTAATGTGATAAAAGTTTTATCAACACTGGCAGCATCTTGGCTGACCGTAGCACTATCATAGTCATAACCTTGATCGTCAATCACCAAGGCATTAAGCTGAGTGAACCAGCCCGAATAAGTCTCAGCTACATTGATTTTAAAGTTATGATTAAGATCGCCATCTTCAATAGTATGACCTTGATATTGACTGATATCATAATCGAGCTTTAGCAAAGATTGGTCGGACTTATTGGTGATAATATTAATCACCCCTCCCATCGCCGAACTGCCGTACATCACTGATGCTGCGCCGCGAATCACTTCAATTTGGGCAATGTTGCTAACCGGAATTTGATCTAAATCGGCAGAAGACCCCGTTGGACTAACCAAAGGCTGGCCATCAATCAGTACTAAAACATGGTCGCCATCAAACCCCTGCATTTGAATGTTATAACCGTCTTTAACACTGCGCTTTACCACAATGCCTGGAATATAATTGAGCGCTTTGGCCATGGTGCCTTGGCTGATTTTAGCAATGGTCTCGCCACTTATTACTTCGACTAATACCGGTGAATTACTTAATAATTTGGCGGTACGGGTTCCGGTAACAACAATTGTTTCTTGCTCAATTGGCTCAGAAGAGGGTTGTGCTAGCGCTGCCAGAGGCAGGGTTAGCATTAAAGCTGAAAGGCTGATTTTTATCGACATATTTACGCACAACACCATTACGAATCTAAATGAGAACGATTAACATACGCATGTTAGCTATTTACAAATCATAATACAAGTCAATTTCGTTTAACAATGATCTAAAAATTGTTCAATCTGTGTGAGTATTGACCATTTCCTGTTGTTCAAAATATTTGATATTGGTCCGGTATTTGGTGCTATTCTTCTCGAATAATACCAATTCCATTATTTAAGTGATCTGTTTTGTAGCGAGGAAAAACGAATTAGAACAAGGCGTTTACTTTCATATGTAGTTATTCTACATATGAAATAAACAATGCTGTTATTATTTCTTTTAACCGTGAAAAATGATCATCTTTTTAATGGAATTGGTATAACTAGCTTACTCTTAACAACGTTCTCAGTTTGTTGGCCAAGTAAAATTATCAAGCTAGCTCGTCTATACTTAATAAAATGACACACTAAATAAACAGCGAGGGCTAGTGATGAAAATATTTAGAATTGTGGTGTGGTTGGTGGTATTGATTGGTTTTGTCGGGCTGTTTTTACCTCAAGATTATCAGGTCACTCGCACCATAACCATCAAGGCTAGCCCTGACAAAATACATCATCTGGTGGCGGATTTAAGCCAGTGGCCACGCTGGAATCCTTGGTTAGAATTAGAGCCCTCGGTCAAGGTAACCTTAGGTGATAAATTGACTGGCGTTGGCGCTAATCAACACTGGACTGATAATTCAGGTGGCGGGCGACTTAGCTTTATTGCCAGTTCTGCTACCACAGGTATTATCTACAACATCTGGTTCAGTGACGCCAAACAGCCAGCCGTCGCGCATCTTAATTACATTGTTTTAGGCGCTGAAAAAACTAAAGTTGAATGGACCATTAGCGGTGAAGTACAGTTGCCAATTATTGGGTTTTATTTGGCGCAAGCAATGGACTTGATGATTGGCCCAGCGTTTGAGCTGGGCCTTAACAATCTAGAACGAGAAATTAATCAGTAAAGTGGTGCCACTCTAACGCGGGATGACTAACAACAAAAAAGCTATTTTTAAGTGACTCGGTGGCGTTATAACGTAACGGTTCACCATCTAACTGGCTAACATTAGCGCCTGCACACTGGGCAATACACTGCCCTGCCGCAGTGTCCCATTCCATGGTTGGACCAAGGCGAGGATAAATATCGGCCAACCCTTGTGCCACTAAACATAATTTAAGTGAACTGCCTGTCGGCACAACTTCAACTTGTGCAAACTGCTCGCTAAATTGCGCCATTTCAGGGCTAGGATGCGAGCGACTGCCAACCACCCGTACTGGCATTTCAACTGAGTTGCTCGACGTTAAACTAAGCTTTAACTCTGCTTGTTCAGGCTCTACTAAAAAACAACCCTGCTCGGTATTGGCATAATATAGTTTTTGCAACGCAGGGGCATATACCACTGCCATTACTGGTTTGTTGTGCTCGATTAACGCAATGTTTACCGTAAATTCACCATTTTGTTTAATAAACTCTTTGGTGCCATCAAGTGGATCAACCAACCAATATTGCTGCCATTGTTGACGTTCTTGCCACGAAATAGCCGTTGACTCTTCCGACAGTACTGGAATATCAGGGGTGAGTTGCGCTAACCCATCAACAATCACCTGATGTGCGGCTAAATCAGCCTGTGTCAGAGGACTATCGTCTGCTTTAACCCAAGTTTGAGTGCCATCATTTTTATAAAAGCCCATGATTGCATCGCCGGCATTACGCGCGATTTCAAGCAGCGGTTGTTGCCATGCTAGCTTCATTTGATGTGTCCTTGTGCGCGCAAATAATCAAGCAATACAGTCACTGACTGCTCAATTGAGAGCTGGTCTGTATCAATAACAACTTCTGGCTTAACTGGCGCCTGATATTCAGAACTAATACCAGTAAAGTTTGCTATTTCGCCAGAACGAGCTTTTTGATACAGCCCTTTTGGATCACGTGATTCACAGGTCGCTAATGAAGTAGCAATATGCACTTCAATAAACTCGTGCTGTTCAAGTAAATCACGAACCACCTGACGTTCACTTTGAAACGGCGAAATAAACGCGCTAAGCACGATAAGCCCAGCATCGACCATAAGTTTACTAACTTCCCCTACACGGCGAATATTTTCCACCCGATCATTATCAGAAAAACCAAGATCACCGCACAAACCATGACGAACATTGTCACCATCAAGTAGATAAGTGTGTTGGCCCTGAGCAAATAGTGCCGACTCTAGTGCCCCTGCAATGGTCGATTTTCCTGAGCCACTTAAACCGGTAAACCACAATAAACAAGGGCGTTGTTTTTTTAGCTCAGCGCGCTGTATTTTAGAGGTCTGATGCTGATGCCATACAATATTTTGATCAACGTTACTGTTTTGGTCAGCGCCATTGTTTTGATCAGTACCATGATTTGTTGTTTGAGAGTTACTCATGTTTTACTCACTAAAAAGCTACTTTTACAAAAGGGAAAACTAACGGGATCATGATGATTACCACGGTAGAATATACAATAGATAATGGAATACCCAGACTTAAATAGTCACGGAATCGGTAGTTTCCCGCACTATACACCATCAAATTAGTTTGATAACCATAGGGGGAAATAAAGCTAGCACTGGCGCCAAAAATAACCGCCATAATAAAAGGTCGTGGATCAACTTGGTAGCTCATCGCCAAACTATAGGCAATAGGAAACGCCAGCGCAGCAGCAGCATTGTTGGTGATTAACTCAGTCAATACTAGAGTAAACAGATAAACTGCAATAAACGCACCTAACATACCCCAACCATTAAACACTGTTAGCAAGCCATCACCAAGCATTTGCGCAACACCACTGTCGACCATAATATTAGCAAGTCCCAGTGCAGCGCCTACAATGGCAACCAGCTCAAACGGAAAGCGACGTTTTAATTCTTGAAGACTAATCACTCCCAGCAGGATATAACCAACCAATAAAATTAACAGCCCCTTAGTTAACGGCACAATGCCCACCAGAGATAAGGCTAAGGTCGCTAAAAACCCAAAAACGACAGCCTTCGATTGCTTCGAGTCTAACCGCGCGCTAACATCAGATTCACTAACCATCACAAATTCACGATAAATATCGTTATTTTGATGAAATTTCTTACCGGGCACCAAAATTAAGGTGTCACCAGCTCGAAGCTTGATTTGGCCAAAGCCACCACTTAATTTGTCATGGCCGCGGCGAATAGCCACCACGGCGGCATCAAAGCGCTGGCGAAAACAACTTTCTTTAAGAGTTTTTCCATTAATAAAAGATGAGTGACTAATAATTACTTCAACTAACGCTTGCCCTTTGAGGTGAGACTTAGCAAACCATTCTAGGCCATCCATTTCCTGCAAGATATGCAAACTTTGGGTATCACCGGCAAACATTAATCGGTCACCAATTTGCAATATTTCTTTTGGCGACACAGGTTTGATTAACTGGCCGTTACGCTCAATCTCAACCAGATAAAGCCGTTGCAACGCGCGCAATCTATTTTGCTCAACGCTTTTACCTGCCATCACGGAATCTGTACTAATGACAGCTTCAAGTAAATAGGGTAATTCGGCATCGACTTCTGAGCAACGATCAGGCAGTCGGGCGCCAAATAAAATAATAACGATCAAGCCACTACCAACCACGACTAAACCAATCAAACTAAAATCGAAAAAACCAATCGGCTCTAGCCCAGCGTCAACAACAAAACTATTAACAATTAAGTTAGTCGAGGTACCAATTAAAGTCAGGGTCCCTCCCAAGATTGCCGCATAAGACAAAGGCAATAACAATTTGGATGGTGAGTGATATTGATTGCGCTTTAACACGCCAATCAACGAGGCTACTACTGCTGAGTTATTGGTTATCGACGACAAAAATGCAGTCGACAGCCCCAATTTAGCAATAACTAACGGAAAGTTCTTTTGATTGAGATGACGACCAATCGCTTGCAATAGATCGGTTTTTTCCATCGCGACCGCGGCCAACAGTAGCAAAATTAGTGTTAACAGCGACGGGTTCGTAAAATTAGCCATCACTTGCTTTAGACTTATCCAGTCGAGCAAGTAACTGCCACCGATGGCGGCAGTAAATAAGATAGCTGGTCGGATCTTGTTAGATATTAACAAGACAACCAGCATTGCCAGCATCAAAATAACGCCTGCTGACATTGACAACATCTTACTTCCCCTTGCCCGCACTAATGTCTAGTGCTTGCCAATGAGGAAAGTGCTTACGAACCAAACGATTAAAATCAAGTTCAAACTCACTGAATTCAGTGCTCTCGTTGCTAGCGTCGGCAACAGCTTGATAAATCATGCCAGCAGCAACAGTAACGTTGGTCAAGCGGTCAATTAAAATAAAACCACCGGTATCACGGACGTCATTGTAATGATCAAAACTTAGCTTTTCTGCAAAGTTAAGTTCGACATTCGCCACTTCATTTAAGTTTAGTTCGACACATGGTTCTTCTATCAGCGTATTAACATCAATGCGATGCTCAATATTGGCAATAGTCACTTGAGTTTTCTTGCTCGCTATTTTTAAATCGTATTGACGATTAGCAACCAGCGGCTTTTCACCCATCCAAACTAATTTAGCCTTGGCGCCTTCACTCAGATGCGGCAAGGTACCTGTGGCCAGTAAGTCACCACGGCTAACATCAATTTCATCTTCAAGCGTGATAGTAATCGCTTGACCTGCAATCGCCTGCTCTAATTCACCCTCAAAGGTAACAATAGATTTAACTTTGCTGGTCTTGCCTGATGGCAATGCTGTAATGACATCACCTTTGGCAATAGTACCTGCCGCTAACGTGCCACAAAATCCTCTAAAATCAAGATTAGGTCGGTTAACATACTGCACCGGGAAACGCGCACCGCCCTCATAAGCGCTATGCTCTAATTTAACATGTTCTAAAATCGATAACAGTGGCTCACCCTGATACCAAGGCATTGTGGTGCTGGCATTAACCACATTGTCACCTTTTAGTGCCGACAAAGGCACAAAGCTAATATTGCGAGGTCCAAGCCCTTCGACAAAACTTAGATAATCATCACGGATATCGTTATAGGTTTGCTCACTAAAATCGACCAAGTCCATTTTATTAACCGCAACCACAAAGTTTTTTATACCTAATAATGAGGAAATAAAACTATGTCGACGCGTTTGAACCTGCACACCATAACGAGCATCGATCAAAATAATCGCCAAGTCACAGGTCGAAGCCCCCGTAGCCATGTTACGAGTATATTGTTCATGTCCTGGGGTATCAGCAATAATAAACTTACGCTTGTCTGTTGAAAAGTAACGATAAGCGACATCAATAGTGATGCCCTGCTCACGCTCGGCTTGCAAACCATCAACTAATAGCGCTAAATCAATTTCTTCACCGGTAGTGCCCACTTTCTTGCTGTCTTGTTTGATTGCAGCTAATTGATCTTCATAAATTTGCGCGCTGTCATGTAACAAACGACCTATTAGAGTACTTTTGCCATCATCAACACTGCCACAGGTTAATAAACGCAGCATGCTTTTATTTTGCTGTTGATTTAAATAAGCTTCTACGCCTACTTCTTTAATTTCTTGCTCTATCAATGAATTCATTATCAATTCCTAAAATATTGTTCTATGCAAACTCGTTCACAGTTCGATTAACTCGCGGCTTTGGTCTTAAAAGTAACCCTGACGCTTTTTAAGCTCCATCGAACCAGATGAGTCGGAATCAATTACCCGCCCTTCACGTTCAGATGAACGAGCCAATAGCATTTCTTCAATGATTTCTGGCAAGGTGGTTGCTGTTGATTCAATTGCGCCAGTGAGTGGGTAACAGCCCAGGGTTCTAAAACGCACCATTTGCTGCTTAACTTCTTCACCGTCTTCAATTGGCATCCGCTCGTCGTCAACCATAATCTTTACACCGTCACGATCCACTACCGGGCGCTTTGCCGCTAGATACAGTGGCACAATATCGATATTTTCTTCATAAATGTACTGCCAGATATCAAGCTCAGTCCAGTTTGATAATGGGAAAACTCGAATGCTTTCGCCTTTATTTACTTGGCCATTGTAGGTATGCCACAACTCAGGGCGTTGATTCTTTGGATCCCAACGGTGTAACTTATCGCGGAAGGAATAAACACGCTCTTTAGCACGGGATTTCTCCTCATCACGACGAGCGCCACCAAAGGCAGCGTCAAAACCGTATTTATTAAGTGCTTGCTTAAGGCCGTCTGTTTTCATGATGTCGGTATGCTTGGCACTGCCGTGAGTAAACGGACCTACGCCCATTTCAAGACCATCAGGATTAATATGAACCAATAAATCAAAACCATGCTTTTTGGCTTGTTGATCACGAAATTCGATCATTTCACGAAACTTCCATGTCGTATCGACATGAAGTAATGGAAAAGGAATTTTGCCAGGTGCAAAAGCTTTGCGTGCTAGGTGCAGCATTACTGCGCTATCTTTACCAACCGAGTAAAGCATCACTGGGTTATCAAATTCAGCAGCGACTTCACGGATAATATGAATACTTTCCGCTTCCAATTGCTGCAGGTGTGTTAGGTTTGCTTGACTCATTGTACTTTCTCGCTCGCTAAAATTGGACCATGACGTTTTTACTGCCGCTGAGATTAGTTAACTAGATCCAGTAGGCGTAATTGACTAGGGCCAATATACCCCCTCCTTCTTATCCCATAAAATAATAGTTAATTAATTTTTATAACTTTTAGTTATATTAAATTTAATCATTCAGTGAGATTAGTGAGGGTCAATTTTAGCTAAAACCATAGAAACAAGTAGAGGTGAGCTGTAAAAACAATAACTTAGGGGTTAAAATCGAAAGCTTTATTTTATGCCACAATGATGAGGATATAAAAGCAAGTAGACCCTTGCTTTTAACAGTGATTGTTTATTCAATGATCAATTTATGACAAATCAGCAAATAGCGAAACCTTGTACTTGCTATTAATCTTGAAACTGGTCACGAATGGCAGTAAACCGATCGAGGTTGTTTAAAAATAAATCAATTAATCTTGGATCAAAGTGCTTACCGCGTTCTCTTTTAAATAAATCGATAATTTTTTCAAGTGGCCAAGCTTTTTTGTAACAACGTTCACTGCCTAAGGCATCAAACACATCAGCAAGCGCAGTAATACGACCATAAATATGAATCTGTTCGTAAGCGTGACCTTGTGGATATCCTGAGCCGTCCCATTTTTCATGATGAGTTAATGCGATAGTCGCTGAGACATCAAGCAAAGCTAATCCCGAGCCACTTAAGACATTAAAACCTTTTAATGCGTGGGTTTTCATTATCTCCCATTCGTCGGGATCTAGCTTACTCGGCTTATTTAAGACCGCATCGGGGATCGCTATTTTACCAATGTCGTGCAAGGGTGAGGCAATTTGGATTAATGAAATCTCATCTTCAGACAAACCAACCAACTCTGCCAGCAGCGCAGAATAATAAGCGACCCGCTTAACATGATAACCCGTTTCATTTGAGCGAGATTCAACCACCTCACCTAAGCGGTAAATCAGTTCTTTTTGACTACTATCAATCACTTCATACAATCTGATATTTTCTGCAATCGCGGTTAAATTTTCGCTAAAAATATTAAGAATATGCTGATCGGTATCAGTCAAGTCATGAGTGACTTGCCCATAAAAAAACAGGCTTAGATCGCCACTATGACAATGCATCATAAAATGTTGATTCTGATAAGCGTTACTACTGTCATTGGTCGCTTGCTTAATTAACTCTTGTTGAACCTGCGATAACGATTCCGGTGAAACTTTCAGTTCGCTATTATGATTGTCATTTTCAAATAAAAACTGGGTAAGACCGTTAACATCACGGATAAAAACTGCTGCTTCATACGCATAAACGTCATCGTCATTAAAGTTCAGTAAGTCTCTTAACTGACTGACTGTTGACCTCATAAAGGCCTTAAGGCCTTTACGTGACGAAATGCCACGAGATGCTTTAATTAATCGTTCTAAGGCTAATTTCCCTTGGATCACCGTAATAATGTCTCGGTAAGAACGCAAATTTGAATACAATGTAGTGTAGAGTTTTACCGAAGTAAGTTCGGTTTTATTTTTATAATCATTAATATCAAAGTCACGGATCACTTGGTGCTCTGGCGCCTCTCCAGGTTGCCCTGTTCGTAATACGATTCTAACCTTGTGGTTTTTCAATTGCTGACGAATAAAACTGGCGAGTTCTAGGCCAGCTTGGTCGGTCTCCATCACTACATCTAATAGTACTAACGCAATATCGGGGTGCTTAGTTAAGACCTCTTTTGCTTGCTTAGCACTGTAAGCATGCAATAAATTCAAGCGCCGATTGTCAAATTCAAACGAGGTCAATGCTAACGTTGTGACAGCATGAACATCTTCTTCATCGTCAACAATTAAGACATCCCAAGGTTTCAGCGTTATTTCATCAGCTGTTTCAGGTTCGTGATCAGAAAACAGTAACATATCATTCATAAACTTCCTTCCTCAGCCATTGAAAATTTTTGCAACTGCAGGTGCCGCTTTACGTGCGTTACTAATGACTTCATCAAGCTGCTGATAGTCTAATGCTAGTTGTTTACCTACCGTTAATTCAAGATACTCTTCGCAGTTAGCAGGAGCAGATTGCTTTAATATATGATCGGCAACGACAATCGCACTATTTAATACCAATGTTTCTATCTTATAACTTGGGGCGCGCACTGGCGCATACTGATGTTGGATTATTGCCGCCAATTTATCTGAAATATTCCAACGCGATATTAACGCGCAGCTAACCTCAACAAAGGAAAACCCCAATTCGTTTTTTTCATACTGCCAAGGTAAGTGACTTGCGCCAATAACCTGTAATAAATCAACCTTAAAATAAGGCAAGCGTTCTAATACCACTAACAAACCAATATTGTGTAGTAGGCCCGCCACAAACAATGTGCCATCTCGCTTACCTGTACTTAAATAGTAAATGTCTTTCGCGACCACTGCAGTGACAACACTATGGTACCAATAATCATGTAGATCTATTTTACCACCGCCACCATCTCTAAATATTTGAGCGGCCGATGTTGCAATAGCAATATTGTTAAGTTCGTCAGTACCAATATTAGCCACCGCTTCACTGATAGTAGTGACACTTTTACGTTTAAAATAAATGGCGCTGTTCGCTAGCTTTAAAACTCTGGCGGTCAAAGCAGGATCGATACTCACAAGACGTGCCACTTCATCCACAGAGCTCTTACCGTCGTTAACCAACGCATTGAGCTGTAAACAGAGGTCTGGCAGGCTATATAAGCAGTCGGCCTTGTCAATAAAGTTATTAAAATCATTTGAATCGAACATAGCTACGCTCATTACTTCCTTCAAATAAATGTGGTGATAATTTAAAAGTTTAGCAGAGGAAATTATATTTGCCGTGAAAAGAAAAAAACTGCGACCAGCGCAGTTTTTTAATATCAGTAATATTTAAAGCTCAGTTTAAATATTATATTTCGTAATGCAGCCCACACTCTCGTTTTAGGCCAAAAAATCGAGTGTCTTCTTCACTCATACCAGCTTCTAGTGGTCGTGAAGTATGAACATCGCCTAACGAAACATAGCCCTGCTCCCACAGCGGATGATATGGCAGATCATGCTTAGTCAGGTATTGATAAACTTGTTTATTATTGAGATCGATAATAGGTAAAAACTTATATCTAGTACCGCGGATCTCTAATACTTCAAGCGATTTTCGGCTACCTGCTTGATCACGCCTAAGCCCTGAGTACCAAACGCCAACACCAATTTCAGTTAACGCCCGTTGCATTGGCTCAACTTTATTACGACGGTTGTATGACTCGATGCCCTCAAGACCTTTTTCCCACTCTTTACCAAAGCTAGCTAACTGCCATGCTGTAGACATTGGGCTTTGATAAACCTTTAAATTAAGGCTTAAGCGCTGGGTTAACTGATCAATAAACTGGTATGTTTCTTCAAACAAGTGACCAGTATCGGTCAAAATCACCGGAATATCCGACTGATGACTTGTTAACAGGTGCAACATCAAGGCTGATTGAATACCAAAACTAGACGACAGCGCATGAGTACCCGGCAAATTGTTATAGGCCCACTCAATGCGTTCTTGGGGGCTTAGCTCAATCAGTAACTCATTTACTTGACTTAGTGTCTGTTGTTGAATTTCTTTTGGTGCATTAAGCAAGGCTGAAAAGTCGACAGCATCGCCAGCAATAAGCGTATCGCTATCGCAAGAAGTAATAGTCATGCAAGTTCCTCAATAAATGATCGCAATCCGCTGATGCGATTGAAAAATACAATCGCATTCAAGAAGTAAGTGAATAACTAGTGTTGTTAAATGTCTTCGCCAATGTACTCATGAAAGTCTCGAGCACTGCTAAGCACCGCTTTGACTTCATTAGTTCGAACGAGGAAATCACCGAAGTTTTCATCTGCTTCACGATTAGCCGCAAAGCGTTCGAAACGACCATCTAGTTCAGCTAATATTTCACTTTCGTTGACATTTTCACGAACCATCTTACTAATTCGTGTCCCATCAAACGCAGCACCTAAATACAAGTTATAACGACCAGGGCCTTTACCCACTAAGCCAATTTCAGCAGCATAAGGGCGGGCACAACCATTTGGACAGCCAGTCATGCGCATAACGATTGGCTGATCGCCAATGCCATGCTTGCTTAATAACACATCAACTTTGTCAGTAAATTCTGGGAAGTAACGCTCAGCTTCTGCCATACCTAAAGCACAAGTTGGCAAAGATACACAGGCAATAGAGTGTTCACGCAGCGGCGTTAAACGCTCGCCTAATACGCCATATTTACGCGCAATACCTTCGATTTCGGCTTTGTCTTGCTCGCTGACATTAGCCACTATCATGTTCTGGTTCGAGGTCATTCTAAAGTCACCTTTGTGTACTTTAGCGATTTCACGGAAACAAGTTTGTACTTCCTTGCCCGGAACATCTTTAATGCGACCACATTCGATGTAAAGAGTCAGGTGCCATTTATTGTCAGTACCTTTAACCCAGCCAAAACGATCACCACGGGTGGTAAACTTAATGTTACGAGGCGCTGCAATAGCAACCCCAGATCGTTGTGCTACTTCTGCTCTGAACTTCTCTATACCGTGTTTTTGAACGGTATATTTAATACGTGCTAACTTACGGTCAACTCGGTTACCCCAGTCCCGCTGAGTAGTAATCACCGCTTTAGCGACTTCGATAGTATCTTCAAGTTTAATAAAACCTAAATCATCAGCTAAACGTGGGTAAGTCTCTTTGTCACCATGAGTCGCGCCCATACCACCGCCAACGGTGACATTAAAGCCAACTAACTTACCGTTTTCACTAATGGCAATAAAACCAAGACAGTTAGTGTAAACATCAACGTCATTATGCGGAGGCACGGCTACTGCAATCTTAAATTTACGCGGTAAATAAGTTTCGCCATACATTGGCTCTTCTTCTAAACCACTAACTTTTTCACCATCTAACCAGATTTCTGCATAGGCATTAGTACGTGGTAATAACTGCTCTGATAACTGCTTAGACCATTCGTAAGTTTCTTGGTGTAATTGTGATTCAACGGGGTTTGGATTACACATCACGTTACGGTTAACATCGCCACAAGCTGCAATTGAATCAAGCGATGACAAATCAAGCGCCTGAATCAATGGCTTAAGATTACGCTTTAAGATGCCATGGTATTGGAATGTTTGACGCGTGGTTAGACGAATACTGCCGTTAGTCGTTAATTTACTGGCTATTGCATCAATATCTATCCACTGTGTCGGGGTACACACACCACCAGGGACACGAGCACGTAACATAAAGCTATGTAGCGGCTCTAGTTTTTGTGCTTTACGCTCGGCGCGCAAATCGCGATCATC
>Ga0209292_1001753_pt1 | contig 26073 bp, 21 predicted proteins | sample GOMGulsemesocosm_2_FD_184634 | JGI IMG/M metagenome (GOLD analysis project Ga0209292, IMG submission 184634) | Methane-oxidizing microbial communities from mesocosms in the Gulf of Mexico - GOM9C Gulf of Mexico (SPAdes) (version 2) | ecosystem: Environmental > Aquatic > Marine > Cold seeps... | reverse complement strand
AGATACAGATGAAGGAACAGGCGATACCGATGGAGATGGAGTTATTGACAGCTTAGACACCGATAGTGATAACGACGGATGTCCAGATGTAACAGAAGCAGGTTTTACAGACACCAATGCTGATGGACAAGTAGATGGAACAGGCATAGCAGCCGATGGAACAATTATCGGTAGTGATGGATATCTTCCAGTAGCTGATTTTGATGGTAACGGCATTGCAGATTACAAAGAATTTAACGGCAGCATATCTATAGCCAAACAACCAGAATCTACATCTGTAACGGAATCAAAACCCGCATTTATTTCGGTTATTGGAGCCGGCTCTAACTCGATATCATACAGCTGGCAATTAAAATTCTCAGATGAAAAATCTAGTGGAATAGAAGAACAATGGATAACATTAATAGACGATGAGGTCTATTCGGGATCACAAACATCTGTACTTGAAATAAAAAACACAAAAACAAAAATGAGCGGCAATATATATAGAGCTAAACTAATTAATAATTCCAACCAATGTGACCTCCCATTATATTCTCAAGAAGCACAACTAATTGTATTGATGGATACTGATGGAGATGGATACACTGACGACATAGACTTAGATGATGATAACGATGGAATTTTAGATATAAATGAAACAGGAGATAGTGACGGTGATTCAATACCTGACAGTTTAGAAATAGACAGTGACGATGATGGGTGTTTCGATGTCAAAGAAGCCGGGTTTACCGATGCTAATGGCAATGGACAGGTAGACGGAACAGGTATAGCAATAGACGGAACAGTTATTGGAAGTGACGGATACACAACCCCTAAAGACCTAAACAATAACGGCGTACAAGATTTTAAAGAAACCGGACCAGATTCAAATAATAATGGAGTTGCTGACGGTTGTGATATCCAACAAGGTTTCGATCCTTCTACAGAAATTTATAATGTTATTGACTCTAACAATCCATATTTCACAATTAAAAATGTAGAAAACTACCCAAACAACTCACTTAAAATATTCAACAGATGGGGAATTATGGTCTATAAAAAAGATGGCTATATGAACACTTGGAACGGGTATTCTGAAGGTAGAATAACATACGATCAAAATAAAAAATTACCAACAGGAACCTATTTCTATAGTTTAAATCTTGGCAATGAAGATTCAAAAATTTATACCGGATGGCTGTATATAAATCAATAGCATAATTAAAATAAAAACATATGAGAACTCACATAATAAATATAAAGCTTATCATAGTATTAGTATTCCTTTTTAGTTGTAACCTAAATATGATTGCCCAACAAGAAGCTCAGTATACGCAATATATGTATAATACTTCTATCATTAATCCTGGCTATACGGGTTCAGAAGAAGTTTTTAAAATCTCATTATTACATAGAAGTCAATGGTTAAATGTTCCTGGAGCTCCTATTACTCAAACATTAAATATTGAAGGAATACTAACAGAAAACCTTGGAGTTAGTTTAAATGTAAGTAAAGATGCAATTGGGCCAAGTGAAGATTTTATAATTGATGCAAATATAGCATACCATATTCAACTGAATGCTTATGGGAAATTAGCATTGGGACTTAAAGCTGGAATGTCAAAATTTAGTTTAGACTTAACTAAGGGGAACCTTAATCCTAATCAAACTTTAGTTACATCAAATAACATTAATAAAACATTCTCAAGAATTGGTGCAGGCTTATATTATTATACTGACAGGACATATCTTGGTATATCTGTACCAAACCTATTAGAGACTAAATATGAAAATTTAGACTTGAATATAAATTACAATTTCAAAAATCATTATTACATAATCGCAGGAACCATAGTTGACATTGGATCAAACACAAGGTTTAAACCTGCTCTTTTAGCCAAAGTAGCTTCGGGTGCTCCTCTATCATTAGATCTATCTGCAAATTTTTTACTCAACGAAAAATTCATATTAGGCGCTGCCTATAGATTAGACGCTGCAATAAGCGGACTACTAGGTTTTTATGTTTCAAAAAACATGTTTCTTGGATATGCTTATGACTATACAACAAATTTCAAAAACGAATATACTGGCGGAACTCATGAAATATGTATTAGAATAAACTTCTCTAGGTCATCTATTTATAAATCGCCAAGATTCTTTTAAAATAAAATCTATAATTATGAAATCTATATTAATAAAAACTGTAGTTATTGTACTGACTTTCTCCTTTACCCCCATACATAGTCAAGAAGTATCATCTAAGAAAATAAACGAATATTATCAAAATCAAGAATATGCAATTATTTCAGATTCACAATTAAAAAAATTAAATTTAGAGGATAAAGAAGTCCTTAAAAAAATGGGGGACGCCAACTTTCATATTTCACATTTTAAAAAAGCCGCCTATTTTTATGAAAAACTAGTTAAATATCACAGAGAAACACCACACATTTATTATTTCAGATATGCACAAGCTTTAAAAGCTATTAAGGAGTATAATGAATCAGACATTTGGATGAAAAAATTTATTGGATCGTCGGAAAGCAACCTCAAACTGACATCAGAATATTTAGAAGAGCTAAAGAAAAAACCAAGCACTTATAAATTAAAGGAACTAGCAATTAACTCTATATATTCAGACTTCACATCCTCAATCGCCAACAATTATTTAATCTTTGCTTCGTCTTCTAACACCAAATCAAAAATCCATAAAATTAACAACCAATCGTTTTTAGACATGTACAAAGTAGATATCACTAGTCAAACTCCATCTAAAAACTCAATAAAGAAATTAAAAAACAGCCTAAACTTAAAATACCATGAGAGTAATATAATTTACTCAAAAGATGGGAAAACCATCTATTTCACAAGGAATAATGGCTTCAAAAAAACATCCTATTCTAAAAATAGAATAAACACACTCGGCCTATTCAGGGCAATCAAATTAAAAGGAAAATGGACCAAAATAGAAGAATTAGATCTTGGCACAAAGGGCTACTCAATTGGACATCCTGCATTAAGCCCAGATGAGAAAACATTGTATTTTACTTCAGATATCCCAGGTGGTCATGGTAAAACAGACATTTATAAAGTTACAATTTTTGATTCTGGAAAATTTGGAGGAATCAAAAATCTAGGCCCTACTATAAACACTCCGGGAAAAGAAATGTTCCCATTCATTTCGAAGTCAGGTGGATTATATTTTTCTTCAGATTACCATAATGGTTTCGGGGGGTTAGATGTTTTCAAAGCATCAAAATCTTCCAACGACTATACTCAAGTCTCAAATCTAGGCCAACCAATAAATAGCTCTATGGATGATTTTGGTTACCTATTAGATGAAACAGGACAAAAGGGTTTTTTTACCAGCAATAGAGCAGGTGGTATAGGTGACGATGACATTTATGGATTTACAAAATCAAAAAAAGCAGAAACTGTTGTCACAAAACCATGCTCATATACACTAGAAGGGGTTGTCATGAATAAAGAGAACAAAAAAACAATTCCTAGTGCGTTGATAATCATCGTTAACTCTAAAGGAAAGGAGCTCAACAGAACCAGTGCTAATAAAAAAGGAGAATTCAATTTTATAGTTGATTGTAACACTGATTACAAACTAATTGCAAGTAAAGAGAAGTATTCAAATGATGAAAAATTATTCTCCTCTCAATTTAAGCACATTCCCTTACACATATACTTACAAAACGAAGAAATTCCTTCTTCTGAAATTATCACCAATGAAAGAGGAGAAACAATCATTGACATTAATCCCATATATTTTAACTACAATAAGTTTAATATACGACCTGATGCACAACTAGAACTTAACAAAGTTGTAGCGATAATGAAAAGGTACTCAAAAATTAATATAATTGGAACTTCTCATACAGATAGTAGAGGAAAAATGCTTTACAATAAACTGCTATCCACAAACAGAGCTAAATCGGTTGTACAATATATTATCAATCAAGGAATCAATCCTAATAGAATTACTGCAAAAGGATACGGTGAGAGTAGAATAAAAAACAGGTGTACAAATTATGTAAAATGCTCTGAAGAAGAACATCAACAGAACAGAAGAACAGAATTTGTTGTTATGAACATCAATGACGCAACAAACTTAAAGACTTTACCAAGTAAAACGTATAAAGTTAAGGTAGGAGACACTTTATATTCAATTGCCAAATCAAATAACTTAACATTGAAAGAACTGTTGGAATTGAATGAGTTAAAAAGCTTAAACATCCACCCAGGTCAGTTATTGAAAATCAGATAGAATTTGTATTTAAAAGATATACGCACCACTTAACAAAGAGGTATTTTTCATGTAATATATTATATAAATCTCAGAAGGCATGTCATTCTAAAATGGATTGGGGACTACAAAAGAGGTTGTCGCAGCAAAAAAATATGCAGAAGAAAAAAACAGAATCCAAACATATTAAAACTTCTTTATTGAGGTTTTTTTTGTTAATAACTAGTCTCTAAATATGTTTAATTTATTTGTATTTTTAAAGCCCCATAAAAACATTTTTCCACAGTCGTATGTACTTAATTTTTGACACTGAAACTACCGGATTACCAAAGAGTTGGAATGCTCCAATTACAGATATAGATAACTGGCCAAGGTGTATACAAATTGCGTGGCAGCTGCATGATGAGTTAGGAAACATTGTTGAGCATAACGATTTTTTAATTCAGCCAGACGGATTTAACATCCCGTATGATGCAGAAAGAATTCACGGAATCTCAACAGATTTAGCACAAGAACAAGGTATACAACTTGAAGAAGGATTATCCCTTTTTAATGAAGCATTAGGAAAAACGAAATTTATTGTTGGTCAAAATTTAAATTTCGATCTTAATATTATGGGATGTGAATTCCATAGATTAGGCGTTGAGAGCAAACTTTCTTCACTCCCAATTTTAGATACCTGTACGGAGAAAACGGCATTAATGTGTCAAATTCCTGGTGGACGATATGGAAAATTCAAGCTCCCAACCTTAACTGAATTACACAAACATTTATTTGGGTCTGGCTTTGGAGAAGCGCATAATGCAACTGCAGATGTTGAGGCTACAACTCGTTGTTTCTTAGAATTGATTCGTTTACGAGAATTCACCAAAGAACAATTAGATGTTGATGAGAGTTATTTTAAAAATTTCTCAGAAGCAAACCCTAAACCAGTTCAAGTACTTGGCCTAAAGCATATCAACCTAAAAAGGGAAAGTGAAAAAATTAGACAACGATTAGAAAAGCTAAAAGATGCTGCATCAACAGTGGTAACGAATCAATCTATTGAAGCTTTAAAAGATGTTCAATTTGCACATTTACACAATCACACACAGTATTCGGTACTACAATCTACCATTCAAATTGGTAATATTGTTAAAGCTGCAGCCAAAGATAATCAGTCTGCAATTGCTCTAACTGATACTGGAAACATGATGGCTGCCTTTCATTTTGTAAGCGCTGTTTTAAATCATAACAAAGGTGCAAAGGCCACCAATGATGATCTCATAGACAAAGGAGAACAACCTACAGAAACGATTATAAAACCAATTGTTGGATGTGAATTTAATGTCTGTACAGATCACCTTGATAAAACGAAAAAAGACAATGGATATCAAGTAGTAATACTTGCAAAAAACAAAAAAGGATATCACAATTTAGCAAAAATGTCTTCCATTGCCTTTGTTGATGGATTCTATTATATTCCTAGAATTGATAGAGAAATCATCAAAAAATACAAAGAAGATTTGATTGTTTTAACAGGGAATTTATACGGAGAAGTTCCTAGTAAAATTTTAAACATTGGAGAAAAGCAAGCTGAAGAAGCATTGCTTTGGTGGAAAGAACAATTTCAAGACGATTTTTATATCGAATTGATGCGTCATGGACAAGAGGATGAAAAAATTGTAAACGAAACTTTGTTGAAATTTTCGACAGAACACAACATTAAAACAGTTGCGACTAACAATACATTTTATCTAAACAAAGAAGATGCCAACGCCCATGATATTTTATTGTGTGTAAAAGATGGCGAAAAACAAGCCACTCCAAAAGGAAGAGGACGCGGTTATAGATACGGATTACCAAACGACGAATATTATTTCAAGTCTTCAGATGAAATGAAACAATTGTTTGTTGATTTGCCAGAAGCAATTACCAACATTCAAGAAGTTGTTGACAAAACGGAGCCATATACATTAGCACGTGATGTTTTATTACCTGCATTTGATATTCCAGATGAATTTCAAGATGTAAAAGACCAAGAAGATAAAGGCAAACGTGGTGAGAATAATTACTTACGACACCTAACATACGAAGGCGCTAAGAAAAGATACGGAGAAATCACCGAACTTATTGGTGAGCGTTTAGACTTTGAACTAGAAGTAATTGAAAAAACTGGATATCCAGGTTATTTTTTGATTGTAGAAGACTTTATACGAGAAGCCAGAAACATGGATGTTTCTGTTGGTCCTGGGCGTGGATCTGCAGCTGGGTCAGTAGTTGCCTATTGTTTATGGATTACCAATCTAGACCCGATTAAATACGATTTACTTTTTGAGCGTTTCTTAAATCCAGAACGTGTATCAATGCCCGATATTGATATTGATTTTGATGATGAAGGGCGTGGAAGAGTCATGGATTATGTAATTGACAAATATGGTGCAAATCAAGTAGCACAGATTATCACTTACGGAACAATGGCTGCAAAATCTTCTATTAGAGATACTGCCAGGGTATTAGATTTACCTCTTTTTGAGGCCGATAGAATTGCTAAGTTAATTCCTGGAATGAAACTAAAGAAAATGTTTTCTTTAGATGAAAAAGGATTAAAAGAGAAGCTACGTTCTGAAGAAATTGAACTGGTAAATGAATTAAAAAGACTTTCAGAAGGGAATGACTTAAGTGCCGAGACTATTAACAAAGCACGGATTTTAGAAGGCTCAGTAAGAAACACCGGAATTCATGCGTGTGGAGTGATTATTACACCTTCTGACATCACCAATTATGTACCAGTTACAGTTGCCAAAGATTCTGACATGTATGTAACTCAGTTTGACAATTCTGTTGTTGAAAGTGCTGGATTACTAAAAATGGATTTCTTGGGATTAAAGACGTTAACCCTAATTAAGCATACAGTAAAAATTGTAAAAGCAAGACATGGTGTCGAATTAGATCCAGAGAGTTTCCCGTTGGATGATGAGAAAACATACGAATTATTTCAGCGCGGAGAAACCGTAGGGATATTCCAATATGAATCTCCAGGGATGCAAAAACACATGCGTGCTTTAAAGCCTACAGTTTTTGCAGATTTAATTGCCATGAACGCATTGTATAGACCTGGACCAATGGAATACATTCCGTCGTTTATTAATCGTAAACATGGAACGGAAGATATTGAGTATGATTTACCAGCAATGGAAGAATACCTTGCTGAAACCTACGGAATTACAGTCTACCAAGAGCAGGTAATGTTACTTTCTCAGAAGCTAGCAAATTTCACCAAAGGTGAAGCCGATGTTTTACGTAAGGCAATGGGTAAAAAGCAAATTTCTGTTCTTGCTAAAATGAAACCTAAATTCATTGAGCAAGCAATTAAAAATGATCATGATGCTAAAAAACTAGAGAAAATCTGGAAGGATTGGGAAGCATTTGCAAGTTATGCCTTTAACAAATCTCACTCTACTTGTTATGCTTGGATTGCCTATCAAACTGCGTATTTAAAAGCACACTACCCATCAGAATACATGGCTTCTGTGTTATCAAATAACATGAACGATATTAAAGCAGTTTCTTTCTTTATGGAAGAATGTAAGCGCTCTGGAATTACAGTTTTAGGACCAGATGTTAATGAATCGTATTCAAAGTTCTCTGTAAATAACGAAGGAAATATTCGTTTTGGAATGGCAGCAATTAAAGGGGTTGGGAGCTCTGCTGTAAAAGCTATTATTGACGAACGAAAAGAAAATGGAAACTTTGCTTCTATTTTTGACATTGCCAAACGTGTAGATTTACGTGTTGCCAATAAAAAAGCATTTGATGGATTGATTTTAGCGGGCGGATTTGATTCTTTTACCGATACGCATAGAGCTCAATACTATGTAACTGATGAGAAAGGTTCCACATTTCTAGAGAAGGCCTTAAAATACGGGAACAAATATCAAGATGGTGAAAACTCATCTCAGGTTTCATTGTTTGGAGAAGCATCAGATATTCAACTTCCTGAGCCAATTATCCCAGAATGTGAAACTTGGGGAACTATGGAAACACTTGGAAAAGAAAAAGAAGTGGTAGGCATCTATATTTCTGCACACCCTTTAGATGATTTTAAAAATGAACTGAAGTTTTGCAACGCAAACTTATCATACTTTAAAGAAGATTTAGCAAAAGTTGCAGGCATGAGCCTATCTTTTGCCGGGATTGTTACCGATGTACAACACAGAGTTTCGAAAGCAGGGAAAGGCTGGGCAACATTTATTATTGAAGATTACAAAGAAAGCAATGAGTTTAGAATGTTTGGTGAAGAATACATGAAATTCAGACACTTCTTGGTACCAACTTCTTTCTTATATGTAAAAACAATTGTAAAACCTGGTTGGGTAAATAAAGATACCGGAATTGCAGGAGAACCAAGAATACAGTTTACCGATTTTAAACTACTACATGACATCATGGATGAAATGTGTAAAAAAATCACCTTCAAGCTATCTCTTGATGAAGTTACTGAAGATAAAATAAGAGGATTACAACATTTATGTGTAACTAATGGAGGAAAACAAAATGTTCATTTTACCATTTGGGATGCTAAAGAGAAAATTGAATTGAATCTACCAAGTAGAAATACCAAGGTAAAAATCACCAACGAATTACTAACTACATTAGAAAAAGAACAGATTGCTTTTAAATTGAATTAATATGCTATTTTCTTACAATGGACGAAAGGCAAAAAGCTATGAATCACTGGCAAGCGGATGCTCTATATTTATAGCTATTGCTGCAATAATTGGGATTATTTCCGTCAATGGTTTATCAAACCTCTCAGAAAACTCAACAGAACTCATTATTCTATTCCTTATGACAGGAATGCTTATGTATGGACTATTCAAAAAAAAAGGAAAAACACATCAGCAGTTCATTAAAATAGAAAAGAATTTCCTTTTAATAGACCAATATAAAATCTCACTTAAAGACATCCATTTTGACATCTATACCACTTCTGAAAATGAATTTTCTAGATATCATATCTGGGATATTAAAGGTGTTTGCTCATTCTACTCTGTTTTTGATGATGATCTTTCAAAACATCTTAAAACAGTATCTCTTAATCAATGTACATTCAAAGAAAGCTCTTCAAATCATTCAGATCAACATATAACTGTAATTACAGAAAACCGTAAGTTATACTACAATTTAGAGACTGGCTTTTATAAAATAACCGAAGAGAAAACAATCATAAAAGAGGTAACTCCTACTGTATATTGTTTTGATGGTAAATTCTCTCTAACTAATTAAGCCTGCCAACAAAGCTAAACCACCGACCATAAATAAGGAAAGCATTGCAATGATAAAATAGATTACCATTAATAGTAATGTTCCTTTTGCCCAATTCTTTTTCTGTAAATCAGTATCACTGCCAAAAGCTCAAATTAACACCAGAATAAATCCAATTATTGGTAAAGAAGCTAAGAAAATTGTTAACGCCCATTCTTATTGCATATTACTTTATAATAATTATATTTACAAAAAAAAATTGCTAGAGACCTTTCCCATGAGATTTTTAGTCCATTCTGTCATCTATTCTCAATGAATAGATGATGAAAATTTTGCGCGAAAATTATTATGAAAAAACATTCCTATATCTTATTGCTATTTTCTATAGCAATTCTTTTCTCGAAGTGTGAATATGAATTTGCTAATGATTATTATAAAGAAATTGAAATAACTCAACCGACTGTTAGCCTTAGCCTAATTAATTTAAACGAAAATGACACTTTAATTAAGCCTCGAAAAATCGAATATAATTATAGCGCCCCAGACAAGAACTTACTATATCAGATTAATTTTTATGTTGATAATAATGCTATTTATCATCATTCAAATAAAACTGGTAATTTCACTTTAGAAATTAAAAATTTATCTAACGGAAATCACATTCTAAGAATCGAATACATTTTTAGACTTGGCTCTGAAAGCTTAGCAGATTTAGCCGGCTACGAACTATATAAAAAAGAAGAAAACATCTCTTTTAATGTAAATAATAATTTACCTCTAGAAATTGAAAAAGTAGAAATAGTTAATGGCTCAATAAAAATTCATTTTAAACCATACGCGCTTGAAAATGAATTATTTAAGTCAATAACACCAACCTTAATAGTAGAGTCTGAGTATGGTACTCGCCAATATATTATGCATGACTATTTTTACATTGATGGAGTTTACTCAGATAGATATAGTTTTGCTTCAAAACTCACATATTCTACCAAAGTAAAAAATTCACACACACAAACCATAAGTAAAAAGAAAGTTTTTAACTTCCCTAACACTTTTAAAGTAGACTTAGAAATTAAAAACAATGAAACTAATATAAAGTGGACTAAACATCCTCTTTATAATAATATCAAACCTCATATTAGGTTTAAAAACTATAATATAGCTCTTGATGCTAGAGGAGGTGAAAGAACTATTTTCTTTGTTGGTGGTTTTGGTGAAATCGTTAATTACAAAGTAAATAGTAACTCAATTTTCCAAAACAGTGATTCTCCTGTGATTATTGAAGGAAGTGCAACAATGGGATCTAGATTTGACGCTCCTAAAAATGGTTTCTTAAAAATCATCTATTCTAAACATAATGATATGTTTTATGCATTATCAATTGAACCTAACAATCAAAACTCTTCTGCAAATAATGTATATATATCTGAATTAGAACCTCAAGAATTAAAAACGGTTAAAAAAACAAAAATTACATCTTCAACTAATATTTATGGTAATTTAATTAAGAATTCAGATAATAACCTAGTTATTGATTTAAATTCAAAATCTATAGTTTTAGATATTAATTCACTTTCCATAATATCAGAATATAATATTTCGGAATATGCATCTCAAAAAAACGGGAGTATTATAAGGTTTAGAGAAGGCACTCTATTTATCGATAACACAAACAAAAATCAAACAATAGAAGTTTTTGAGACAGTGTCAAAAAAGAAAATTATCACTTTAAAAAAAGAAAACTATTTTGGCGTTACCAATAATGGAATGTATTTTTTTGCTAAACATAAAATTTACAAAAACAAAAATTCAATTATTACAGAAGTATTAGAAACACCATCAATCTATATAATTAAAGGAATAGACTTTAATCTTAAAGCAAAAAAACTCTATTATAATAGAGGACAAACGAATTTTCTAGACAATAATCTTTTTGAGTATGATATAAACACTAAAGCAACCACAATAGCTACTTCATTACCTTCGTACATACATCGTTTTTACTTTTCACCTGAAGAAGAAAAAATTATATGCATCCAGAATATTTATTCTGACCAAGCTATATACATTTTTGACATTAATAATAATCAGAAAAAATTCATAAAAGCATCTACATTAAATGAAGTCTTTTTTATTAATAACAGATTAATTTCTGTAAACGGATCTTATTTAGATAATTTTTTTTAACATGAAAAATATTTTAGTTTTAATTATACTATTTGCCTCATCAAATGCATTCTCCCAAAAAGGAAAAATATTTCTTGAAACAAATTACAATTCATTTTCTCACTCTTCTTTATCAAATTTTCAACAAGAATTTAAAGCAGATTTAACACCAATCCCTTTAAAAACTACAGATGATTTTCCTGCAAATATTGGTTTTACTATTGGCTATGAAATTATAGATTCTAATGTTGCTATTTTTTTAGGATATAATTCTACAGGTGGTAAATTATCATATTCAGATTATTCAGGAGTAATTAGATTAGAAGAATCTTTAAATGCAATTACTTTTGGGGGAATTTATTATTTAAATCTTTCTCCTGAAAAGAAGAATTTCAGAATAGGTTTTAAAGCTTTTTCTATGTTTTCTAGTTTAACTATTGATAGTTATTCTAAAATCAATTCAGCTGTCAATCAAGAAATGATTAAATTTCAATCTATAGATTTTGGCGCTGGAATTCAATTAAATTATGAGTATCCATTCTCTTTCTTGATTTTAAAAGCTAATCTTGGTCTAGACCTTGTTTTTGGTGGTAAATTAAAACTCAAAGAGAATAACGAAGCTCATTTAATTAACAACTCAAACCAAGAAGTAAATACAGGTTGGTCTGGTTTAAGAACTGGTCTAGGAATTGCAATTCCACTCTAACTACCTAAGCCCATTAACAAAGCCAAACCACCGAACATAAATAAGAAAAGCATCGCTATAATGAAATAAATTACCATTAACAGCAATGTTCCTTTTGCCCAATTCTTTTTCTGTAAATCAGTATTACTATCAAAAGCCCAAATCAAAACCAGAATAAATCCAATTATTGGTAATGACGCTAAAAAAATTGTTAATGCCCATTCTTTAGGCGTCATTATTTTAGAATCGTGTTGTGCAGATAAATTCTCCATGTATAGTATTTTTTTAATAGTTAAACTCAAATATACAACATTAAGCACTCAATATCAATTACTTAATTTTTCGTGTATTTAGTAGCGTTTTATCAAAAACAACCATAGCAAGAACTCGATTTAAAACCACAACCATTAATTATTAAATATTTAGCAGACTGGCATGCTTCTTGAATAGCCATTGATCTTTTATAAAACTTAATTTATTACAACAATAAACACTAAATAAAAACAATATGAAACTGACAAAAACAACCTTATTTATCTTTGCATTTATTTTATCAATCATTAGTTGCACTAAAAATGATGATACAATTCTTGATGTTGACCCAACAACTTATATTGGTAACCTTATGTTTATAAATCAAGTAGAAATTGATGATTTTGAAAAAGAAGGCTATACAACTATCATAGGAGATTTAACAATCAACTCTTATACTTCAACATCTTCAGATAAAATTACCAATTTAGACGGGTTAAAAAATCTAAAAACCATTGAAGGTGATTTAAGCATACACTCTAATGAAATACTATCTAATATAGATGGTTTAAATAACCTTACTTCTGTTAATCATTTAGACATTTCAGAAAACAACACTTTAACAAACATTAACTTAAACAACTTAACTTCAGCAAATAAAGGACTATTTATTACTGACAACGCTGCATTAATAAATATAGATGGGCTTGCTAAACTTCTCCATGTAAAAAAACAAATATGGATTTCTAATAATGATACTTTAACCAATATTGACGGGCTAAAAAACATAACTACCTTTGAAGGGGAAATAAGAATTTCTCTAAATAAAAATCTAACAAACCTTAATGGACTCAGTAACTTAATTTCTGTTTCACAAAATCTTTCAATTGGATTTAACAAATCACTAACAAATATTGATGGGTTAAGTAATTTAACTAGTGTTGGAGAAGATCTTTCAATATCTTTCTGTAATGCCTTAACAAATATTGACGCCTTAGCTAATTTTTCTTCAGCTGATAGAGTTTTCATAGGATCAAACAATAATTTAGTTAATATTGATGGATTAAAAAACTTAACTGCTGCCTTTGAAGGAGAAATAACAATCAATGCTAATCAAAAACTAACAAATCTTAATGGACTTAGTAACTTAACCTCTGTCTCAAAAGGCTTCGATTTAAGTTCAAATAATTCGTTAACAAATATTGACGGACTAAACAATTTAACTAGCGTTGGAGGGCATTTTTCAGTATTTGGAAATAATTCTTTAAAAAACCTCGATGCTTTAAGTAACCTTTTATCAGTTGAATCTTTTATGATCGCTTATAATGACAGTTTAACAAGTTTTTGTGGTATTAATTCTTTAATTAATAACATGAATTTAACTTTTATTAATAACAATTGGTTTAGCAGCGCGGAACATAAGAGTAATATTTTTGAAAATGCTCTCAATCTAACCTTAGAAGACTTTAATAATGGTAATTGCAGTCAGTAAATTATCCAAATAAACTAAATAAGTTGTCCTTCATTTTTAAATAAAGTTAGAAGCATCTAAAATAAATAACCCCCGAGGGAAGCCTCGGGGGATTAAAACACTACAACAAATGAACAAGACCACTTTAATACTTGCGTTATGTGTTTTATTTCAGTTGTCGTTACCTGCACAATCAAATTCGTTTAGTGCTTTTGAACTAGAACAACTTGTTGGTTCTGGAACCAACGTTACTATTGGCAAACCTTTAAGTGCCTTTGAGATTGAACAAGTAACTCGTATAAATCCAAATTTAGTTACTGTAAATACGAACGGTTTTAGTGCATTTGATATTCAACAATTTATTAGTGCTGGAGCTGAATTTTTAATAAAACAATATAACGACTAACAAAACCGAAACTGCTTTAACACACAATTTAACCAAGCTGTTAGCAGCACACATTAAAAGAAGAGCAAATCGCTTTTAAGTTGAATTAGAACAATTTACATATTACAACAGAAGAAATTATGACTAAACAGCTCATTTAATCCTCTCTTCAAATAAAAAACAGTCAAAGTCCATTACTTCGATGAAATCACAACGACTTCTTATTGTTTAGGTAAATTTTCCATGTATTATTATTTTTTAATAGTTAAACTCAAATACATATTTTTTAGACTCACTACCAGTTATTTAACTTTCTGTATCTTTACAAAAGTAAAATTAAAACAACTATACCATGAACTCATCTTTAAGAAATACCTTAGTCGTAATTGCAGGATTAATAGCAGGAGGAATTGTAAATATGGGAATTATTATGATCAGTGGGTCAATTATTCCAGCACCAAATGGAGTTGATGTCACCACCATGGAAGGCTTAAAAGAAACGATGCACCTATTTGAACCAAAACACTTTCTATTTCCTTTTTTAGCTCATGCTTTTGGGACTTTAGTAGGTGCTATTATTGCAGGTAAATTTGCTGCTACAAACCAAAAAACGATGGCTTTAATCGTTGGTTTTGTCTTTTTAATTGGAGGGACAATCAATGTGTATTTATTACCATCTCCAATGTGGTTTAATGCTGTCGATTTAATTGGAGCGTATATACCAATGGCACTCATTGGATGGAAGTTAACTGACTCTAAAAATTAAACAACTCTTTGTCTACCAAACAAACCTATTTAGGTTATTAAAGTTCTATATTTAAATAGTATTCAGATTTTATTATGAAAAAACTAACAAGCATCATTTTACTTCTTTTTTGTATGCATTTATATGCACAAAAGAACACAAAAATATCTACAATTGATTTTGTTCAGGTTCTAAACAACAATAAAAAAGAAGTTGTTTTTTATTATAAAAACAATTGGGAAGTTTTACGTAAAATGGCAATTAAAAAGAAATACATTCATTCTTATAAACTACTAGAAACCACACCAACAGATAATGCTCAATTTAGTTTTATGCTGGTTACCACTTATAAAAACAAACAACAATTTGACCAGAGAGAAAAACACTTTGAAGAGTTGATAAAAAGAAAAGGGAATCTAAGATTACTTAATGACAAAAAACCAGGAGAATTTAGAAAGACTATTTTCGGAAAAGAGGTAAATCATAGAGAGTAATCACAATTAATTTGTGCTTTCTCTAAAAAGATTTTCCAAGTTTTGATTATGTGTATTCAAGCCTAAAATCTTGAGTCCATTTTCTTGCGCAAAATCAAAGACCACCGCACGCATATCTTCTGAAGTATCAAAGGTTAAAAACCAAGTTGTATCGTAATTATTTTTGTAGGATTTTAAATCAGGTAATCGCTTTATAAACTGCTCTTCTATTTTATAATCAAAAGTAACTTCTATAACCTGACTTTGATTAATTCTAATGTCATTAAGCTTTTTATCTACTACTATTTCACCTTTCTTAATGATGATAACTCGATCACAAACCGCTTCTACTTCTTGCATAATGTGTGTAGAAAACAAAACCGTTTTATCTTTACCTATTTCTTTAATTAACGCTCTAATTTCTACCAACTGATTTGGATCTAAGCCTGTAGTTGGTTCATCTAAAATTAACACCTCTGGGTTGTGTAATAGCGCTGCAGCTAAACCAACTCTTTGCTGGTAACCTTTTGATAACTGACCAACTTTTTTATGAGCTTCTGGAGTTAAACCAACTTTTTCAATAATTGCAGCAACATTGCTTTTATCTACTTTGTAAATAGCTGCCTGAAACTGTAAATATTCTTTTACATACATGTCTGTATATAACGGATTATGCTCTGGCAAATAGCCAATGTTTTTTTGTGCTTCAATCGGGTTTTCTAACACGTTAATTTCATTTACAAAAACGGTTCCTTCTGATGGATTTATATAGCCCGTTAATATTTTCATCATAGTAGATTTACCAGCTCCATTTGGACCTAAAAACCCAACTACAGAGCCTTTATCAACAGAAAAACTAAGATTGTTCAACGCTTTTTGAGAATCGTATACTTTTGTAACTGAAGAAACTTCTATTGACATGAATTAAAGTAGATTGAATTTAAAATGATAACGGACAAATATATCTTTTAGTTTGCGTACTCTAGCAATTAATCAATCAAGATTTTTTTAGAAATTCTATGTTGCCCATTTTCAACTTTTAAGATATACAATCCTTTCGCAATAGATTGATAGTTTAACTCTTTTTGAAACTGACTAGAGGAAACTTGATATACTTTTTGATCTACTTCTCTTCCTCTAATATCAAATAATTTTATGATAACATCATCAGAAGAAACAACAACAAAACTCACCGTAATTTTTCCATTTGTTGGATTTGGATATACATTAAAATCCGAAAAGAATTCATCATCAACTCCAGCGACTTTATCAATAGAGAAATTTGTAGTATTTACCGCATAAAAGATATTATCAGCTGCTTCAACCATTATTCTGGCTAAACTTGTAGTTACATTATTTAAAGAAACTTCTTCTGTTCCATCATTTGGAGTATTTGATACTAACGTATGAGGGTAAGTCAAACCACCATCGGTAGACAATAAAATATTTACGTTTGCACTACTTACTGGAGCAGCTGTAGTATTAGCCACATCCCAGGTAATAGTTTGTGTAGAATTTCCTTGTAAAGTAGCAGATGTAGTTTGTGAGGTTACCACAAAAGGACCGGATGCTCCATTTACTGTAATAACCATGTTATCTCTATGTGTTGCGGCTCCATTAACTACATTGTCTCTAACTGTTAACGCAAAATTCATATTTCTTGCTACAGACGGAACCACCTCCCAAGTAGTAGAAGTACTCCCTGCTAAAACAGTTTCAATAGCCGGCATATATCTATCTGCAGAAGCTGATGGCGAAAGTGATCTAAACATTGGCCCCACTGCACTTGTAGCTACAGGTGGCATAGTTGCAATTGCATTATCCGTTTGCTCCCAACTATACGTTAATGAATTTCCTGTATCTGCATCTGTTGCAGACCCTTTTAAAACAAAGGGTGTAGAGTTAGGAATTGTATAATTATTTCCTGCGTTTGCGATTGGAGTTGCATTGTTTGTTGCTGTTTCTACAGCACAAGTTGTAGAGATAATAAAACTCCACATTTCTGCAATACTCACCGCATGAAAAAAGGCATCACTATTATTTTGAACATTAGGAGCACACCAACCTGCATAGGCCATAATTGTTGTTCCACTGCCTACTTCAATTGCAGTCGCACTATTTCTATTATCATTACATGAACTATTAAAAGTATGATTTGCTCCAAATTGATGTCCCATTTCATGGGCAACCACATCAATATCAAAACCATCTCCAATCGGAGAATCTAAAACAGAAGCTCCTTTTGCTTTCTCTGATGTTGAACACACTACTTCAAATGCTGCCAATCCACCAGCATTACTATTTTTCCCAAAAGCATGGCCAATATCGTAATTAGCATCACCAATAATAGCATCACACTTGACTTGAGATTCAGATAACAATGCAGAAACATCTCCATCCGTTAACCCATCTGTTCCAGCATCTAAAAAAATTAAATTCTCATTATTCGAAACCAATTGCATGGTTATACTTAAATCTCTTTCAAAAACACCATTTATCCTTGTCATTGTGGTATTTAATGCTGCCAAAACAGCGGCTTTTTTTGTTGCATCTGTTTCTCCAGCTCCAACTCCTTGATTCGTTAGATGAAATTGAGAATACGCTCCCGTAGCAATCAATGCCAACTTATAAGTTCTTAATTTTCCATCACTAGCATTTGAAGTTTTTTGTAATTCTCTTACTGGAGCAACACTTTCTTCTACCAGACATTCAAATTTACTTTTAAGAGAATTCTTTTTATAGTAAGCAATTGCGGTATTCTTATCTTTTGTATACGGGTCAATCAGATACATTGGATACTTACCTGAAGTAATCATTGCATGCAAACCAACTTGAGATTTACTAAAACGAACTCTTGCTGTTGGATCATCTATCCCTACTCCAACATAAGCTTTAATTGAAGGGTGTTTTGCCGCCAATTCATCAGACAAAACAGAAGCTTCATTTATTTTGAATCGCTGTAAACCTAATGGTGTTGGTAATTCAATTATATTCTGTTCTATAGTAGATTTTTTTAGTTTCTGGGTAATTAAAAGATTGTCTAAGGTATACAACTCAAATGATGTTGGCTTAGACGCTCTGTATTCTAATTCTTGTAAGATGATGTTGGATTTGTTTTGACGTTTTTTCCAAATACCTTGCGAGAACAAAGAACTAGAAACTAAAAACAGCAATAGTATTGACAGTAACTTGTGTTTTTTCATACCTAAAATTATTAGAGGACTAATAGTAAATAACCCTAACAAATATAATTAAATAATTACCTTTGTAACCTAGAATTATGAATAAAAACATACTACTCAAAAACTTAGGCTCTAAAGATTACCAAGAAACTTGGGATTATCAAACTGAACTATTGCAAGAAATTGTTGATGTGAAAATTGACAATAGAAGGAATGATAAAAACCAGTTAACAAAAAATTATTTTCTTTTTGTAGAGCACCCACACGTGTATACATTAGGAAAAAGTGGCGATTTGTCTAATCTACTATTAAATGAAAAGCAACTAAAAGAAAAAGGTGCTACTTTTTACAAGATTAATCGCGGTGGAGATATTACTTATCACGGACCTGGGCAGATAGTTGGGTATCCAATTTTAGACTTAGAGAATTTCTTTACAGATATTCATAAATATTTACGTTTTCTGGAAGATGTTATAATTCTAACACTTGCGGAATATGGGATTAAAGGTGAACGTAGTGATGGAGAAACCGGTGTCTGGATAGATGTTGAAACTCCTTTTGCTCGTAAAATATGTGCAATGGGAATTAGATCTAGTCGTTGGGTAACCATGCACGGTTTTGCATTAAATGTTTCACCTAACTTAGGTTATTTCGATAATATTATTCCGTGTGGAATTAGAGGAAAAGCTGTTGCTTCTATGGAAGTTGAATTGGGCAGAAAAGTTCCATTAGAAGAAGTACAAGAAAAAATTCTAAAACACTTTAAGGTTTTATTTGAGGTTGATGAGTTCCTAATTTAAAAGATTTCTCGACTGCGCTCGAAATGACAATAAATAAGATTCCTGCTTTCGCAAGAATGACATTCATTTTATTTCTCTTCGTTGAAATACACTTTATAAAACTTCATTTTCTTTTCTTCATCATACCCTCTTTCTAAATATTCTGAAGCAGCATCTGGCGCATCTACGTCTAATTTAATTTCGATATTGGTATCTAATTTAATGATGCTTTTAATTTTTTTCTTCTCCTTTTTTAAGACCACATCAGACACTTCAAAATTATTACGAATCAAGACATCGTTTAGCGTTTCGAAATGCTTTTTATAATCTTCAAACATATCTTTTTGCTTCTCTTCTTCAAACATTTCTTCTTTAAATGCATGATAATCTACAGATTCATTTTCTTTAAAAAAGTCTACTGTATTTGCTAAAAACTGACTCTGTTCTTGCTTTCCAAATTCGGGTTTAATAATTTCTTCAGAAAACTCTTTACACAATTCTAAATAACTTTGTGTATGTTGATTTCTATCATCGGCATATTTTACAGATAAAAAATTCTTAATCCAATATTGCGCATCGTATTGATTATTATCTACACTCAACACAACTGTCCCTTCAGTATCTGTGGTGTTTAAAATTAGACAACCTTTGTCTATTTTTTTAGTACTGATTCCTTGTTGAACAGCAACATCAAAACTATCAGCATCTAGATAGGTTTGAAAAAAATCGAGTTTGTTTTCAACCTTAAAAACGCCAATCGCTTCTGTTAATATATCTTGATACTCAATTCCTTCAATCAATACGACAATAACATCTCCTTTTTTAATTTGAGCAGAATTTGATTGCTCATATAAATGATTGACAATATTTTTAGAATTTTCTATAAACGTTTCTTCATCTTTAAAAACGTTGGTTGCATAATTATTCATTTCATTTAAACGAATATCTGCATGATGGCTAAAACGAAAACTCTGCGTTAAGTTTCCAAATGGCTTTAATAAAAAAGGTACCATTAAATTATAGCTCTCTTCATCAAAACGAATTGCTGCTTCAGAAAAAGAGTTCTGTCCGCTATTGTATTTATTAGCTACTTTATGAATTATGCATTTGGTAATTTCTGCTCGTGTTCTTTTAATCATCATCTAAAAATTGGAGTCGCTAAAATAGTTGAAGTTTTTTGAAAATTGAGGTAATTTCTATAAGATTCTTCGCTTTACTCAGAATGACATTATATATCCAATTTTAATTGGTCGGGCAGCAATCGAAATGTTTTTCTATGATATGTTGTGATTCCAAATTCTCTTATAGCATTCCTATGCTGTTTGGTTGGATATCCTTTGTTTTGTTTCCAATTATACATTGGGAATTCTTGATGAATTTTCTCCATAAATTCATCTCGATATGTTTTTGCTAATACAGAAGCAGCAGCAATACTTAAAAATTTTGCATCACCTTTTACAATAGTTGTATGCGAAATCTCTTTAAATGGTTTGAACTTATTCCCATCGACAATAATATATTCTGGTAGTGGATCTAATTGCTCAATAGAACGATGCATTCCAGTAATAGAAGCTTGCAATACATTTATTTTATCAACCTCCTTTTCATCAACAAAAGAAACACCGAAACACAAAGCATTTTCTTCTATAAATGGTCTTAATTCGTTGCGCTGTTTCTCAGTTAATTGCTTAGAATCATTTAATAAAGGATGTTCAAAATCTGCTGGTAAAATTACCGCAGCAGCAACTACTGGCCCGCACAAACAACCTCTACCAGCTTCATCGGTTCCTGCTTCTAAAATAGCTCCGCTATAATTTATTTTTAACATCACTACAAATAAACAGTTTTAGAAGAAATTATTCATATTTAATTCCGTTTAAATATTTTACATTTGTTGAATTAATCGTTTTAGATGAAAAACAGTTTTTTTATTGTCATAATAGCATTGCTTTTTAGCAATCAGTTTTTGCATTCTCAGGTGAATCCTATCAATGGAATTAACAGCTACAATCAAGTAGATTCTACTTTTTTAAATAAAGAAACCACCATTATTAAATTAAGTGGTAAAACAAAATACACAGATTACAAAATTATTTCTTTTCTAAAAGACACAACTTATATTGACACTACCTTAACTATTTTAAAAGAATACAAAAACAACTTTTTACGTAAAGATAATTTTGAATTGCTGGCATTTCATAATCAAGGGCAAACTTTTAATCGATTAGGATATAATTTCAGCAATCAATCTAGGTTACCATCAATAGGTATGAATGCCAAGCATTTTAATTACCTCACTAAAGAAGATATAGACTATTACGAAGTTCCAACGCCAACTACAGAGATTTTATACAGAACAGGCTTACAACAAGGTCAAGTTTTAGAAAGTTTATTTACCTTAAATTTTTCTAAAAGATTAAACGTTGCAATTGCCTACAAAGGATTGCGCTCTTTAGGAAATTATAGAAATTCTTTAGCTTCTCACGGAAATTTCAGATCACTTTTTAGCTACAATACTGAAAACAACAGGTATTTTTTAAGGGCTCATATTATTACTCAAGATTTAACAAATGAAGAAAATGGAGGTTTAACTCCAACTTCTCTGGATCTATTTATGAGTGATGATCCAAATTTTTCTGACCGAGGAAGATTAGATGTGAATTTAGAAGGAACAGAAACTAAATTACAAGGAAATCGTTTTTATCTAGAACACGATTATAAATTGTTTTCTAGCAAAGATAGTACGCAACAAAATTTCTCCAACTTAAAAGTTGGACATGGATTTACGCACGAAATAAAAACATACGAATTTACTCAATCAACATTAAATACGTCTGTTTATGGAAACACAAGTGTAAACTCAAATTTTATTGATGAAGTTGAAAACAAATACATAAACAATCAATTCTTTCTAGAATTTAACTCAAAATATATTTTAGGAACGTTTAGAGTAAAAACAGATCTTACAAGCTACAATTACGGTTATGACTCTATAGTAAACACAACTCTTAATGCTGTTTCTACACCCAAAATTAAAGGTTCAGCTTTTTCTTTTGGAGGAAATTGGTATGCTAAAATTAAAAACTTTCAATTAAATTCTGATGTAAGTATTACTCCAGGCTCTGGTAGGGTTTCTGGAAGCAATCTCTATAGTGAAGCGATTTATAAAAAAGATAGTTTATATACTCTAAAAGGAAGTATTTCTATCAATTCGAAATCGCCAAACTTTAATACCACCTTATATCAAAGCGCGTACGACGATTACAATTGGCAAAACGATACTTTCAAAAACATAAATACTAGAAATATTTCTTTTGGAATTAACACCAAATGGATTAACGCCAAAGCTTCTCTTAGCAATATAGAAAACTACACCTATTTTGATGAGGATTCTAAACCTAAACAATCAGGAGAAAATGTTACTTATTTAAAAGTAAAAGCAAGTAATGAATTTAAGTTTGGAAAATTCGCATTGAACAACACCGTTCTTTTTCAACAAGTAAGTAGTGGTCAAGATGTTTTTAGAGTACCTAGTTTGGTCACAAGAAATACATTCTATTATTCTGATTTTTTATTTGAAGGTGATCCGTTATTTTTACAAACAGGAATTACTTTTAAGTACTTTTCTAAATACAAAGCGAATGCATTTAATCCATTATTAAATGAGTTTAGAATTCAGAATACTACGGAGATTGGTTATCCCACTTTTGATGTATTTATCAATGCACAAATTAGAAGAACTCGCATTTATTTAAAGGCCGACAATTTGAGTTCTAATTTCTTAAAGAAGAACTATTTCTCTGCTCCTAATCATCCATACAGAGATTTTGTAATTCGTTTTGGATTGGTATGGAATTGGTTTATTTAAATTATGAAAAACATCCTACGAAAAAACTGGAAACTGTTTTTACTTGCAAGTTTAACACTAGGGTTAGCTCCTTTTAATCCGCCACATATTTGGGGTAAAATTCAATGGATTTTAGGAGGAAATGCTTTTTCTGGAGAACACACCATGCAACCTATGGATTGGTTTGATGTTTTCTTACACGGTTCTCCTTGGTTACTACTTATCATTTCTTCTGTTCTGATAATCACAAAGAAGAAATAACTACCTATTTTCTGGAAAAGCTATTTCCATTTCTGGCAAAAAACGTCCTGGAATAGAACTTTCTGTTTGACACATAGTTTTGAATCCATGTTTTGCATAAAAACTCTCTGCATTTGGGTCTGACAGCACATTTAAGACCTCACAACTATTGGTTCTACAACTTACAATAACATGTTCTATTAATTGCTTACCGATCTTCTTTCCAATAAGTTTTGGTTTGACAAATAGAAATTCTAAATTACAAGTTCTAGCATTTACTCTATTCAAAAGGTAAAAACCTGCAATCTCCTCATCAATCATAAATTTTGAACCTCTCCAAGAGTCAAAAGTTTCCGGTAGTATTGTTAAGTCTTCTGTCCAACTCTCTATTTGTTCTTTTGTATAACCCCAATATGCTTTAGATTCTAGAGCTATTTCTGTTAAGACTTTTGCATCGGAAGGTGTTGCGGGAACAATCATATTCTAAAATAAAAAAACCTCGTAAATTTTACGAGGTTTAAATATAAATAAAGTTTTTATTATTTTTTTACTAATTGCTTAATCTTGATGTTAAAGGCAGCAAATATCAAGGTCATTATCGGGCTTAACCAGTTAAATATTGCAAAGAAGAAATATTCAGATACTCCAACTCCTAAAACTCCAGATTGATACGCTCCACAGGTATTCCATGGAATTAACACTGAAGTAACTGTTCCTGCATCTTCTAATGTTCTACTTAAATTTTCTGGCGCTAAACCTTTTTCTTCATAGGCTTTTTTAAACATTTTTCCAGGAACAACAATAGCTAAATACTGATCAGAAGCTGTAACATTTAATGCTAAACAACTAGCAACTGTACTTGCAAATAATCCGAAGACAGAAGAAGCTAAACTTAACAACGCTTTACTAATTCTTGCCAAAGCACCAATTGCGTCCATCACACCTCCAAAAACCATTGCGCAAATAATTAACCAAATAGTTCCGAGCATTCCACTCATTCCTTTAGCAGTAAATAAATCGTTTAATTCTACACTTGACGTTTCTACAGAAGAGTTAACAGTCATTGCATTCATTACACCCTTATAAGCAGAGTTAAACGTTAACGAATCTGCACCTGCAACTTTAGCAACAATATCTGGCTGGGCAATTATTGCAACAACTCCACCTAGCAATGTACCTACTAATAAAGCGACTAAAGGTTGGGTTTTTTTAATAATCATAATAATCACAACACCAGGTACAAGAAATAACCAAGGCGAAATATTAAAAGCTCCGTCTATCGCGACTAATTGATCTGTAATATCTGGTGACCCTGTTGTATCAATAGTTAAACCTATGATGATAAAAACAACTAGTGTAACCAAAATTGTTGGTATTGTTGTAAGTGTCATGTATTTTATATGTGCAAACAATTCTCCACCAGCCATCGTTGGTGCTAAGTTTGTAGTATCTGAAAGCGGTGACAATTTATCTCCAAAATAAGCTCCAGATAAAACCGCCCCTGCAGTCATTCCGGCAGAAATACCAAGTGTATTACCAATACCAACCAACGCAATTCCAACAGTTGCAGAAGTTGTCCAAGAACTACCTGTAGCAATTGAAATAATTGCACAAATAATAACCGATGCCGCTAAAAATATCGTTGGGTTTAAAATTTGTAATCCATAATAAATCATAGATGGTATCACTCCACTAATTAACCAAGTTCCCGCTAAAGAACCTACCATTAATAAAATTAATAAAGCACCTGTTGTAGATTTTACATTTACTGCAACTTCCTCCATCATTTGTTTGTAAGTAACCTTATTTCTAAAACCAACAATTGCAGCAACAGCAGCTCCCATTAATAAAATAAATTGATTACTACCACTCAATGCATCATCTCCATACACAAAAAACACATTATAAAATAACATTCCTACTAAAACAAAAATCGGAATTAATGCTTCCCAAATGTTCAATTCTTTATTTTCAATTATTGGATCATCTTGAGGCTGAGTAGGCGTAATATTTTGGCTTTCCATGTATCTAAAATTTAAGTGGTGTAATGTTACGATTTTAAGCAGTTGTATGCAAATCAAATTCTTTGGTATATTTGCGGCTATGGATTCATTAACTCAGATTGTTTTAGGTGCTGCTTGTGGAGAAATTGCACTTGGTAAAAAGATAGGAAATAAAGCATTACTTTTTGGAGCAATTGGTGGAACAATTCCTGATTTAGATGTATTCATTGCTCGTCTTTTTCACTCAAACTCAATTGATCTACTCGTTTTTCATAGAGGATTTATGCACTCGCTCTTTTTTCCTTTTATCGCTTCCTTTATTCTTGGGTGGCTTATTTTTAAACTTTACAATTCTGGTAAT
>Ga0209292_1001752_pt1 | contig 26080 bp, 27 predicted proteins | sample GOMGulsemesocosm_2_FD_184634 | JGI IMG/M metagenome (GOLD analysis project Ga0209292, IMG submission 184634) | Methane-oxidizing microbial communities from mesocosms in the Gulf of Mexico - GOM9C Gulf of Mexico (SPAdes) (version 2) | ecosystem: Environmental > Aquatic > Marine > Cold seeps... | reverse complement strand
TTGTAACAACCACTACTTTCATTTGTTTTAGCTTGATTACTAATACACATAGAGTCTGACATTAAATTGTAATCCGTATAATTACTATCTGACCATTTAACTCCCGAACCTTTAACTATAAAAGTTTTACAGGCAGTAGTAACTAAAATTAAACTTATTATAGATATTAATCTAATCATAGAAATCTGAATCCCTTGTTTCGTTTTTCTCTTCAAGTTCAAACATAACATCGTCTACTTCATTCCTAACCCTTCGTAAAACTGGAATAAAATTAAATAATGCTGGCTCTCCTAGAGCTTTAGAATAAACATACAAAGTACCTAATAAAATAGAAGCTATGCCTGTAATAATGGATGCACTAATAATAAAAAAAACTTCACCTGTATATAAATAATCCCAAAATTTATAAGTAAATATTAGTGATAACAAAGCAATAGGAAGTAAAAATATAAAATTTCGACGTATTTCTGTCTTTTCTATTTTTGAAATTTTATATGTTTTCTTTCGTGTTTTAAATTGCCTTTCAGTAACTATGTAATATATTTTTTTAATTCTTTTATTTTTCTTCTTATTTATAATTATTGACTCATCTTTCTTTTGCAGCTTTAATTTATTTACATCCATCTATTGTTTCCAAGGTTTATTACCGCAAGTTTCTTGATAAGTCGGTGTATTAATTAATTTTTCCATTGAATAAATCGCTTTAGGCTTATAAAAAGTTCCACTAGATACCCACTGAGTTATTTCATAAACATTTTCAATATAATATGAAAAATATAGGCAATTTGCATATTCTATTAGCTTTGATTCCTCCTGCTCATATTTCCAATATTTATTAACTTTGCTTATTTCCTCTATATAGAACTTTCTTAAAGGAATTGTAACCCTATCATATATGAAAGGAGTGATGATGTAATAGCAAAGGACAAACCATATTGCTAATCCAATTAAAATTCTAACAATCCAATCAGGCATGTATTCACGGATAAACTCCATCATAAAATTTTCCTCTCAAATGGTATTATTAAAAATTTTGATATTATCATACTAATGATCCTTCTGATTTTAATCGCTCTAATAAAGCTTCATAGGCTTTATTAATTTTTTTAACTTCCTCGTCCCCTTCTCGTCTGTACTCACTCGACATATGCTGTTTACGATCAGAATCATAACGGAGAATTAATTTTTTACGAGATTTATTTAGATCTTCTTTTGTATAATCTTTATGAAGCCCTAAAATTTCTTCATAACTTCGGGTGTCTTCTTGTTTATCTTCAGCCTCTTCACGAGCTTGACGAAACTCTTCTTTTGCTTGTTTTACTTTTTCTTCGTATTCATCACTGGAATGAGTGGATTTTTTTTGATCTTTTTTTCTGGAAGATTGACGGCGTGATTTTTTAAATTCGGCTTCGTCTTTTTCAAAAAAGCCTCTGACCGTACTATAAAAATTAAATATGCCTGTAAAAATAGCAATGAAGAAATTACCAATACGAATACTTATATCCTGTATTGTGTCAGCAAAATGCCTGACTGCTTCAAATGTATTATGAACCCCACCAAATGTACCGAATACTGCACCAGCCAATGCAACGAAGGTAAGCGGTAGATAATTCGCCATTGCTAACCCTTCAATAATTTTAAGAGCAAAAATAAAAACAAATATTTTTGCCAATAAAAATGACCGCTTAAACACATAAACCGTAAACCAAGAAACACCAAAGATAACACCACTCATAATAAGCAGTTCATTGTTTATACTTACTGTCATACGCTAACGCTCTTTTTCATTTGATTTATTTTTAAGTCATTCGCGGTGATATGCTTTTCATATTTCAACAAAATCAACATGCGTGCTTCTAGTTTCTCTGTTTTGAAGGCACGCCCCTTTTTTAGTCGCTCTTAAAAAAGGTGTGTGTTGATAAAAGGGTGTGGTTTTTATAATCATTGGATGCCTATTTTTAGATAAAAAGACGCACTCATTATCATCAAGGGTTCTTATTTTCTCTGCACTGAGCAGATCCAATTCTTGGTATTTTTGCTCTATATCCGTGAAATTATTACGCTCTATCAGTCGCTTTTTTCCTATAATATCATTCATTTCTTTAGCGGTTGCATAATCAGCCCCAGCAAAAACGAGATAGCTCCCTATTCCTCCTTTGACTGCTTCTGCGGACTTACCGTATTTATCTTTTAATTGTGCAATACTTTGAAACACAATGGATAAGGACACACGATATTTTCTGATATTGTTAATCAAAGAGGCGAAGCCGTGAATATAACTACTCCCAAACTCATCCATTAAACAGTAAATATTAAGATCCTGTTTTTTCGGCAAGTTGTGCATCATCTTACTGAAAAAGCTCGTGTAAAATAAATCAATAATAAATTGATAGTAGTCCTGTTGGTGTGCAGGCACAATCAAGTAACACATGGTTTTTTCTTTTCTAAATTTTGGAAAATCAAAATCATTTTCAGATAGAAAAAGCTGTAACTGTCGGTTATTAAGCTGCTTTAAAGCCGTTTTTGCAATAGTGGCATAACTGGTCAGCATATTTTTATTATTCTTGGTAATCCCCATCCATGCGTTGATAATGGTCTTATCCTCTATATCATCAGGATTTAAAGAATTTTCAGCCACCCAATCATCAAGATACGCCCCATTTTCACCGAATAAATTGATTAAATAATTGATGTTGGCTAAATTAAGTTTTTCAGGCAAGCTAAAGGCTAAACATTTTGCAAAAATTTCTAATAAGGAAATCGCCCCTTCATTCCATATAGGCTCTTTATCACTGCCGTATTTAGACAAAATAATGGCACTGCATATTTTCTCAATTTCGATGATGTCAGTTGCGCCCAAGCCATCGAAAGGGTTAAATCGAGAACTTACCTCTAAATCATCAGGACTTAGGGTTAATATTTTAAAGCCGTGGCTTTTCATATAAGCAGAGGTTTGAGCGAAAATTTCCCCACTGGGATCTGTCACAATAATAGAGCATTTCTGCTTTGCCTTATCTAATATATTGGGAATAATATAGCTGGTGGTTTTTCCAACCCCAGGCTTGGCAATAATCGCCATATGTTCAAAAGAATCTTTTTCAGAAAGGCGTTTATTTTTTCCATCCACTAACAAGCCTTTATTTCTAGGGTTAAAGATATGCTTTTCTTCTGTTTTATTAGAAAATCGTGCGCCATCTTCTTTTTTCAGGGTATAGCCTTTTACAAGGTATTTACCCACCCCAAATAATGCATTCAATGTACCTTTCATCGCCATAAGTATTTTTCACATAGTCTTTATAGGTTAATAGTTTCGATCTCTATCGTTGCTTTTATCTGACTGATTGCCTTGCTCTCTTGATTTCCTTAACTCTTCCATCCTTTCATCCCTTATTTCTTGCTTACGGCTTTCTTCAATTTCTTCTTTAGAGCCACTTTCTTTTAGGAGTTCTTTATTGTTTTGACTGGATCTAGTTGCTGAAAGTAAGCTAAAAAAACCATCAAATAAACCTAATATATCCATTGTTTCTCTCTTAAAATCATTTCATCTATTAAATGTTTTACTGGAATCATTACTTTTTGTACTACTTGCCCTACTTTGCTTTAATTCCTCTTTGCGGCTCTTGATGATTTTCTCATGCTCAGTTTGTTGCTCGGTTTTAGGTTGACCGTTTTCCTGTGCCTGTTCCTTTTGATAAGACGATTTTTCTTTATCTTTCGCTTTATTACCTTGGGATTTTTTACCTGCGTGTTGTGGGTTTTCAATGATAGCACTGACTTTATTAAAATCTTCCTGCATCCCCAATGTTTTTAGTCGGTGTCTTCGTCCCGTGGTTTTATCAATCACTCCAATGGTTTTCCCTCTAACGTACATTTCTAATTTTTCATGCTCCATCGTATGAAAAAAAGCGGCTTTATCTTTAGATTGCCCGAAAACGGTTTTTAAACGGGCTTTGACTGAATCCCTTTGTGGGGTTTTTCCTGTTCTGCGTTTTAATTCTGCCCCTTTATGAGAATACTTTTCTTTAGCCGCTTGGTTAATAATTTTTGCTTGCTCTAATTCAGGGTACTTTTCCAATACATGATTTTCTAAATCTTTTTTAACCTTATCAAATTCTGCCTTAGACAGTCGATGCTTTTTTTCATTTTCAAATTCATTGGAACTAATCATTAAATGATAGTGTAAATTATCATCTTTATCATCATGCAATACGGCATACACAAGATTTTCATTCGCTCTTGCTTTAATGTATTCCTGAGCTATATCGTATAAAGCTTCTTTTTGCTGTTCTTTATTCAGTGTATGGTTTTTGGTAATCGATAAAATCTCATGATACATATAAATGCCATTTTTTCTTTTATGAAAAAAACGCGCGTTATGCTCAAACTCCTTTTTGACTTTCTCTTTTTCTTGCGTGTAAAGGTTATGTTTTATCGTGTAACGCTTATCCTCTCGACCATCTTCCATATAGTCTAAGAGTTGTCCGAAGTTGCCTTGTTTACGGCTCATAGATTTAATAATCATAGGATTATTTTGTTATGTTTCCCGTGGTGTAATCCGTCACGGTTTCTTCTAGTTTCTTTATATAATCTAATAACTGATGTTCTTCTACCATGCCCTTTATAATATTTGAATGATGTGCCACTTGGTTTACATTATTGGCAATATTACGAATTAATCGTTTAACCTCTTTTAAGTCCTCTTGGCTTTCTTTGGGTAAACTGGGCGTTTGAGCTAAGTATTCAATCGCTACTTTTCGCATTAAGGTACTGACTTTGGTTTCTTCTACTACAGCTATTTTTTCTAAACACGCATAAACGTCTAAGGGAACAGCCACATTCACATATTTAGCTTTTTTCTTATATTCTTGTTTATATTTTTTATGATATTCTTTATCGGCTGACATAATTATAAGGGGGGATTAGGTCATAATAGATCATTAATAATACGGTTATAGGTACTGATTAATTCATCATTAATAAATTGAATAAAGGGGGTTAAGTCGCCTTTATCGGCTTCTGCTAAAGCATTCAAATAATGCCTTTTCTTTTCTACTTTAATGACGACAGGATAAAACCCCTGTTTCATTAAAATAAGGTTCATTATAATTCTTGCTCCACGTCCATTTCCATCATCAAAGGCATGAATACGCACTAGATTATAATGGGTAATGGCGGCAATAATAATAGGATGAAGGCTATCAAGGTTCTGTTCTATCCATTCAATTAATGCTTGCATTTCATCTTTTACTTTTAAAGGCTCTACATACCAGTGGATTGTGCCATCGGGTTGTAAAACATGATTCGCTTGTTGTTTATATTCTCCTGCATTTAATTTTTTCTTAACTTTTTCACCCAGTGAATTGAGTGCCAGCGTATAGCCCATATCGCCTAATAAAAGGGCATTAATTTCTTTTATTATCGATTCAGATACATCCCGTTTATCGGCAATAATGTCATATAAATAATCAATCGTCTCAGCATGATTACGTGCATCTAAAAAATCTTTAAAGGGCTTTCCTTCAACGGTCAGTCCTTCATTTAGAAAAAATAAAGTTTCTCCAAATGTAAGGGTACTGCCTTCAATTCCATTAGAATTATACGTCCAATCTACTTTTAATTTTTTGGCAATAATTCCCCATAAGGATTCATTACCTTCTTTTTCTTTTTTGATCGTAGTATTTAAAGAGGAGGCTTGTTTTAATATCTCATCGACTTCATTAGAGATTGTATAATTATAAAATTGATTTGTATTATTTTCCATTCATGGCTCTTCTTGGGTTCAATAGATATTTTCACTGTATAATGAAATCATTCAATGTATTTTTATAAAAGTTTAGGCTTTTATCAGTATACGAAATTTATAAAAAAAGACTAATATTTTTTTCCTATTTATTCAATGAGGGTTTTCTCATTGAATCGGGTTTCAAGGGCAGAGCCTTTGACAAGAGCAATTTACTTAGGCAACTTTTCGAGGTACGAGAAAGGTTGCCTAAGTAAATTGCAATCTTGCTTACTGCTAAACACGCCCATTAACCAGCCCTTCTTATACCACTTTCAAACCGTGTTGAGCAAGGAAATTTAGGAGACCCCTTTTTTAAGGGGTTGATAATATTTCCTTAGACAGAAAAATCATACCTCTAAAGAAAGGAATGAGTAATGCTGTTTTATAACAGAATAATCACAAATAAAAAAACCTCTTTATGAGGTTTCTTTGTTAAAGGGTAAATCTTTAAACTGAGTCGGTTTAAAGAAAATATCTCTTTCTACTCTGTGCATTGGTCAAAAATTCAGGGTTTCGAGTTCATCCAGTGAAACCACTCCCCATTCGTCTTCATAAAATCCAGTCACATATCCAAAGGCGATTTTATTCTCAGCATCGTATTCTGATAACCACCATGTTATTGAACCCCAACAATCAAACAGTTTAACTGAAATAACCACACTTCAAGCTTTAACATTGTCTTGACTTCTATAAGGGTAGTTTTTCATCAATGTCTCTAATTCTTCTGTTAATTTCCACATAGGTAAAAATTTAAAAAATAAATACTTACGATTAATAAGCACTTGCAATAGGGCATCGTCGGCATGCTAAAAATCAAGGTGGAGATTGTGAGGTACGAACAATACTACCTTGATTTTTAGTCCGATGATGTACAATTGCCAAGTATTATTATTAGTGAATTTCAGCACATTCGTTTTAGGAAGGTGTATTAAAAATAAGATGCTACCCCCCTGAAAAGTGGAGCCTGTTTTAGGGGGGGAGTATCTTATTTTTTTGAGCGTATGGGTTGGTTTTCCATTTTAAAAAAAGAGATTACTCTCTTTTTATGTTGGCTTGCCTTTTTTGAATCATTTGAATAAAGTTTTGTTCTTTTTCAATTGAAACACAATGCCTTTTTAATTTATAAGCAGCAACGCCTGTTGTTCCACCTCCAGCAAAACTATCTAATACAATATCGCCTTTTTCGGTAAAGATTTCTATTAATTGACTAATGAGATTTTCAGGCTTTTCCGTTGGGTGTTGTGTTTGTTTATTTCAATCTTTACCAATGTAGTAAGACAAACAATTTTTCATTTGTTTTTGTTCTGTAAAGTTGAAAGTTTTAGGTTGATTAAAACGCCCTGCATCATTAACTAACCAAAGCCCCATTTCATAGCAACTTCTAAAATTATTTTGCTTAAAGCTCGGTAAAGGATTTAATTTTTCAAAAATTAAAGGCATTCTAAAGGTAAATAATCCTTTTCTTTCTAATTCATAGCCAATCCAGCCTGCATAACGGTAACTAAAGAAAAGAACCATGCTCCCTTTCGGCTTTAAAATTCTTTGATATTCTTGGCAAACACGAAATACAAAGTCTAAGTAATCACTTTGTGATTCCCATTTATCCCACTCTCAAAAGTCGGCTTTGACAATTTTACTGCCTTTCATCGTCAATCCATTGTTATTGGAAATATTATAGGGAAAATCTGAACAAATAAAGTCAATGCTATTGGTTGGTATTTCTTTCATTTTTTCTAAACACTCTCACTGTACTATTTTATGTAGTATTTCAACTTGATTTATATTTTTCATGGGTATAATGGTTAGTGCTTAAAGATAAATTTATATACTTTTTAGTCGGAGTATGTTTGTAAATTCCTTATGTGTTTTAAAAAATAAAATAAACTTACGATTAAAATCATAAGCACTAGGAATAAACATTTTCGGTAAGCTTAGAAAGCAAGGTGGAGATTGCTAGGCACTAGCAATACGACCTTGTTTTTTAAGTCCGAAAATGTAGAATGACTAGGGATTATTATTGATGTCACGTTGTTTATTATCCGTATGTTATTAAAGAAGCATTGGGCGAAAATTAGAATGATATTTTTTATAAGCGACCGCTTATAAAAAATATCATTCTAATTTTCGCCCTGTTAGAAATTTAACCCTACTTTATTATGAGAGCAAAAGAAGCCCGTTTAATTTTAATTGTTGATTATCTAGCTTCTAAAGGCATCCACGCTGTTAAAACCCAAAAATCAGGTACGGAATGGTGGTATCACAGCCCTATTCGTTCTGGAGATAAACACCCCTCATTTAAGGTGGATACCGTAAAAAATTTATGGTTCGATTTTGGCAGGGCGATTGGAGGCAATACATTGGATTTAGTATGTCGTTTGGAATCAATGACAGTAAGGGAAGCTTTAGCTTTTTTATCGGCTTCTAACGGGGGGTTGCAGACCAATAAACCAACATCCGCTATTCCCTTATTCCACGAAGAAAAAAAGATTAAGTCCTTCAAAAAAGTTGCGGGTGAAAAAGAAAAAATAGCTTCTTTTCAGGTACTGTCGCTTGGTGTTATTAAAAAAAAGGAGTTAGTCCATTATTTAATAGCAAGATGTATTGATTTATCTATTGCTAAAAAATACCTTCAAGAAATCCATTATAAGCCTGTTCATAGCTTAAAATCGTATTATGCCTTAGCCTTGCCTTGTGGGGATGGGTTTGAAGCAAGGAGTGCATTTTTTAAGGGATTTATTGGTCAGCATAAAGCGATTGCAAAAATTAATTTAAAATCTGGGTTATCGCTTTCTATTTTTGAGGGGGTCATGGATTTTCTTGCTTTTTTAACTTACTATTCAAAGCAAGAGTTTAAAAGTTCGGTGATTATTTTAAATTCCATTAATTTAAGAAAAAAGGCGTTAGTTGAAATAGAGAAATTTAATTTTAACAAGGTGTATCTTTTTTTAGATAATGATGCCGCTGGAAAAACAACCCGTGATTTTTTTCAGTGTTCAATCGATAAAACAATTTCGGTCATTGATAAGTCTGATATATATGGTGACTATCAAGATTTTAATGCAATGCTTATGCAAAAGGTAAATAAAGATGAATTCATTAAGTAATTTTTCAATTGAAGAATTAAAAGCAATCCCCTTAAAAGAATTGTTAGCGTTTCAAAAGCAATTAACGGTTGCAATTGAAGAGCGAAAACAGATGGAAAAAAAAGAGGTGATGGAAAAAATACAGGCATTAGTATCTGAGTCGGGATTTTCTATGGAGGAGGTACTTTCTAAAAAAGCTAAGAAGAAAGCGGTAGCAAAATATAGACACCCTGAAAACAGTCAAGAAACATGGGTAGGGCTTGGGAGAAAACCTCAATGGTTACAAACCTTATTGGATCAAGGCGCAGACTTAGAGGATTTTAAAATTTAGCTTATAAAAAACCGTATGTAAACCGTATAAAAGTTATATGGTTTCTATACGGTTCTTATACGGTTTCTATATGGTTTTTAATTATACTTTTATTTTTTCCATCCATTGCTCCAGTTGTTGAATCAATGAAGTATTACGTTGTTCAGCTTCTTTTAATTGTAAAGTATGTTGGATTTCTCTCTCTGTTAAGGTCGCTAACTCAATTTTTTGCTGATTGATCAGTTCTGTTTTTTCCAATTGTTCTGTTTGGATTTTTTTAAGTGCTGCTTCATACTCTTGGATCAACTGTTCTTTTTTCCCTATCTCAATCTCTTGAGCAAGACTTTTTGCTTCCAGTTGATTAATTTCAGCCATCATTTCTTTTTTATCGACTTCAATCTCTTGATATGCGGCATCTAACTGTTGTCTCTCAGACTCCAGTGATTTTTTATTTTGTAAATACAACTCTTTATGTAATTTATCCACGAGCTGATAGGCAAATTCAGGCGTTTCAGGGATAAAGATAGCTTGTTCTTCCTCTTGTTTTTCTTTCCACTGATCCAACATTTGCTTAATAGTTGAGTAACTACCTTTACCCAAAATCTCACGCAAACTATTAGGACTGGGTTTAACCCCTTTGCTGTGCAATTCATCTGCGGTTTGGTCGATTAATTCTTGTGTTAATTCTGTTTTTCTAGCCATTTTTTAAAATACTGTAATAAAATAATAGTGTAATAACGTAATTACATTATAAAAATATTTTATTTTTAGTCAAATTTAATTACATTGTTAAAATATCCTCTTTTTACCGTATATAAACCATATAAAAGTTATACGGTTTTTATATGGTTTATATATAATGAAACTCCAAAAACAATAAGAGAATTATGATTATAATATGTGGTGGTATCAAAGGCGGCGGTGGAAAAACAACCACTGCAATCAATTTAGCTATTATGCGAGGGCTTGCAGGGGCGGATGTCTTGTTAGTGGATGCAGATAGTTTAGATAATGGTAATGCGTCTGATTTTTCAGCCATACGGGATGAAGTTTTTCAAGAAAAGGGCTATACCACCATACAACTGAACGGTAAAGCACTGAGTAAAGAGATTCCTAAGCTGGCTCAGAAATTTGACGATATTATTATTGATGTAGGCGGTCATGATTCTAAATCGCAACGTGCCGCCCTGAGTGTCGCAGATATACTGCTTATTCCTGTCTTCCCCTCTTCTTTAGATATGTGGGTGATTGATTCAATGAATACTCTAATAGAAGAAATCCTAAGTTTTAATACTAGATTAAAAGCCTATTGCTTTCTCAGTCGTGCAGACATTGTTGGGAATCAAAATAAAGAGACAGCAGAAATGTTAACTGAAAATTTTACAGATATACACTATATAGATTGTCCTATCCGAAATAGGAAAGTATTTAGGAATGCGATCAGTCAAGGATTGAGCGTGGTTGAGGTGAAGCCTAAAGATAAAAAAGCCATTGCTGAAATAGAAACTCTGTACCAAACAGTTTTCAAACTGTTTTGAAACTGTTTCAAAACGGTCTTAAAATAATTTAAAAACGGCTTAAATACCCCTAATAAACTGTTTTAAAACAGTTTTTAATATCCATAATTCCATTAAAAAGTATGAATACAATCCGTCAAAAACCCAGTAAAAAATCCGATGACTTCATTAATCAGGCAGGAAGTTCACTAATAGAGGGGAAAACTCGTAAAAAGAAAGCCTTAAAAAAGCAAATTCCTGTGATGATCCCTGAAGCGCTATTAATCAGCTTAGATGAACAGATAGAATCCTCTATGGTGGGGTTAAGTCGCTCTGCATGGATATGCCAAGCGATTAAAGAAAAATTGAATCGAGAGGATTAAATTTTGATTTTTTTGAAAAACTGAATATAAAGAAAATAAAACAGTTTGCAAACTGTTTCCGAACTGTTTTATTTTTTAAAATTTCTGAAATGAATTACACAATAAAAGATTTAAAAGCGCATTGATTAAGTAAAACCTTTATTTATGATGCTTTAAAAAATGATTTTGATTTTTCTAATGATTTCATAAAAAATAAAAGAGTGTTTAATCAAAGTGATTTAAATATTTTTTTATTTTATAAGAAAAACTGAACAGAAGAAACTGTTTTAAACTTTAAAAAATCTGTTCCTAATCAGGATAATAAACAAGTAGATCTTTCTAATAAAAACAGTTCTGAAACTGTTTTAGAACTGTTTGAGAGCCGTTCGGATAATATGGATGCTCTTATTAAAAAAGAAGTTGAACTCGCTCTTAAAACTGTTTCTAAACAGTTTGAGATTAAAGAAACAGAAATTTTAAAGGATTTAGAGCAGCAAAAAGAAATTGTTAAAATTAGAAATGAACAAACTCAAAAATATGCACTTTTAAAAACAGAAGAATATAAAGAAAAAAAAGAATGGATTAAAAAATATGAACAAGAAGTTGAAAAAAAAGACCAATGGATAAGTAATTTTTATACAATTAAGATCTATCTTATTGTTTCTATTATATTTTTAGTTTTTTCAATCGTCATTTTAACCTTGATATTGATCTTTCCTTCTTCCATTTTTTAAGATTTTAACAAAAGACACGCTTTGTTTTTATTAAATAGGGTTCTATAAGCCTCTAAAATGCCTCTTCCTGAGGTTTTTTTCATTTTTAGGTATATCTGTATACTTTTTCTTATAAACGTTCAATTACGAGTCTTAAAAAGGTTTTTTTGTATTTTTAAAAAATAACAACAACAAATTTTTAAGGATCAACGCGGATGTACGCGCGTTTTGTTGTTTTTATTTCTTTTAAACACTTTTAAACCTTTTACGTCCTCTGTACGCCGCATTATATATAGCTTTTTAGACTCTAAAAGCCACAAAATTCCTGTTAAAAGCCACAAAATTCCTGTTAAAAGCCACAAAATTCCTGTTAAAAGCCACAAAATTCCTGTTAAAAGCCACAAAATTCCTGTTAAAAGCCACAAAAGTTTTGACTTGTGGCTTTTAAAGAGTAAAATATTGAAAATTAAAGTTATTTATTTTATAAATATTAGTTATGAAAAAAGAATTAATTGTTAAATCAAATGATATTTTAGCTCATCCAATATACAGAACAACTATTGAACTAAAAATTTTTTCTAAAATAATATTAGAATTAAGGAATAATCCTGAAGAGGATTGTTTTTATTTAAATAAGAAAGATTTACTTAGTAGTTTGGGGTGTGATAAAAATAGTTATGGAGAATTAAAAAAAATATGTGAAAGAATGTTTAGACCAATAGATATAAATAAAGGTAAGGGAAATTTTATTTTAAGAGCTGTTTTTTTAGAGATAAATGCTGATTTAGAGAGTGAAATATTATTTGAAATTAGCCCTAAAATGAAACCATACTTTTTAAATTTAACAAAAAATTTCACACAATATTTCTTTGAAAATATTGCTCGGCTAAATAGTAGCTTTTCTATTAGACTTTATGAATTATTAAAACAATACAGTAATATCGGAAAAAAGAAAATAAGCATAAAAGATTTAAGGTATTTTTTAAACATTGATGATGATAAATATATAAAATATAACCATTTCAAGACTAGAGTTATATTGTCTGGAAAAAAAGAGATAAAAGAGAAAACAGATATATATTTTGAATTTGAAGAAATAAAAACAGGTAGAAGAATAACGGCTATTGAATTTTTTATTTTTAAAAATAAAGTAGAAAAAGAAGTAAAAAAGACAAAAAATACAGTTTTAGAAGAAGATAAAGCATCTGAACCTATAAGACCTAAAGAATTAGATTTATTGTTAAAGTATGGAATTAATGAGAAGCAGGCTTTAAAATTATGTGACTCTCATACAGTAGAGCGTATTAAAACCAATATTAAGTACATTAAAGATGAAAATGCTAAGGGGAGAAATAAGGATAATGTGGCTGGTTTTTTAGTGAGTGCCATTGAAAATGATTATTACAACCAAACCCAACTTGCTCTTGATGATAAACAGCTTAAAAAAGAGGCTGAGAAACGTGAGAAGGTAAGACTAAAAGAAATTGAAGTCAAAAAAGAAGAAAAAAAACTTAGCTTAGAAAAAGAGGTTAAGCGTGAGAGGATTGAACAATTTTTAGCCATTTTAGATGAATCCGATTTACAAGAATTAAACACTGATTTTATTGATAACCGCCTCAAAGGTACTTTTATGATGAAGCACATTAAAGGGGGGAAACTTGATCTCAGTAAATCGAGTATTAAGTTCAATTATTATGATTTCATCTATAATAATTATATGAAAGATTTGCAGAATGGTGATAAAACCGTATAGCTTTTATATAGAAACCATATAAAAACCGTATAGAAGTTATACGGTTTTTGTATGGTCACAAATCAAAAATATTAAATTGTTCTTGTTCGTGATCCTCCTTTTTTTCAATGGTGTGTTGTGGTGATGGCTCTGAAAGCGTCTCACTTATTTGATTTTGTGTTTTTGTTTTAAGCGGAATAGTAGGCGAGTGTTTTTCTAATTTCAGTGCTGATTTTATGAGAATTTCATCCTGTTGATGACTTAATTTAGTACGCCAATTATTAAGATAATAAGCAGGTGTATAAAACACCTCTCTAAATTGCAAACTCAGAGTATTACCTACAATAATTTCAGCAGGAATATTCCATAGACTCAACTGGATGTAACACATCAAAGCCGCGACCCTATCTATATCGATACACTGAACCCATAATTTTTCAGCAGGGTTATGTTTTTTTTCGAGCATTGCACTTACAAAAGCTAAAACCATGCCGCCTGATCCGCAAGCAGGCTCAGAAAATTTTATAAAGGAAGTTTCCAGCTCTTTTAATTTATCGGCATAAGTGATTTTAGCAATCATTTTAGAAATATCGGGCGGTGTAAAAAATTGCCCTGCCACTTCATTACCAAGTTCTAATTCCATACACAAGACACCTAAAATATCGCGCGGTTCATCCTCTAATAGATTGATAGTACACGCCAGTAATTGACAAAATCGGTCAATATCAGGACGCTCATATCCCCCTACAATTTTTAAATATTCTTGTTCAAGCGATTCGCTTTTATTGACTGCATTATGCAAAGCAATCGCAGACATGGTTATAAAATCTGAAAAAATTAGATAACGATGTTTATGACTTGCAATACTGTTAAAAATTTTTATAAATTGTTGCTTTTCACTGCTATTCATAGGGAGTTACCTCTTATAAAAAGCATAAAGCAGGTATCAACCCACTTTATGCGTGAGTTGAAAAATTAGATAGAACAGGCTTTAAAATAATGATTTTTATTTTAAAGTCAAGTGGTTATAGATTATATAAAATCGAGTAATTCGGATTTAATCGTTAGTTGATAATTTGATACCCCACCAGCGACACAGCGCCCCCCGTGGGGCTTTTTTATGCCATTTAGCCCATAATTTGGGCATGGCATCCCACGATCACTACACCCTGCATTAACGCTAAACAGTAAATCACAAAGTGTAATGATTAAAATATTTTCTGTAATTATCATTGATTACACTTTTATAATAAATAGCTTAAATGATTATAAAATACCATAAAATAGATTAAATTTTTTTAAAAACCAAGTTTAAATGCTATATTTGCATTTAACGTGTTTTTATTTTTAAGTGTAATTGATTACAGTATTACGATTATTTTTAAGGATGTACTGCATTTTTTTAGGATGCTTGAATTTGAGGGCTTTATGAGTGCTTGAATAGACAGTCCCATTTTTGCCATTGGTATAAGTCGATAAAATTTTGACAAGATGAAAAAATACAATAGACTGAATGTACAAAATAGATATAAATTTGTACATTTAACCTATTATTACACTGGGTATGTTACCTATGAAAACGATGACCTCATCAGAAGCAAGGCAGAGATTTAGTGCGATGCTATCGGTAGCATCCCATGAGCCAGTGAGTATTTCAAAGAAAGATAAAGAAGTCGCTGTTGTTATTTCTGCTATGCGTTATAAAGAGCTAAAAAAATTAGAAGATATTTTATACGGAAAAGCGGTGGAACTCGCTCTTCAAGAAGGGTTTGCTTCTAAAAAAGAGTCTGATGATTTATTTCAAACCCCGACCCCAAAAAATTCAATGAAATAAAAACACCTATTTAAATAGGTGTTTATGTCTGCTCGTTTTAGAGCATTTTTTCCTTGAAGAAAGATAGTACATCATCATTATCAACACGATGATAAATATCTTCTACAGAAAGGGTTAAATCAATTGATTCAAAATAAATATCCTCTCCTAAAAAATAATGGGTTGAACGCCATTGATCACTTTTGCGATAAAGGGTTATATCAGCGCATGACTGCTCAATCAAAACATATTCTTTTAAGCTAGGAATATTTGTATATTCTAATAATTTTATTTTTTCATCAATTCGTCGTGTAGAGGGCGAAAGCACTTCAACAAGAATAACAGGCGTTTGAGTAACATAACCATTATGAATAAAATCGTTATCACATACGACCATAACATCAGGGTAACGGTAATTTCCTGTTGATGTTTTCACTTTCATATCAGACATAAAAGGTTCACAGGTCATATTTTCTAAATGATTGCCAAATTTCCGAAAAATATTACCTGAAATACGTCCATGATTTACACTTGCACCAGACATAGCAATCATTTCACCCTTAACATATTCATGTTTCACGTCACTTTTTAATTCAGCACAAAAATAGTCTTCTTCTGACAAAAAACAAGGTTTTTCTAATACTCTTACCATACTATTAATCCTATAAATAACAAGCTCTTATATTATAGTTACCCTTAATAAAAGTCAAACTTAAACACTTTCTTTATTTGGTTCATATAACATAACGGACTTTTTATTATTACGTTTATTTTTAACCGCTAAAGTCACTTGTTCTATTTCTGCATCGAGATTAGGCACACTTTTAAGTGTATTGCTTTCAATCGCCTCTAATATTTCAAGCTCTTCGTTGGAGTAAGATAAAGTATTCATAATATTTTAAGGGGTTAGCAGTAATCGTATTTTTAGTTGCTTGAAAGGGAAGTAATCTATTTTGATTAAATCGAAATTATCAAAATCGATGAACTCATCCCTATGGGTTATTCACTCGATTCTGAATAACCCATGAGCAACAAGGATAATAGGTGTATGTTATTACTTTCTTTATAGGATGGAACATTATTCATCCTTTCTCTGAAAAATTTATAGTCGTCTAAGCTGAATTTACATAATAGCATTTCACTGTTGATAATTCATATTATCAACAGTGAATGGGTTTGCAATTATCATGATACTGATTATACTGGTTAGTGTTTAATTCATTAATAATGATTCGGATGGAAACGATAACGGTTAATCAAGAGGAGTTAAATAAGGTAGTTGAAGACTATGCAAGACTGTTAGAGTGAGAAGTCAGCCGACTGAAACAACAAGGTCATGAAACCCACTGGCAAGAAGCCACGATTGAGCGTATTAATTATCAAACTTTATTAAAATCATGCTAACTCATTTAATCCCTTCACAGACATTGAGCGAAAATAACGCGATTTTTTTAGTTGAGGTGTTGGATGATTTTTTGCTAACGAAAAATTCAGCTCAAACCGTGAGAAGTTATCAAAATGATTTGCTGGCTTTTTTTAATCGCCTCGATCTGATTAGCCTAAAGGAATTAGCGGTAATGCCTTTTCCAGCCGTGGTCGATCAAACCATTGGCTTTATTCGTTCTCATGAAAAAAAAGACCCCTATACAGGTAAAATTAACAATCCAACCACGGTCAATCGCAAAGCCTATGCGATTTCGAGTTTTTTTCAGTACCTGATTCATGTCTACAATTATCCGAAAAATCCGATCAAAAATTATACGCCTCATAAAACCGAGCGTAAAAGCACGACCCAAAGCCTCACGCGTGCGGAAGCAATGGATGTCTTAAACTATATGCAAGGAAAACATCGTCAATCTGAACGCGATTTTAGAAATTATTTAATTATCATTTTCCTGAATATTTTTGCCTTGCGTCGTCAGGAATTAGTCGGGCTAAGATGGGACGATATGGATTTTCAACAAAGTTCAGTGAATGTTTACCAAAAAGGAGGGACGACCAAATTACTACCGATCCCCCCAAATATTATGGCGTATATTGAGAGTTTTAGAAAAACCTACCCCAGTGATTCGCCTTATATTTTTAGACCGACACGGAATAATACGACCAAAACCTTAAATAAACCGCTAACCACCAGTTATATTTACCAGCTCATTGAAAAAATAGCTCAACAGATTATCCCTGATAAAAAAATCACGCCGCACAGCTTCAGGAAAACCTTTATTGAGCTGAGTATCGCGAATAAGGAGGACTTCGTGGCGATTTGTAACAGCACAGGTCACACTAACATTAATATGTTGGGCTATTACTGCACCAGTGATAAACTAGAACATAATGCGATACATGGGATGGCTAGGATTTTGTAATAGCCAGACTCAATCTAAATAGGTGAGTAATATTGGCTCTTCCCGATTTCGTGGGGTAAAATCAAGATGTAGTAACTAGCCCACGAAATCGGGAATAGCCCAAATACTATATACCAGATGGATATATTATTTGGGTTGGGTTATGTATTATAATTACACGATTTAATTGAATATAAATATTTTCATTGGTTTTACTATTGGTATTTTAAATATAAATAATTAAATAAAAGGATGAAATAATATTTGAAGAATTTATTAATAAGAAAGTAAAAATAATAACTTGTTTTGATGGAGAAGAAATAACAGAGTGTGGTTTTGAACTTATTTCATATGAAGGAACTCTTATTAAATTAACCGATTCTAAAGGAAGCATACGTGTTATCAATACTGCATCAATACAGTTTGTAGATATTCAAATATAATTTATGGTGTAATTAAATGGGAAAAAACTGTGATGACCTTCTTTACACTCAAGTTGCTTAAGTAAATATGGGAGTAAATGGTGCATTACAGATTATCTTGGTAATAAGAAGATATTTGATTCTATGAAGGAGTTAGAGATATTTGCATCTTGTTTAAACGTACCCAATGCTTCAGTTTATCCAAATTTTTTATTATCAATGGGGACTGGTTATAATGAAACTAACGACTGGATTGAAAAAATGGATAAAATGTCAAATGATATTTTTTTCGAAAGAAAATATATTTGGTAATAATCAAGATGTCTTTAAATATAATGCCGTTGACCTAGGTGAAGGAAAACAAAAATTTATGAGGCTCTTTTTCTATAATGGCAATAGAGGGGGGCGACGCACGAAACGGAACATAAACCCCGTTAAGGATTTATATTATTGAAATCACTAATTAAATATTTATCACTTAATTTAATTCTATCCTTTATGATACATAGATAATATTACGGGTTAAATGCATCTCCTTACACACATCTTTTTAAATAGTTACAATCAATGACTTACATAAAGGTAGTAAAATTAAAGAATCCAGTAAAATCAGGGGCTACAGAGAATTGTATAAAAATAATACAATCATCTAAGTCATTGATTTACATTAATATCAATACTTGTGTGTAAGGAGATGCTTATATCCCCATTCTATTGGGTATTAACTTTCAAAATCAATTTTACTAAAAATGTATATTTATGTTTAAAATAATAATTTTCTGTTTATTTTTCTTAACTTTTGGATGTGCTCAAAAGAGAACTTTAATTAAAGATGTAACTAAAGACCAGTTATCTATAGACAATGCTGCCTGTAGATTAGAGGGACAAAAGGCAACACAATTTGATTTAAGTCATAATGTTTTTATAAAACAAAGTAATTATAATACTGCATTTAATAATTGTTTAATGTCAAAAGGTTATAAATACCAAGAAAAGTTAAATGCTAAAGAAAATGATATTTATAATAAATATAAAAGAATTATGTTGGCATATCGAAAAAATATAGAACCTATATCAAGTTATATTAAAAAGGTATGTAGACTAAAAGATGATATTAACTATATTAAGTGTATAGAAGAAAAAAATAAAGAATCACTAAGTATATATTTATTTCCTGCTATAGAAGAGGATTTTTATATCCAATCAAAAGAATATCACAATATGCTAATTAGAGGTGATATAAGTAGAAAAGAGTTCAAAGAAGAGATGACTAAGTTAAATGAATTAAAATATAAAGAAATATTAGAAATGATTAAAATAGATATTAAAAAAACTCAATATACAGGTAGTAATTTATATAGTAAAGAATAGAAAAAATTTAGTTTATATGGATAGAGAAAAAGAAATATGTTTATAAAAAATATTAATAAAATAACTGTTTAACAATCACTATATAAAACAAACATTTAACACTACCTTAATTCTACAAAAAAAAATTATGATAAAAAAAATTATTCCTATATTACTGTTATTACTTTCTGGATGTGCAAGTTTTACCAGCGGCTTTAAACATGAAAAAAATAATAGTGTTGGGTTCTGTGGAGAATCAGGTTCAGGAATTATTGGTGTAGCACTTGCTGCCAATACACATGATGACTGTGAAAGATTCTATCTTTCTCATGGGTATAAAGAAGTTGATATTCCTCCTCAGCCTCAGAATACTAAAACAAAAACACCTGAAATCGATGATGATTTTGATTTTTAGCGTTCTTGTTTAAGAAAACAAGATATTTTAACAAAATCTAAAAATTAATATATGAACCGTAGAACTGAAAAACAAGAATCTGCATTAAGAAAACGTAGAAACAATGGACTTTCTAATGTAGCGTTCAAAAATACAGAATTTTCGTGTCAGGGTAAGGTTGGTGAGTTTATTGGATTATATTTAATCTGTGATATTTTTGCTACTCGCCTACAGAATTATTATCAGACTGATAAACAAAATAAAAAAACAAAATTAAATATGCTTACTCTAACTAAAGCTCTTGAGCATTTTGGTCTACATATTGAAAATATTATTTTATTATCTTTATTTCAAGGGGGAGAAGGAAAGCGTGGCGAAAAAAGTGCACGACAACTGAGAAATGGTTATCTTCACCAATTATCAGAATCTGATAAAAATGAAATAATTAATAAACACTCTATATTAACACACGAAATGAAAAAATTACTAAGAATGAGAATTAATACATAACCAATATTAATTATTATAAATATACTCAAAAAAGATAACAAAAAAATCAATAAATGGAATTTATATGACAACTTTTACTGACTTTTTAAATTCATTTGATCCTGAAAGAAAAGGTATTCAATTTGAATATTTCGTTAAATGGTTTCTGAAAAATGATCCCGAATGGTCAACACAAATTGATCAAGTATGGTTATGGGATGAGTATCCAGATAGATGGGGACGTGATTGTGGTATTGATCTTGTGTTTAAACACAAAAATAATGATATTTGGGCAGTGCAGGCAAAATGTTATTCTCCTGAGTATTCTATTAGCAAATCCAATGTCGATAAGTTTCTAAGTGAGTCAAATCGTTCAATCATTGATAAAAGACTTTTAATTGCAACAACAGATCAAATGGGAAAAAATGCTAAGCAAGTCTGTTATGCTCAAGAAAAAACAGTTACACATTTTCTCCTTTCTAATTTTGAACAAGCCGCAATTGAATATCCAAAACACATATCTGCACTAAATACTGCAAAACGCAAACCTCGCCCTTCTCCTCGTCCGCACCAAATAGAAGCTATTGAAGCCATAGAGCAAGGCTTTAAAGATAATGACCGAGGTCAATTAATCATGGCTTGTGGAACTGGAAAGACATATACAACACTCTGGATCAAAGAACGCCTAGCTGCTGCATCAACACTGGTATTACTTCCATCACTCGGTTTGTTATCACAATCCTTAAGAGAGTGGACATATGCAGCTACAACACCCTTTGATATTTTATGTGTATGCTCAGATCAAACTGTGGGTAAGATATCAAGTGAAGATGACATAATTCACTCTGTAAAAGACCTCTCATTCCCTGTTACATCGGATATGGAAACCATTAGCCAGTTTTTAAAAAAAACTGGTCATAAAGTTATTTTCTCAACTTATCAATCATCCCCCATTATTGCTAATGCTCAATGTAATAATAACACTCCGAGGTTTGATTTAGTCATTGCTGATGAAGCGCATCGCTGTACTGGTAAAGCAGGAAGTGACTTTACAACTATATTAGACCAGTCCAAAATTAAAGCAAACAAAAGACTATTCACAACAGCCACACCAAAAATTTATTCTACAAACTTGAAAAAGAAAGCCAGTGAAATGGGCGTTGATGTCACAAGCATGGATGATGAAACTTCTTTTGGTAAAGTCATGTATACCTTAACATTTGGCGAAGCAATCAAGCGTAAATTACTAACGGATTATCAGGTGATACTTGTTGGTGTCGATAACCCAATGGTATCAGAATGGATACAACAAGGTAAACTGGTAAAAACGGATACAGGTGATATACAGGATGCAAAATCATTAGCATCACAAATAGGACTTATTAAATCTATTAAAGACTATAACCTGAAAAGAATAATCAGTTTTCATAGTCGGATAAATCGAGCAGAAACATTCTCCTCTGAGTTACAAAATTCTATTGTTTTAATCGAAGAAGAATATCGCCCTAATGGAAAAATCTGGGCTGACTTTATATCTGGAAAAATGTCTACTCATAAAAGGCGATTGAAACTTAATCAACTAAAAATCCTGACACAAAGTGACAGAGGGTTATTGTCGAATGCACGATGTTTAGCTGAAGGGGTGGATGTCCCTTCATTAGATGCAGTAGCATTTATTGATCCAAGAGGAAGCCATGTTGATATTATTCAGGCAGTTGGAAGAGCTATACGCTTAAGTAACTCCAAGACTATTGGAACTATTATTATCCCCGTATTTATTGAAGATGGGGATAATATAGAATCCTCTATGCAATCCAGCCACTTTAAACCTGTATGGGAAGTATTAAATGCTTTGAAATCACATGATGAGATACTAGCGCATGAACTGAATGAATTACGCATAAATTTAGGCAGGGGTAATAAGTTAGCACACTCTGGAAAAAACTTTTCAAAAATGATTTTTGATTTACCCATTACGATAGATGAGTCATTTTCAGAATCATTAAAAACTTTTATTATTGAGAAAACAACCTCTTCATGGGATTTTTGGTTTGGATTATTGGAAGTATTTATTGAGCAAACAGGTCATTCACAAGTTCCTGCAAGTTATAAGACAGTAGACGGATATAAATTAGGTAAATGGATTAACAACCAAAAAACCGCTAGGGATCAATTAACAATAGATCGGTTAACAAGATTAGAATCATCAAAAGGCTGGATTTGGGACTTATTAGAATTTCAATGGAAACAAGGATATTCTTATTTAGAAAAATATACTGAACAACAAGGGAATGCGAGAGTTCCTAAAAGATATAAAACAGCAGATGGATTTAATTTAGGCACATGGATTGCTGTACAAAGAAAGAATAAAGATCAATTAACAGCAGAACGATTGAAAAAACTAGAGTCATTGGACGGATGGATTTGGGACTTATTAGAGTTTCAATGGAAACAAGGATATTCTTATTTAGAAAAATATACTGAACAACAAGGGAATGCGAGAGTTCCTAAAAGATATAAAACAGCAGATGGATTTAATTTGGGGGGATGGGTTAGTAATCAAAGAGTAAATAAATTAACATTAACAGCAGAACGATTGAAAAAACTAGAATCATTAGACGGTTGGAGTTGGGACTTATTAGATTTTCAATGGGAAAAGGGTTTTTCTTATTTGGAACAATATATTCAACAACAAGGCAATGTAGAAATTCCTCAAAAATATAAAACAGCAGATGGATTTAATTTGGGGGGATGGGTTAGTAATCAAAGAATGTATAAATTAAAATTAACAGCAGAACGATTGAAAAAACTAGAATCATTAGACGGTTGGATTTGGAATTTACTAGAATTCCAATGGGACAAGGGATATTCCTACCTAAAACAATATGTTCAACAACATGGAGATGCAAGAGTTCCTAGTACTTATACTACAACCGATGGGTATGCATTAGGTAATTGGCTTGGAAGTCAAAGGCAAAAGAAAAAATTATTAACTAATGAACAATATAAAAAATTAGAATCGTTAGCAGGATGGGTTTGGTCTATTACTTCATTTCAATGGGAACAAGGTTTTTCTTATTTGGAACAATATGTATTACATAAAGGTCATGCACGAGTTCCTGCAAGTTATAAAACAACAGATGGATATAAATTAGGTGCCTGGGTTAGTAATCAAAAGACATTGAAGAAATCTTTAACTGATAAACAACGTTCAATACTGGAATTGTTAGAAGGATGGGTTTGGTCTGTTACTTCATTTCAATGGGAACAAGGTTTTTCTTATTTGGAACAATATGTATTACATAAGGGAAACGCACGAGTTCCTAAAAAATATAAAACAGCAGATGGATATAAATTAGGTGCTTGGGTTAGTCTTAAAAAAGGAAATAGAAAACAATTACCTCCCGAACAATTATCACAACTAGAAGCATTAGAAGGCTGGGTTTGGAATTTACTAGATTTTCAATGGGAACAAGGATTTTCTTATTTAGAAAAATACATTAAAGAGTATGGTGATGCAAAAGTTCTTGGTAATTATACAACAACTGATGGATATAAATTAGGGAATTGGGTTACTAATCAAAGAGTAAAAAGAGAAAAATTAACAGCTGAACAACATTCAATGCTGGAATCGTTAGAAGGATGGGTTTGGTCTGTTATTTCATTTCAATGGGAACAAGGTTTTTCTTATTTGGAACAATATACTGAACAACAAGGGAATTCAAGAGTACCTGCAATTTATCAAACAAGTGATGGATTTAACTTAGGACAATGGGTTGGTACTCAAAGACATAGTAGAAAAAAATTATCTCCCGAACAATTATCACGACTAGAGTCCTTAAAAGGCTGGATTTGGAATTTACCAGAATTTCAATGGAAACAGGGATATAATTATCTAATAAAATATATAGATCAATTTGGTCATGCTAAAGTACCTATGAACTATAAAACAGTAGATGGATATAAATTAGGAGTATGGACTAGTTCACAAAGAAGTAACCGAGATAAATTAACAAAAGAAAAAAGAAAGAAATTAGAATATTTAAAGGATTGGTTTTGGCGACTTTAATGCATTTCCTTACACATAAGTAGGAAAAAAAGAAGTTATATCAAACCATGCCTAATATTAAAATTCAGCTAACTCTTGACAAGAGTTTTATAGAAAACAACCGAAACAAATAACAGTAATAGGGGTTTGAAGCCCAATGGAACGAAAACGTACGATAGCCTTCAGATTCAGTGGTTAAATTATAATTGGCTCTGTCACCGTTAAGTATTGAAAATATAACTCATAACCTTTGAAAGCCTGATTTAGCTAACTTTGAGTGGTATTTCAGTGCATTCTTAAGCTCATGAAAAATCAAGATATTTTAAAATTCCACACTTAACGGTGACATAGCCAATTAATTTGACTTTTTAAGTATTTATAAACTTAAAGAATATTATGATTTTCTATAGTACCCATTAAATCAATTAATAGACAATATGCCTATTCAAGGCTTAAAAATGATTTAATAGACATGTTTTTGCTGTTTATTATCTTGTTCATAAACTTACAACATAATAGACAATCGTTATGAAATATTTTTTTATAGGGTAATTTACGGTAAGTTATGCTAATAAATATTGAAATTAAAACTATTTTTTAAAAGGTTTACCTATAAATCTACTTACTTTGAACGTTAAATTTTTATGTTCATAAAAAATATGCCTAAAAATGAATATTTTGGTGTTTTTAGAGAATCATCTCTGATATTAGGTTCATTTTAAGTCATTTTACTGCTTTTTTAATATCCTCTGTAAGCACTGTATTTTCTAGGTTTATTGGCATTATCTTTAAATCCACCCAACCTAGAGACTATCGTACGTTTTCGTTCCATTGGGCTTCAAACCCCAAGACCTTGTCGACACACAATCAATCAAGCCTCACTTGATTTTTAAGTGGGGCTTTTTTTATCTGATTACTTTAGAATTTTTTACGCTAATTTTTTTACTTTTTTAAAAATTTAGTGGAATTCCTCTTGCAATAGGCTGGCTAGGTGGCGGCATATATTTAGCTAAAGACATTGTGAAAACAGCTTTACCATAAGTATCTTCCATTTTTTGAGATTTACTCACCCTTTTTGTTATATCTTTTTTACTGTTAAGTTGACAACCATCTATCCATTGAGATGTAAGCGTATAACATGTTGGAATTGAAATATTAAAACCACCATGCCCTGAGTCAAAAAAATCAACATATCCATATATTGTTGAACCAATTATTTTTTTTCTCCTTAAATCTACAAATGAAACTTCCGCTAGAGAATATTTTTTAAATGAGTCGGTTACATAAGAAATAGGAGTAATGGCAATTCCTATATCATCAGATCCCTCATCTAACATACTCGAAGCTGTTGAAAATAAAGAACCAATAGAGTTTTTAATATATTTTTTCTTTGCTTTTCTTTCAAGATTATTGATTCCACCTTTAACCGTCTCGCTAAAAAAACTAGCTAAACCAATTAAAGCATTCATTTGTTTATCATTACTTTTAAATTTAAATTTACCTTTAATTTCTTCTTCTAACTTATCACTTTCAAATGTGTTTTCAATAAATCTTTTATTGACTTTAAAAACATAAGTGTTTCCATATTGAGTAACTTTTTGTGTTGATGATTTATTGTAACAACCACTACTTTCATTTGTTTTAGCTTGATTACTAATACACATAGAGTCTGACATTAAATTGTAATCCGTATAATTACTATCTGACCATTTAACTCCCGAACCTTTAACTATAAAAGTTT
>Ga0209292_1001749_pt1 | contig 26124 bp, 26 predicted proteins | sample GOMGulsemesocosm_2_FD_184634 | JGI IMG/M metagenome (GOLD analysis project Ga0209292, IMG submission 184634) | Methane-oxidizing microbial communities from mesocosms in the Gulf of Mexico - GOM9C Gulf of Mexico (SPAdes) (version 2) | ecosystem: Environmental > Aquatic > Marine > Cold seeps... | reverse complement strand
CTATCAGCTTATTTTCAAATACATTCACCATTGATCTTGAAACTAATCAATACCAGTTTTTAGGAAAGGAATTTAAGTGTTCAGATAATGTTGATTGTGATGCTTTAATTAGTATAAATGATAGCGGTGGTGTCGTTGATGCGACTTTTGAATATGCTGGTTCAGGTAATATTACGCTAATGCAATGGAATTAAAAAATTGTAGTTATGGATAAACTAAAAAATAGAATCCCACCACCTATTATTATGCTAATTTCAGCTGCTGTAATGTGGGGGTTATCCCAAGCCTCAATTAATATTGAGATCAGCTATTCAATTAGCATCTTTAGTTTATTTACACTTGCATTAATGGGCGTGTTTTTTTGCATAGCAGGTGTTGTCTCTTTTAAACTCGCTAAAACAACGACTAACCCTTTAAAACCTGAGGCTGCATCTTCTCTTGTAGTATCTGGTATTTATAAATATTCAAGAAACCCTATGTATCTTGGTTTTGCGTTATTTTTGTTAGCTTGGTCAGTATATTTAGCATCTATTCTCTCTATAGTGGGTGTTGTTGCTTTTGTTTTGTATATGATTCAATTTCAAATTAAGCCAGAGGAAGCTGCTTTAAAGAAAGTTTTTGGATATGAATTTGAGCAATACCAGTCAAAAGTAAGAAGGTGGTTATAATATAAAGTTATTAAGCTTGATAAGTAAGTGATAATCATTATCATAGCGATTCCTCTGTTTTAAATATCTTTTTTTATGTCTATTAGTAAACTCCATGTAATACAGGTATTCCAAAAGGAATACCAAAATCTTTTTAAATTTATTAAGTACAAAGTTAAATGCCCAGATCTGACATCAGATTTACTTCAAGACCTTTATCTAAAATTACATTCAGTACCTGAAAAAAAGGAAATCACTAACCCCAAAGGTTATTTAAATACTGCTGCCCGAAATTTAATTATTGATAATAGTCGCAAGCCACATCAAATTGTAGAAACGGGGCAAGAAGATCAAATTGACTTAGTAATTTGCAATCAGTTATCTCCAGAGCAAAGAGCAATAGATCAGAATATGGTTGAACAATTTAGCTTAGCGCTTAGTCAATTACCTGAAGAAAAAAGAGACTTGCTCACTTTGAGTCGGGTACATGGTTGGACTAATCAACAAATTGCAAAACATAAAAATAAATCATTAAGCTGGGTTGAAAAAAATTTAGCGCTTTGTCTTATTATGTGTAGTGATATCGCACAGGAGCATACATAAAATGGAAAATAATACTGCTCAAATAAAAATGGAAGCCGCACTGTGGATTGTGAAATGCGATCATAAATCCTTTCAAGCAGATCCTAAATTTATCAATTGGTTAAATACTTCAGTTGAGCATAAGCAGATATTTGAATCATTAAGTAAAAACTGGCAAACGCTTGAGTGTTTATCAGATGACTCAAGATCATCTGTAGCAGCTGATAAAGTGACGCCTTTAACTTTTAAGCGAGCGTTAAAAGTTAGAATAACCCCAATTAAGTTGGTGTCTTATATGGCATTAGCTGCGAGTATTTTCCTTTTTTCAATTATCTATTTTAATTTAGACGCACAATATTACTCACAAAACTATAAAACAGAAATTGCACAACAAGCGAAATTTGATTTACCTGATGGCAGCAGTCTTTGGTTAAATGCAAAAAGTGAAGTGCTTGTTTATTTTGATGATGATCGGCGTCAAATAACAATTTTAAAAGGAGATGCACATTTTGACGTGGCTAAAGATAAAGAAAGACCATTTGTAGTGAGTTATGAACAACATCAATTTACTGCGCTAGGTACTGCGTTTACCGTTAATACAAGACCATTTTTACAATTAGCTGTTACGGAACATAAAGTAAAAGTTAACTACAAACATACAAACAGAGTAGTTCAAGAAGGTTACATCACAGAGTTTAATGAATATTGGCATACAGCTAAAGTGATTCAATCTGAACAGAACTGGCGAGAGGTTAAGCTCAACTTTAAAGCAAGATATTTAAAAGATGTGCTCATTCAAATACAACCATATGTGTCTGAGCCTATTAATTTGCTCAATCAAGATATGGCTTTCGAATTGATTTCAGGTACAGTTAATCTTGAAAAACCTCATCAAGCCTTAAAGTTGATAACAAGTGGATTAGGATTGAAAATATCTCATGAAAAGAAAGAAATAAAGTTAAATTAATCCAAAGGTGATTTATAAGAAAAGATGAGTTAAGAATTTAATTCATCTTTTTTAATTTATTTTTACGGTTTTGAGATATTAGCAACGTCCTTATTGGTAATGAATATAGTTATCACTTACATTACTGTCGGAGAGTTGTTAATCCATGTCTGTTAAATCAACATTTAAATTAAGTAGTTTGGTATTTGCTATTGCAATGTCTAGTTCTGTTATTGCGCTTGAATCTAATCAATCAATCACAATTAAACAGCAATCTTTAGCTAACGCACTTACTAGCCTCGCAAAGCAAAGTGACATTCAAATTTTTGCCAGAGACAAAGCAATCAATGGCTTAAATGTCAATGGTGTGTATCAAGCTAAATCGGTCAAACACGCCTTAATGCAGCTGTTAAATAATACCCAGTTAGAAGCTCAGTGGGTATCTGATACTGATGTTGTAATTAAACATAAGAAACGTGAAGTTAAAGCTAATAGTTTAGTTAAGCCACAAAATAACTTAGTAAGAAATAATCAAAAGTTAGAACATATCAGTGTTTATGGCAGACATAATAAACTGATCCTTGAATCAGGCACTGCAACAAAATCTAATATGAGTTTAATGGAAACACCAGCTGCTATCGTTGTAGTTGATAAGTTTTTATTAGATGAGCAATCAACGTCTACTTTACAGGATAGTTTGAGAAACATTAGTGGCTTAACTCAATCGGGCAATAATTATGGCATTGGTGACAATTTAATTATTCGTGGCTTAGGTGCTAATTATATTTATGATGGTATGTATGGGGGGGCAGGCTTAGGAAATAACTACAACCCTACAAGAACAACAACAAATGTTGAAAGTATTGAGGTATTAAAAGGGCCTGCTACAGGGCTATATGGCACAGGTTCAGCTGGTGGTGTCATTAACTTAGTTGAAAAAAAACCACTAGATGAGCCATTTTATCAAGTAAAGGCTACCGTCGGGCAATGGAATAATCATAGTATGATGCTAGATGCGACATCTGCTATTAATGATTCTATGGCTTATAGATTTGTAGCTAATTTCGAAGAAACCGATGGTTATCGTGGTTTAAGCTCTGCCAGAAATGAAATGTATGCTTCTTTACGTTTAAACTTGCCTGCCGATCAAGAGCTAATATTTTCAACAGCCTATATAGATGATGAAAACCAAGTTGACTCTATCGGTCATCCTGTTCGTATATTGAATTTAGACAGTATCAATGCAAATCCAGGGGAAATTACTTGGCAAGATTTGGTGAATGATTCAGATGCAGATTCAGATGGAAATTGGGGGCTACAACTAACAGATCAACAAAGACAGGAGTTAGCGAACTCTTTAGTTGCTACTGATGGATTAAAGCCATTTGATTTGGGAAGTCAGGGACTGATCTCTCCTATGTCCAAGCCTAATGAAGCTGAAGAGCTTAGATTTAAGGTGAGTCATACTATTGATTTATCAAATGATTCATCGTTGCATCAACAAGTTCAGTTTAGAGATTATGAAACAGACTTTATTCGTCAAACAGGTGCTTTTAATTACGTGTATTGGGATCGCCGTGGTGAAATAAATGCAGATCCTCGTGCCCCATTAATTATTGATGACGTTATTTATCCTTTTTCAGCGAGACGTCAGCAATATAGAAGAAGCGATGCTAGCGAATCTAGTTGGCAATATTATGCAGACTTTAATACGAGTTGGTCATTAGGTCAGTTTGAAGGAGAGCATTTATTAAGTGCTAACTATGAAAATCGTTCAATGAAAGTTAAAAGTTGGAGCTTAAATGATGCTGATGGCAGCTCTGCTGCTGAACCTTTACCGTATATTTTAGATATTCGCGCTCCAAATTGGCCTACAAAAAACTTTATGGAATACGATCCTACTTTGACTTCAAACTATGATTCATCAGTGACTTCATATGGTGTAAGTTTTCAGGAAGTACTTTATTTCAACGATATATTAACGGGCCGATTTGGAGTTGCACATTCTAAAATCAAGCAAGCATATCAGCATAAAGGCACACCAAGAACACCTGAAATTTCAGAAGAAGAAGATTTTTCTGATTCAGGAAATACCTATAACTTAGGTTTAAATTACCGACTAACAGATGAATTTGCTTCTTTTGTAAATATCTCAAAAGGACGTACAGCTTCAAGTATTTTAGGTTTTAGTGATATTCCAGATTCTGAATCTAAGTCATTTGATTTGGGTATACGTTTCACTGCATTTGATGAGGAGTTGTTAGCATCTCTTGTTTATTTTGAAACAAGAAAAACTAACATTCGTCGCTCTCATCCTTTATATAACGATAACCCAGAAGACAGTGAATACAATATTACTGTTCCTAAGTATGTTTTTGATAATGAAGACAATACTAAAGGTTATGAGTTTGATATGAATATGGCCTTAAATGACGTTTGGTCTATGAACTTTAATGCCACATATCAAGATGCCATTGAAATCAGAAACCAAAATGAACAAGCCCAATCAGGGCAAAGAAAAGGGATCCCTAAAAAGTTTGCCAGTATTTGGACTAGCTACGCTTCATCATTTAGTGATTTAGCAAATCCGATAAAGTTTAGTTTAGGTATAACTTATACCGGTGAGCGTAGCATTAACTCTAACTCATTTGGTTTACCTGATTCGACAATAGATGCTTATACAGTATTGGATGCTGCGGTAAGTTACGACGTAGAAAATTGGAATGTTCAATTAAATTTAAGAAATTTAACGGATGAAACCTATTATGTTAAAGCGCTTTATATCGGTGGTTTACCTGGCGATAGCCGAAACGCAAAATTAACAGTGAGATATACATTTTAGATATTAAAATTTTTTAAATACCTTAATAACTAAAACCAATCAGGAATTTTTCTGATTGGTTTTAGTGTTTATACACCTTAGTCGGAAATTAAAAATTAAAAATGAATTATAGATTGAATATCACTTTACGTTCTTTAGCTGCCATTTTTGGCAGCTATGGTTTAGCTGTTGCTAGCAGCTTCGCATTAGTTCCAATATTCATGCATGTATTTGGTTGCTTCAAAGCCGATGCTGTTTACTTAGGAACAATTTTTAGTTATGTATTTTACTTTGCTTGTGTGATTTTTAGTTTTAATAGAGCAAGTGTATTGCTAGTTTGGCGTGATATCACACTGGTTTGTTTTATTTTTTATTTGATGCATTACATAGGAAATATTTTATGAAACCAGATTTCAGAAGATGTATGATTTGGTTACATACCTATAGCGGTTTACTGATTGGATGGTTATTATTTGTCATATTTGTAACGGGTACTTTAAGTTATTTTAATCTTGAAATTAGTCAATGGATGAAGCCTGAACTTGGTAGTTATAAATCTTCAGATAAATTGTTAAATCAATCTTTATCACTTTTAAGCGAGCAGACAAATAAATCTCAACGCTGGCAAATTAATTTGCCTACAGAGCGAGACAATCAATTTGTTATATCTTGGTCTATACCCGATGTTAAAAGAGCAAAACGATTTTCAATGATCTTAGACAGCCAAACTTTTAATGAAATTAAAGTGAGAGATACCAATGGTGGTAACTTTTTCAGAACTTTTCACTATACATTAGAGCTTCGTGGGTTTGGTGGCCGTTATATAGCAGGCATTGCTGCTATGGTGATGTTGATAGGTATTTTCACTGGGGTTTTCACCCATAGGCGATTTTTTAAAGACTTTTTTACTATACGTATAAATAAATTAATGAAAACACTTACAGATACCCATGCTGTAATGGGTGTGATCACTTTACCGTTTTGTTTTGTGATTAGTTTTAGTGCATTACTGATTTATATCAGTATCTATGTACCCTTTAGTGCCCAGCATCATTTTGATAATGGCTATAGAGATTTAAATAAGCTAGTGTCAACGTCTTTGCCTAAAGTCACGGCTTCAAATATCGCTGTTGAGCCAATTAAAGATTTAATGCCTTTTGTTAATACCGTTAAAACCTACTGGCCTGAGAAAGCGGCAATTAAATCAATTGTGTATGAACAACCTTTTGATAGCAATGGGCGTATCTTAGTTTACCGTAATCCATTAATTTCCTTGTCAAATAAAGCTGAAGTATTAGCCTTTCATGCAAAAAGCGCAGAGTTATTAGCGCCTATTGAACCTGAACGTACGGCAAGAGTGATCCGAAGGATATTTTATGGTCTACATGAAGCGCATTTTGCGACACCTACGCTACGTTGGTTATTCTTTTTTATGGGAGTAGCGAGTTGTATTTTAATAGCCAGTGGTTTGATTATTTGGTTGAACAAACGATTAGATAAAGTTAAAAAACGACATTTAGGCCATACTTTAGTTGAGCGTTTAAATATTGCTGGAATTGCAGGTTTGTTACTTGCGATAACAAGTTATTTTTATGCAAACAGAATTATACCTTTGAATATAGAGTCTCGAGCAGAATTAGAAGTAACTACCTTTTTATTAGTATGGTTTATATGTTTAATTTATAGTTTTATACGTCCTGCTTTAAAAGCATGGTCTGAGATCCTATTTTTTACGGCCTTAGCATTATTATTATTACCATTGGTTGATTTTTTAATTGAACCTAATTGGTTGATGCAAGCATTAGAATATAAAAACATGGCCTATATAGGCTTTGACTTAGCATTGCTCTTTTCAGGGGGAGTTTGTTTAAGTATATATAAATGGCTTAAAGGCGTTATCGAAAAACCTGAAGCCAAAAATATAAAATCTGAAATAAAAACGAAAGAGAGGGCATTATGTTAATTAGTTTTATCATACAGCTTATCGCTTTATGGTTATTGTCTATGGCAATGAGTAAACATTTTAGGTTAGTTTTTAAAAAACCTCTTGAAGATAATAAAGCAATGATTTTTAAAATATTAGGTTGGCTCTTATTAATAATGTCATTCTTTATTATCAGTAATAAAAGCATTGCAATGGTCAGTGTTTATTGGTTTTCATATTTGGCTTTAAATATATTTATTATTGCAGCTTGTAATGCTTGGTTTTCATTAAATAAAATAAAGCTATCAGGTTAATTGGTTTAAATGAAGTAATAAATCGAGGTGTATTACTTCATTTATATTGCTACTTATGATTAATATAAATTGATAGTTGAATTAGATATTCATTGTATAAAAGGAGAAACTTAGTTACTGTTCCTTTAATAGATAAAAAACTATTAACCTTAGTATTAGTAAGGGTTTCCGTGATGTTAAAGGATATAAATGTTCAAGAAAGTAATATTAATCGTGTTTTTGATTTTGATTTATGCCATAGCGAATTATGGAGAAACGCTCAGTGATTTTTTCATTAATCAATTAGATTCATCTGAAAAAACAATGACACTTACTAAAACATATACACCGCATTTATGGTCTGATTTTAAGGTTTTAGATATAGATGCTGAACTATGTTCAATGAAGGGTAAAAATATACTTGAATCTTTGAGCTTTAAATCCATTACTCGGAATTTAAAATACGATAAAGCTAAGTATGTATATGGAAAATTCAATGATAATCGCGCTTCAATTACCTGTGCAAAACTAGATGGTAAAACATTCGTTTATACCTCAGTAGCCGGTCCTGATGTTGCCTTAGTTAAACAGTTACGCAATGAAATAGTTTGGAAGTTATGATTAAAAATGAAAATACCTTATCTAAGTTATTAATAATAATTGCGGTTATTCTCACATCAATCTTTGGCTATCTTTATTTTTTATATGGTGAAATTCAAGCACAATATACCGTTATGGTTATTTTCACTCTGATAAATATTATTACGCTTGCGTTTAAACAATCGAGTATTTATAAAAAGAAAAATCATATTAAAAATTTAATCAAGCGAGAGGGGCAGTGGTTGGTTTGTCAAAGCTCAAGCATGAGCTCACCCTCAATTATTGTTATTGATAAAATAGGTGAGATTACGATTTCTACAAATTACTTATCTTTTATCGAAGTAGGTAATGGGCAAGGTTATGATTTTGAAGTTAAAGCACAGTCCAATGTTATAATGACTCATTTGTATGAATTATTGAAAGCAGATGAAATAAAAGAAATGAAACTTGTAGTAATCTAAGGCTGCAATTTAATAATAAGTTTTAAAAAGGCATCTTGAATTGAATTTTGAAGTAACAGATCAAATAAAATTAACTGCGTTAACAGAATCAGATGCTAGTAGCATTTTTACTTTAGTTGATCATAGTCGAGTTGAGTTAGGGCAGTACTTGTATTGGGTCGAGCATGTTATAAATGCAGATACTACAAAAAAATATATACTAGAGCGTATTAATAGTGGTTTACCTAGCGCTACTTGGTTCAAAATACAATTTAATAATGAAGATTGTGGTATTTTTGCCATTAAATCTATTTGTGAGACAAATGGGATAGCAGAGTTAGGTTATTGGTTATCTCATCACTTTTATAAAAATGGCATCATAAGCGCTATTGTTGCGAAGTTACCTGAATATTTAATTAAATATTCAGATGCAAAAATAATAGAATTTAGATGTTTAGAGGAAAACTTAGCAAGTATTAGTATCGCAGAAAAATCGGGAGCGAAACTCATAAAGTCACTGCCAAATTACATGGAAATTGCAAATTCAAACCAAAACCTAAATGTATATCAACTGGTGATTTAAGTGTGTATTTTTAAGCAATTTAACCCAGGAGTCGCAATTTAGTTATTTTCGTTCAGACAAATTATCTTGAACAATTTGCGAATCTTTTTGGGCATAAAACTGTACTTGAAATTTCGTATCGTCAGTCAAAAATTCAACTCTATGCCAATATTGAGGAGGAGAAATTGCAATTTGTCCTGTTTGTATCGTGATCTCTTGCTCTACTTCACCTCGTCTATCAGTAAATCCATAAAACTTTAATATACCTGCCAATACACAAATTTTTCCGTACACACCCTCACGCGTATTATGAAGGTGTAAAAACATTTTTGGCACATTGTCTTTAGTTAAGTTTTTTGTCGTTTTGTAATTTACAAAGTCGTTAGGGATTTCTGGCATAGTGTTATTCCTGTTATAAACTAACTGAGTTTATTTTGTCTGTGTTTTAACCTCAAAGCAATAAATGTTATTAAAATTAGGCATATAATTAAGAAAGGATAAAATCCGGGTATATGCAATCCTTGTACTAATAAACGTTCATTTTTAATAAGGCCTGCCCATTTATGAATACTGGCTTGTGTAAACTCAGGGTTGATAAATATTTCAGCAATATCCTTACGACTCCGATATCGTACAATTACAACTCTATCCCAAGAAGATGATAATGTATGAGCCCAATCACTACCAAAAATAGGGTGAGAGCCTTGCTTAGCAAGTAGCTTAATCATTTTGTTACTAAAAATATTAAATGCTTCTCTACCTGAAATTGTATTTAACTTTTGATCTGAATACTGCGCGGTTTCAGCATATTGATATAAGTTAACAGTATAAAAAGGTTTTCCGTCATCTGTTTTTAAAAAAGAGCGTAATGCATTGATATCGTGCTTTGCTGGGTTATTATTTTGTGAATCTATAATACTGATGTAATGTGCTACTTCATCCTCAGTCAAAGGCTGACTACTACCTTTATACCAAAATATTATCAATGTAATTACGCAAAATGAAAGTACTAATAGACCTTGTACTTTAGTCTTCTTTTTCATAGTTAACTCCCTTTATTTATTAAAAATATAAAAGCACTTGTAAATCGCAAGTGCTTTTATATTGTCAAAGGTGCTTGCGTTTTGCAAGTGGAATTATTTATAATTAGAAAATGAAACATAATTCTGAAAACTATCGTTCTAATTGCCCGATTAACTTTGTATTAGAAACTTTTGGAGATAAATGGACGTTACTAATCGTCCGTGATCTGATGTTTAAATCAAAGCAGTCTTACGGTGAATTTTTGCACTCGAACGAAAAAATATCGACAAACATATTAGCGGATAGACTGCAAAAATTAGAATTTGCGGGTGTGGTGATAAAAGAAGTGGACAAGAAAAATAAATCTAAGTTACTTTATTTTTTGACAGAAAAAGGCAAAGACTTATTACCTATCATGCTTGAAATTACAGCTTGGAGCAGTAAATATGATAATAAATCTAATACTCCTAATCGCTTTATTCAAGCATTAGAAGAGGATAAAGTAGGTTTATCATTGAATATTTTAGAACAAATACCTTAGTTATTTTTTTGTCATTGTTCAGGTTCTTGCGCGGCTAATACCTCAATTAAATTAATCGCAACATTAACAAAGTCACTTGCAGTCACTAAACCTACAAGTTTTCCATTAGCTAGGATTGGCAGACAACCTATTTTGTACTTTTGAATTGTTAAAGCAGCTTGATGTACAGAAGCTTTAGCATCAATGGTGATAATTTCATTACGATAAAACTCTACAATTAATACTCTTTTTTCATGATCAAATCTTTGAAATTTGTCAGTCACTAATAAACTGGATTCTTCAGCAGCGAGTACATCTCGTTGGCTAATTAAACCTAAAAGCATTTCTCTGTCGTCTACTATGGGAATATGGCGAATGCGATTTTCAACCATCATGATGCGGGCATCTGATAGTGTATTTTTTATGCCTAAAGTGAATAAATCATCTGCCATAATTGAGGTGACGGTAGTCATAACTGTATCCTTAGAATTAGGAGTTAATATACAGGATGATTTATTAAGATTAGGGTCATAAGCGCTATAAATCAAAGTTAATTAATTTATGAAATTCGACTTGAAATATGGGGAATTCCGAGAAGTAGAAATAAGTTATAAAAAATATCACTATTGGAGTGGCTAACTAAGATAATTACATCATTGTTAACTTCGCAAAAATCATATGAAAAACATCGATCATAAATGTCTTGTACGCGCTAACCGATAACGACATACTCGGATAATTTGAATGATGCTTGCAAGGTATTTAAGCATATTGGTCAAGCTATTCTTTTAAAATAGTTTTATTAAGTTAAATATGATCTAAATATTAATTCTTAGTATATTTTATTGTCTAGTAAGTGTTCTATTTGTTTTTGCAATACGTTTATCTTGGTATTGTATTTGGCCGTAATAATAGACATTTTTACAGTTGAAATATTTTGTTTAATAGAACTTACTGAACTGAAATCTAATTCATCTAGTTCAGAATTCATTTTGTTTTGGTAAGTTGTTATTTTATTTTCATTTATTTTAATATTGGCTTCTATTTTACTATTTTGTATAAATTTTTCTGTTTCGATAGAGTCATTAGTATCGGTAGGTTTTGCTATTTCTAATTTTTTAATAGATTGATTGATATGTTGTTTATTAACGATGAGTCTAGTTATTTTCTGTTGTTCAATACGAATGAGTGAATTGTATCTCTTAATGTGATTATCTATTTGCGTGGCAATTGCGCTGTTATGGGCAACTTCTGAAAGTTCAATTGTCATTTTTTGAGGTTTTTTGTCTAATTGTTCTCCTAGTAAGCTGATTTTTTTAATCATTGTATTTTGATAAGTGCGTACCAGGTTATTACTTTTGGTTATTTTACTTTCTATGTCACGTAACTGAATGAAATTGTCGATTTCAGAACTTACATCATGAGTTTGTAAATTATTTTTAGAACTTGAAGTTGAGATTGTTTTAATTTCTATTTCTTCTGAATTAGTAGCACAGGGAAATTGACTGAATATAACAACATCATTGATATTACATTTATAAATGGTTGCTGAAGCTGAGAAAGAGGTGATAAATAAACCAGTTAAGAAAATATAATTCATATCAACGCCTTTGTATGAAACGTATATTATGTGCTTTAAGGTATAATAAAGCATCTATGAAAACAAATAATACTAATAAAAAACATTGAGAACTCAGAGGAAACGGAAGTGCCTAGGTTATTGGCTTTTGGCACTTCTTCTATCAGGTTCGGTTATGATAAACCGAGACTTATAACTCCATATGTAAGATGGGGAATGGTTTTCCCATATCATCAATCGGCGAGCGAGATATCACTTTAAAACCCATATGCCGATAAAAACCAACTGCTAATGGGTTCTGCTCATTCACATCGACACTATTAGCATTCAAATTATTAATTGCGTATTGCAATAATAATTTACCAACACCGTGTCCTCTTAATTTGTTTAAGATAAATAACATTTCAATTTTCATTTCATGGACACCCACAAAACCAATAATTGAACCAAATTTATTTTTAACACACATTAAAGTTACAGCAGGAAAGGCTTGGTCAATGATAATAGGTTTAAAAAACGCAATATCCTCATCTGTAATAAAGTCATGAGTAGCTCGGACTGAGTTTTCCCAAACATCTAACATTTCAGCATAATATTCGGGAAGCACATTTTCTATAATCATAAGATTCTCTTTTAATTAGTATTGATTCTATGTGCAGCCGCGAATAAATATATTATCAAATGAGCTATTTAATGTACATTCGGAAATATTGAAAGGGGAATATAGAGGCAGGTGTTAAATTAATACTCTGACAGTATCTGCAACATAAGAAACTTGTACATGACTGTCAGAGTATGATTTAAGGTTATTGTCGTTCGGTTCTTAAGCCTTTAAGTAGGCAAACACACATTAATAATAAGAGAATCGTAAATGGCAGCCCTGTTGATATTGCACCAGCCTGCAAGGCTTGAATTGCTTCAGTACCACCAACCCATAATAAAGCTGCTGCGATTAAACCTTCAATAACAGCCCAAAAAATGCGTTGCGGTGCCGGTGCGTCAATTTTACCGCCAGCAGTGATACTATCAATAACCAGTGAACCAGAGTCAGATGAAGTTATAAAAAAGACGATAACCAGCACAATCGCGATAAGTGAAATGAATGAACTCATAGGTAACGAATCAAACATTTGGAACATAGCTAATGGCACCTCAGTTAATCCTTCAGTGCCTAAAGTTCCGACCTTATTCATTACTTGATCAATCGCTAGACCACCATAAACAGACATCCAAACAATGGTTACAAGTGTAGGTATGACTAACACAGCAGTAATAAATTCACGAATGGTACGTCCTTTTGATATACGAGCGATAAACATGCCAACAAATGGTGACCATGATACCCACCAAGCCCAATAAAATACAGTCCAACCCTGGAACCAAGCTTCATCTTGACGTCCATGAGGGTTACTCAGCGGGATAATATTTTCTACATATGCAAACAGAGTTGTTGGGATTGTACCGATAGTAACGGCAAAACCGGTAAATATAACAAATGCTAACAAGGCAAAGGCAAGTATCATATTAATTTTACTTAGTTGTTTTACTCCGCTTTCGAGCCCTCTGGCGACTGAAAAAACAGCCAATGCAGTGACAACAACAATCACTGTTATTTGCATGCCAATACCACCATCGGTACCAAATACATGGTTAATACCACTGGTAGCTTGCTGTGCACCAAGTCCTAACGAGGTTGCTAAACCGAACAAAGTAGCCAGTACAGCAAGTATATCAATGATATGACCCGGCCAGCCCCAAGTTTTTTCACCTAATAGTGGATAGAAAATGGAACGAATTGAGAGCGGTAGCCCTTTATTATAGGTGAAAAAAGCCAATGATAGCGCTACAACACAATAGATAGCCCAAGGGTGCAATCCCCAGTGATACATAGTCGCACCTAATGCTAAACGCGCAGCTTCAACAGTATTAGGTTCAACTCCTAAAGGTGTTTTATACCAAGCCGTTAAGTAGGCCACGGGTTCAGCAACTCCCCAGAACATCAAACCAATACCCATACCTGCAGCAAATAGCATGGCAAACCAAGAAAGACGAGAGTGGTCGGTCTTTGCATCTTCACCACCAATTCGAATCTTGCCATAGGGGGAAATAATGAGTGCAAAACAAAATAGTACAAAAATATTACCTGCCCACATGAATAACGCATCAAAAGTGCCTATGATATTCCACTTTATGCCATCTAATGCTGCTTTTGCAGTTTCAGAATCAGTTACTAATATCGCGACTAAAAAAATTAATATTAATCCTGTACTGACACCAAAAACGGGGTTATGAACGTCAAATCCCCATTTCTGTATGTTATCTTGTCCGATCTTATAGTCAGTATTATCAATACTATAAATATCTGTATTATTCTTCATAAATTTCTTAGCCGTGTTTTGTATCAGTTAAAATAGCGGTTATCAAAAGTAATAATGAAAGCTGCTCTTAACTTGTTCTCAATACTGCTATCTTAGTTACAGTCCGTTGTTGGAAAGCTTAGTAAAATCGAGATATGTATGGATATGGCTCGCCTGGTATGAATTATGGGCAAGCTAAGATTTGTTAGTAAATGTTAGCACAACAGCCCAATTAAGTCGAAGCGAAGCATTGATTGTGTATTAGATTATGAATTAAAAGTGTAATATTAATACTTGCTAACTTCCTCTTTTAAATCCAATGCTTTTTGAGTAAATAACTTATGTTCACATCGTGTATTGTAAAAAAAACCAACTTGGGCTTCGAGTAAAGTTGATTTACTAAATTGCAGTTTACTTTTATTTTCCTTACCAATTACGGTTTGTTTTATAGCTGTATTGTCGCCAAAAGCATAATCGACTCTGCCATGTAATAACATAGATAAACCCTGCTCAACAGTTTCAACAAATATAAGCTTCATTTGCGCATTGATAAGCTGCCTGTGAATAGGCCCTTGTTTGCTTGGTCTTAATAGTGCAACTGACTTACCTTTTAGCTCGGATAATGACTGCCATTCAAATGGCATGTGATTTTTTAATCTATAAAGGCCCAGTTTTACAACTTCTTCAGATAACGGCTGAAACTTTGCGTATTTATCATTAGGTTTGGGTGGATAAAAAGATAAACACCAGTCATCTGTTTGCATGAGTTTTTGTGCACGAGCAGGAGGGACAAATAAAGGTTGAAATGTCGTTTTAAAATTATAAGTTGCAAATTTATCTAACAAATTAAAATTAATACCATAGCCATTAATATAATTACTGGTAAAAGGAGGATACTCAATTGCTATGACATCTATACTTTGTTTAGACCATATAGGCATGCTAAATAATAAAAGTGATAACCATTTTATTTTTTTCATTTGATATCCTTTTCTTGTACAGTACTATTAAAAATAATATTAAGTAATTGTTTTTTCTACTGAGTTAAAGGGAGTTCCATTATTACTTTTAACCCTCCAAGCTCAGAATGTTCAGCAAAAATTTCACCTCCATGTTCTTCTATAAGGCTTTTACAAATAGCGAGTCCCAAACCTGAACCGCCAGTTTCACGACTCCGAGAGCCTTCAATACGATAAAGTCGCTCAAAAATATTTATTAAATCTTCATCAGAAACACCTGGTGAGCTATCTTCTATCGTTAAGTTAAGCTTATTGTTTTTTATATTAGCTGATAACTTAACTTGCCCTGGCTTGTGAGTATATTTAATACTATTGGTCAGTAGGTTAGTGAATATTTGCTTTATTCTATCGGGGTCTAAATTAACCATTAATTTTTGCGGCAAAGATTTATTAATTTCAAATGTCAGTTTATTTTTATTAACAAATTGCGCTAATTCTACTTGCCAGATTGCTAAGGTTTGATTCAGTTCAAAGGATGCAATATTGAGTTGTAACGCACCAATATCAGATTGAGCTAGCTGACTAATATCTGTAATTAAATGTTGAATATCATCAATTTTATTATCAAGCGCTTGGTAAGAGGCTTGTACATCATCTTCTAAATCATCTTTTAGTAATTCAACTTGTAACTTTAATACAGTCAGAGGAGTCGTAAGTTCATGAGATACATCAGCAAGTAGTTGATTTTTCTTTGTTAGAAGCTTATCCATTAAATGCGTTTCTTTTAGTGCTAACTTTTTTCTTTGTATTTGTAAGTAGGAGAAGCCAATTAAGAACAGTATTATAAAAAATGTTGATACTAAAACGATGGTGAGCTTTTGTTCTAATATAATGTTGTCTAATTGTTTTAAGTTATCATCAAACAGTTGAGCTGATTGTGTGGTCGATTGTTTAACAAAATTGTTTTTTGATTGTTTTTCTTTATCTATTAATTTTAATGCCGACTTGGTTATTTCTTCAGGTTTATCTGCCATTACGCCTTTAATGAGTAATACTTCTTTTTTAATAGGCTTTTTATTTGGGTATCGTTTCTCAACTGCTAATAATGTCTCATAGCTTTTTTCAATCTCGTTAACTTTAAAGTAGGTAATACTCAATAACTCATATGTGGCTTGGATATAAGATACATTATGACTTTTATTTACTTCTTGTAATCCGGCTTCCAAAAATGAAATACTTAATGTCCAATTTTGTTCAAGTTGGGCCACTTTTGCTGATAAGTAATTAATCTTTAACTTAGTATCATCAAACTCAGGATGCTTCTGTGAAAAAGTAGCTAATTCTTCTAAGTGTTGCCAAGCGAGTTTTGTATCAACTAAAGCCGTACTGTAGTGAACCGCATTTAAAATTGAGTTATAAATACTCTTTATGTCATTCTCTTGTGTAAATAAATCGTATGCCAGCATATTGTATTCGTATGCTTTATCATACATTAAAGCTCTAAAAGAAAGCGTCGCAGCTTGATTATAGATAATTTGTTTGATTAAAGGTGATAGATGATGTGATTTTGCTATGGTAAAAGCTTCGTCAAATAGTTTCAGGCTCTTGGATATTCCTGAGTCTTCACTTTGTAGGCATTTGGCGTAATATGCGATGGATTTTGCGATTAAATTTGGCCGTTTTAATTGACGTGAAAAGACTAACGCTTGTTTTCGATCAATACAATCAGAAGTATCAAAGTGATCTAGGTTTGAAATGACTCGAGCACGCATTATGAATAGATTCACTAATATATTTGATGGTGCTAGCTCTTTGTTAGCATAAATATCTATGCCATTGGTGAAGGCTATTTTAGCTTTATTCATTTTATGATGTTTCTCTAGACTACTGCCTAGTAAAAACCAATACTCAGCTTGCTGAGCTAAAGAATAAGAATTGAGTTGTGAGTTTGCGTTTGCGAGTATGGTTATTTTTTCATGATTTTTTTGTTTAGATTCAACTTGCTCTTTGAGTTCAATAAAACTTAACGCAAAAATGTGAGGGCTTAGTAATGAAAATGTTAGGAAGAAAACACTAATTATAATATCTTTTTTCAATGTTACTACCAGTTGAAGTGGTGAGTTTAATCTCACTGTTGTGCAGTAAGTTACTATTATTCATTTTAGTATATAAGAAGTTTGTGTTGTATAGGGCATTTTTATAAATAATTATAAATTTAACTGATTATTGGAAATTCCATCATAACTTTCACACCGCCAAGGTTTGAGTGTAGCGCATATATTTTCCCGTTATGTCCTTCTACTAAACTTTTACAAATAGCTAACCCTAATCCAGAACCACCTGTTTCTCTACTTCTAGAGCTTTCAACTCGATATAATCGTTCGAAAATATTTGTTAAATCTTTATCTGAAACACCGGGTTTAGTGTCTTCAATTGACAAATAGAGTGTTTTACCTTTATTTGATGCCGATAATTTAACCTTTCCAAGACTTTCCGTATATTTTAAACTGTTACTTAGTAGATTAATCAAAACTTGTTTGATTCTGTCTTTATCCAAATAAACAGTAAAATTATTAGGAAGTTTATTACTTATTTCAAAAGAGAGCTTATTTTGATTTACAAAATCAGCTAACTCAGTTTCCCAAAAATTTAATGTTTCATTTAATTCAAAGGGCACTTTGCATATTTGCAAAGCACCTATATCTGATTGAGCTAATTGATGAATATCCTCAATCAAATGCTCAATATCATTAATTTTATTATCTAACGCATCATAACTTGCTTGAATGTCATCTTCTAAATCATCTTTTAGAGACTCTACTTGTAATTTAAGTACGGTTAACGGAGTCCCTAGCTCGTGAGATACATCTGCTAATAGTTGGTTTTTCTTTTCAATAAGTTCTTCCATCATTTTAGTTCTTTCATCAGCAAGTGATGAAATTTGTTTTTGTCGTAAAACCCAAAAGAAAGCTAATGTTAAAAGAAAAGCAATAATGAAAAGGCTAGCATATTGAATTCGTTGATTTCTTAAGCTTTCTAGTTGATTTTCCTTTTGTAATAAATTTATTTGAGATTCTCGTTGTTGTGCTTTAAATTTCTCCTCAAGTTCAGTGATCTTATTAAGTCTGTCTTTTTGTGTTTTTTCTGTTTTTAATTGAATGTATTTTTCATAATGAAAAAGAGACTTGGATAAATCACCTAAATCTTTATTGGTAAGGTATAAGTTTTCATGTGCTTCATAAATATAAGGCTTTCTTTTGGTTTTTTTAGCTCTTTCTAGGGCTTTTTCAAAATTGATAATAGCGAGTTCATATTTTTTAAATTTAGTATTTAGTACGCCCATAGCCATGATTATTTCAATATATGCACTATCTGAAGACATTTTTTCACTGAGACTAAACGCTTCTTGGTAGTACTGCATCGCTTTTGTGTATTTTTGTTTTTCTACGTAGACTTCACCTAACCTCTTGGCAATAATGAAGATAGAGCGGGTATTACCTATCTCATTTTGTAATATTGTTGCTTTGTCAAAATACACGATTGATTTATCTAATTCATCATTAAATAAATAAGCAACACCTATATTAATTAGTTGCTCTGAAATCATAGAGTTTTTATTAAATAATTTGGCATGTTTAAGTGCTTGATGATAGTAGATTAACGCTTGATCCCAGCGTCGGTATTGCATATTAATGAGGGCTATATTCCCTAACGTATGGGCTGCAGCTAGCTTCGTTTTATATTCAGTAATTTTTAATGCATTTATATAAAACTCAATCGCCTTCTCATATTGCGTATCATAATAGTAGGCCAGCCCCTGATTGTTTAGGCATGAACCTAGTGACAGATTGTCATTGAGTTGCTCAAATATCTTACATGAAATTTCTAAATATTTTAGTGCGCCTTTATAATCACTATTTTTGTCTGAAAGTATATTTGATATATCAAAATTAGCTTCTGCTTTTTGTTCTAACGTACCGTTATTCATCGCGATAGCCAGATTATTGAAGGCGAGTTCATATGCCTGTTCTAATAAACTCAGCTTTCTGTATGCATCAAAAAGGTAGTGTCCTATATGGAGTTGTTGAGCTGTATTTGGAAATCGCTTTAAAAGCCCAAGCGCCTCTTCGCCATACTGTTTTGCCTTTGGAGGTGACTCTAGTGAATAGTAAGTCGTTAAATCTTTCAATAAAATCAACCGTTCTTGGTTTTCGGTTTGTTTTAACAGCATTTCAATATTGGTGATGTCAGTTGATGAGGCCATTAACATTTGGCTAAAAAGAATAAATGAGACCATTGCAATGAACTTGATTCTTAAAGTAATGGCTAATTTTGTATCGCAATACAATGCGCTACTGGTTGTGAAGGAAGTTGTATTTGCTGAATATAGACTTAGTTTTTTTGTAATATTTTTAATATACAACTTCATTACTTATTACCGGGATAAACTTTATTTTGAGAACGATATAGATGGAGTTAGGAGAAAGTATGGATTAAATAAAAGTTATGAAATTTGAATTTGTGTTTTTATTTTCTCCACAAATTCTCCTAGTTGTTTTGACTTAATGTGACTTAAAGTTTTACAACTCATAACATTGTAACCAAGAGAGAATTAACCATGAATAAATTAGTAATGATGTCACTTCTGTTCGTCAGTTCAGCAGTTTTAGCTGATAATTTGTCTGTAACTTATGACGGAATAAAACAATCGAGCTGTAAAGTATCTTTAGAGTATTATGATGGAGATAAAAATAGGGTAACTTGTGAAGCTGACGATCAAGGTACGTATCGCTCAGCCGGTTCTACTGTGACTTTAAATTGTAAAAGTGGAGGCCAAGTTGCACATTTAAATGATGGTGGCTCAGCTATGTTTGTGATCAGTAATTGTTCGGATACGATAAAAGGGGTACGTGCCAAAAAAACACGCGGCAAAGATAAAAGTAAAGGTGCTGAAAGATTTTGGGCGCAAGATTCAGATAAAAGCGGTATCAAAAATAAGGTAATAGCTGAGACTTCAATTGATGATTGTTATAAGCGTGTATCTATTCATGGTTCTAAAGTGAGAGTACTACTCAATAAAGGCTTAGTTTGGGATAAGTCTTGTAAAATTGTGACTTTGAAATAGTTAAATACTTTTATCTAAAGGGCTTAATTAGCCCTTTGAACTATACAAATTATGGTGAGCTATGAAATACCTTTTGTTGGTTGTATTTAGTTTTATGCTCGGATTTTGTGTTTCTACTTTTATTTTTGATAATTGTACCCAGCAAGACCATCACACTAAACAATCCTTAAAAACACCTTTTGAGCCTGTAAATACAATAGTCATTACTGAATATATAGACCCCGCTCAAAAAATAATTACCAAGAATAAGATGGAGAAAAACACTTTAGATAGTGATGCTAATAATCCCCCAAAAAAAACGGTTATAAATAAAGATAGATTGAAAAAATATGTTGTGGAGCTAGGGCTTGTATCTCAAAGTGACATAATAAAAGAGGCTGATATTGGGCAATATCTTGTTGAGCATTATTTTGATGATAGCCAGAGGATAGAGGATAGGTTAAATAGTCTTAATTATGCTGCTATTACAGCGCCTAATTTAATCAATGAAGCAACAACATTTCATTTGTTAGATGAAATATCTGTTTTTGATGCAGATATTCAAGGTGACAGTATTATAAAAGCGCTTTCGATTGTGACAGGAAAAGTAGGGCCGCAAAATATATATCAAGTTGAAAAGTTTCTATTGCTTGATGACCCAAATATCAGACAAGCAGCAATTGAAACAATATTTAGAGCCGATGACCGTTTTGAATTTCGTGACACGTTATTTGAAATGTGGCAAACAGATAAAAGTTCAGATATTAGAAATAGACTATATTTAATTCTTTCTGAACACTATGAAATGGATGTTGAAAACTTTTACTAGTAATTAAAAGCATTTTTGTGAGCGCACAATAGTTTGTTGATTAATGTTTCAGCGCTCATCTTTAAATATTTTAGAGGTATATGAGTTATAGGTTTGAATTTATAAGCTCTAACGCTTCATCTAGTATTTCTTGAACTGCCTTTCTCGCTTTTTCTGGTTTTTTTGATTTAATGGTTTCTAAGATATACGCATGTTTATTAATATCACCATCTTCACCTTTGGTTTTGTTGGTGTAACGAATACTAACTCTTAATGCAGTACTAATGAAATCACTCAATTGAATAATAAATGGATTGCCACTGGCTTTTAAAATACTGGTATGAAAAGCAATATCAGAATCGAGCGTATCATCTAATCCTTTTTCTGCTTCTTTCATACGCAGTAATGCTGCTTCGATCATATCTAATTCGTCAGGAGTGGCATTAACTGCTGCTAAAGCGGCTGCTTGTGGTTCAATTGCGGCGCGAACTTCGGTGAATGACTTTAAAAGTGATAAAGATGGATTACTACTTAAAATCCAGCCTAATACATCGGTATCAAACATATTCCAATTAGTTGCGGGTAAAACTTTAATGCCTTTTTTAGGTCTTGATTCAATTAAGCCTTTCGCCGATAGCATTTTTACAGCTTCACGGGTGGCACTTCTGCTTACATCATATTCAATGCACAGATTAGCTTCCGTAGGGAGGCCCTCACCAATTTGATATTTACCAGTCACAATCGCTTTACCTAATTCATGGGTAAGTTGGTAGGTTAAGTTATGTTTTTGATTACTTATCATTACGATATGGCCTATAGGTAAATATTGATATGTTAAATCATATAAATGGAATTTACACAAAAATGACTAAAAGTTCGAGACAAACCTCAAGATACCAAAATTTTCATGTTTTTATTTTGAATACAATATATCATAATCAAGTGCTAAGGTGTTTAATTTGATTTTTCTGGTTTGATAATGGTATTAGATAGTGAGAAAGTATCTTACTGATGTTTCTTTAAGCTATTCATTTGGAGTTTTTGTGACAGTTTCGACTCATTATTATAATTTAAAAGATAAAGTCATTTTTATAACAGGTGGCGCCAGTGGTATTGGTGCTGCAATGGTTAAGGCGTTTTCAGATCAGGGCGCTAAAGTTGCTTTTGTTGATATAGATGAAGCTGCATCTTGCTCACTTGCAAAAAAATTGTCTAATTCGTATTGGTATAAAAATTTGGATGTTACTAATCCGCAAAGTTTACAAAGTGCAGTTGATGAAGCGGCAGTCGCATTAGGTGGCTTAGATGTACTGATCAACAATGTGGCAAATGATATGCGTCATGCACCAGAAAATATTGCGATCAGTGAATGGCAAAAATGTATGAGTATCAATCTTGACCCAACCTTTTTTGCATCCCAAGCAGCCTACAAAGTTATGAGTAAACAAAAATCAGGCAGTATTATAAACTTTAGTTCAATAAATGCGCTATTAGGGCAAGAGCAAATGGCAGGCTATGTTACTGCAAAGGCGGGTATTATTGGCATGACTAAATCACTAGCCCATGATTTTGGGGTTAATAATGTCAGAGTAAATGCCATTTTACCTGGTTGGGTTGCGACAAAAAAACAACTTGATAGCTGGCTTACTAATGAAGAAGAAACCCGTTGGATGCAAACAATGGCACTTAAAAAAAGAATAGAACCACAGGACGTCGCTAATTTGGCATTATTTTTGGCATCAAATGATAGCGCCCTTATTACCGGGCAAAGTATTGCAATTGATGGCGGTAAAACTTAATTCATGTTTAAAAATTATATTATTGGCGTTGACTGGGGAACAACTCACCTTCGTGCTTATCTATGTGATATCTCGACATCTGGAGATACTCATTTAATAGCCGTTGAAAAAGGTTTAGGTGTTAGTAAACAGCTCTTAAGTTTTGAAGATTCACTTTTTGATTGCATTGGTCCTTGGCTAAAACTTTATGGCAAGCTGCCAATATATTTATGTGGTCAAATTGGTTCAAGTATAGGGTGGCATGAAGCACCTTATTTACCTTGCCCTATAAACCCACATAAAATTAAAAATGATTTTTTATCTTTTATTGTTCGAGGGCATAAAGTCTCTATTATTCCAGGAATAAGTTGTTGTTTAGGTGATGAAGACTTTGATGTTATGCGAGGTGAAGAACTTCAAATTTTAGGCTGGCTAAAATTAAACCCCACTCATCAGAAAGGGCATTATTTATTATGTTTGCCTGGTACGCATACTAAATGGGTTTTAATAGTTGATGGCGAAATTAAACTTTTTAAAACAGCCATGACAGGTGAGTTATTTGACTTGTTAAGTAATCAGAGCATTTTAATTCAAAAAGATGAATCGAGTTTTAATTTTGACGTTTTTTTAAACGGTGCAACAAAAACCTTAAATAGCGAGTTGGGTGCATTTTCTCATTCATTATTTAGTGTTCGCAGTAAGCAGCTATTTTCGAAATTAAATGAAAATAATGCTGCATCTTATTTATCTGGTTTTTTAATTGGCAGTGATATCAGGGCTGCAATTAATGCTTCGCAATGGAATATACAAAGTTTCCAAAGCATTGAAATTATTGGTGCGCCTCATTTAAGTGATTGCTTTGCGCAGGTACTCTCTTTAAAAAATATAAAATCTAGAGTCCATAATGTAGAAAAAATTACTTTATTAGGCTTTAGTGGCTTACGTTAATGTAGATTGTATAAAATATTAGTTTTATTTTAACCGACAAACTAATACTATATATCATACAAATAAACCTATTGAGGTGAATATTGCGTTTAAAATCAATTAAATCGTTATTCAGTTCAAATAAAACTAAAACAATATGAGGTAAGTTATGACTTTATCGACACTAGACATATCAGTCTTTGTGTTTTACGTCATTGCCTTAATCGGCATTGCATATTACGTATCACGAGAAAAAGCAGGGCATGAAAAAAATGCTAATGATTATTTTTTAGCGGGAAATAGCTTACCTTGGTGGGCGATAGGCGCATCTTTGATTGCTGCAAATATTTCCGCAGAACAAATAATCGGCATGTCAGGTTCAGGTTATAAAATAGGCTTGGCAATTGCGTCTTATGAGTGGATGGCGGCAATTACCTTGATGATAGTTGGTAAATACTTCTTACCTATCTTTTTAGAACGAAAAATTTATACCATGCCGCAATTCTTAGAGCAAAGGTTTGATAGCCGTGTACGTACTATCATGGCTGTTTTTTGGCTTGGCGTGTATGTATTTGTAAATTTAACTGCAATATTGTGGTTAGGCGCACTCGCACTTAATACTATTACGGGTATAGATATGATGTATGGCATGATATTTTTAGCTGTATTTTCTCTCGCTTACTCTTTGTATGGTGGTTTAAAGGCTGTTGCATTTACCGATATTATTCAAGTTGTATTATTGGTATTTGGTGGGTTGTTTTTATCTTATATGGCATTAGATCTCATTGGACAAGGTCAAGGGCTTATCCAAGGTTTTAATGTTTTAATGGATAAAGCACCTGAAAAATTTGATATGATTTTATCGCCCCAAAGCGAACATTATGCTGATTTACCGGGTATTTCGGTATTGGTAGGTGGTATGTGGATCATGAATTTATCTTACTGGGGCTTTAATCAATATATCATTCAACGTACTTTAGCAGCGAAAGATTTACGTGAAGGTCAAAAAGGCATTGCGTTTGCTGCATTCTTAAAGTTATTAATGCCAATTATTGTTGTATTACCGGGCATTGCCGCAGTTTTATTACTGCCTGATTTAGGCAAGCCAGATCAGGCTTATCCTGAACTAATGAATTTAATGCCATCAGGGCTTAAAGGCTTGGTATTTGCTGCGTTAATCGCTGCAATTGTTTCATCTTTAGCATCTATGACAAACAGTATCGCGACTATTTTCACTATGGATTTATATAAAAATGATAAAAATCCACGTAGTGAAGCACATTATGTAAAAGTGGGCCGAATAGTAAGTTTTACAGCTTTGATTATTGCTATGTTAGTTGCTAAACCGTTATTAGGTCAATTTGATCAAGCATTCCAATATATACAAGAGTTTACAGGTTTCTTCACGCCTGGCATCGTGGTTTTATTTATCTTAGGCATGTTTTGGAAGAAAACGACGGCAAATGGTGGTCTTGTAGCTGCGTTAGGCTCTGCTGTTTTATCATTCGCTTTAAAAATGTTGTGGCCTGAATTACCATTTATGGATCGTGTTGGTTTAGTATTTATATTGTGTATGTTGCTTGCAATAGTGGTGTCGCTAGTTGAAAACAAAGGAAGCCATGAAAATGCTGTTGATTTAAAAGGTATTAGTTTTGGCACCTCAACGAGTTTTAGTATCTCTACAGTTGCAGTGTGTTTAATCTTGGTAGGTTTTTACACTACTTGGTGGTAATGCCAATTCCAATAAATATATAATTTTTATAAGCCTGTAAGCATTACAATTTGCGGTACTCGTTAACCAATAGTTGTCAGTCTTTACAGGCTTTTTTATTGAGATTTTAAATATAACCAATTCCCGCTGAGTGACCAGTTAATTAACGGAAATGGTATTAGCGTCACTTTAATGGCGATATTATCAACTTAAAATGTATCGAGAATAGCTGAATGAATAATAAAAGAGTAGGTGAATTAATTACCACAATTGAAGTTGGCAATCAGCTTGGTGAAGGTGTGCAATGGCATATCCAAAGTCAGCTTTTATGGTGGACGGATATTCAAAATGCTTGCCTATTTAGTTATTGTTTAAGCAGTAAAAACCTGTGTAAATATGACATGCCTGAACGAGTTGGCTGTTTTGGTTTTATTGAAGATTCAGAGCAATTGATTATTGCCTTTGAAAGTGGCATTGCATTATTTGATATTAAAACCGATGGGCTCCAATGGTTATCAAGACTTGAGTTATCAATTAAGGGTA
>Ga0209292_1001744_pt1 | contig 26172 bp, 28 predicted proteins | sample GOMGulsemesocosm_2_FD_184634 | JGI IMG/M metagenome (GOLD analysis project Ga0209292, IMG submission 184634) | Methane-oxidizing microbial communities from mesocosms in the Gulf of Mexico - GOM9C Gulf of Mexico (SPAdes) (version 2) | ecosystem: Environmental > Aquatic > Marine > Cold seeps... | reverse complement strand
GGTAACTAATCAGCCACACCTCGGCACACGAGTCGATAGCTGCGGTTGCTCCCTTCCGGGCCTGGCCGAGTTCACTATCTATCATTGCGAGGGGACCAACTAGTCACCGAGGCGCATTATCTATGAGATAGCCGCCCTAACGCAAGCCTTTTTGTTAAAAAAATCCAACTATTTGTTTGTTCGTTTAATTATCCAGCAGATTTTAAAATTCTAACTATAATAATGATTCTAACAACATCGATATTACAGGGAATTAACTATGTTACGATTAAAACCAATCATCAGCTTACTATTACCTTTAACCATTATATTTACCCCCATCGCTCATCCTGCATCAACCATTGAGCCTGACAGCCCCCAAACTGCGGAAAAAATCAACAAAGCCACGGTAAGCTCAGCGCTTGATAAACAAAGTAAATCCATTAAGAAAAAATCTAAGCAACTAAAATACACATCCGTAAATATTAATAAGGCATCGGTTAAAGAATTGATGTTAGGACTTAAAGGTATAGGCAAGAAAAAAGCCAAAGCGATCGTTGACTATAGAACTAAAAATGGTGATTTTAAGGTTAACGATGATCTATTGAAGGTCAAAGGCATTGGGAAGAAGCTTTTTAAGAAAAATGAAGGTCGAATTCAGCTATCTGGTCAAGCTGTCCTTTAAAATCCCGACGTTAGATTACATGCATGAAAAAAGATGATCATTATCATCTTTTTTCATGACGATGGTATAACTAATTACTTGGAAAACTCTTCAATGATAAGTTCGCTCAACAACTGCCCTGCACGTCCTAATGGTCGCTCGCTTGAATGTACTAATCGAGGCGTAAAGGTATGGCACGAACCACCAACAAAATCCAATTCGATTAAATCACCACTCGCCAACTCTTTAGCGATTAAATAATCGGGTACCCAGCCAAACCCTAAGCCAAGTAATATTGAATCTTTTTTGGCGATAAAACCATTTAGGTAAAATACACGCTCTCCACCAAACTGTAATTCATCTGGGTGTTGGAGATCTAAGCCACCAGAATCAGCAATGGTTAACTCAATATGCTCATGTAAATTCTTAAGTTCGATATTAGTCATATCAGCCAATGGATGATCTTTAGACACAACTAACTTTACGTCCATTGGTTGCAGCGGCTTAGCGATTAAATAAGGATTCGATTGAAAATCTTTAACCAGCATTAAATCTGAGCTATGTTTGTTAAACCAGCGCTGACACCCACTTAAAAATTCTGTACGTAATTGCACTCTGGTAGATACATCCATTTCGGATAAACGTTTTAAAGCCCTCATTATGGGTTCCAGAGGCACGGCGCCATCAATAACAATTTCTAATCGTGGCTCCCAGCCTTGACTAAATCGCTCTGCTAATACTTCCAGATTATGGGCCTGTTGCAGCAATCTTCGCCCTTCCGTTAATATAGCATTACCTTCTGGCGTTAATTCCGCTCTATATTTACTACGATCAAAAAGATTAACACCAAGATGTTGTTCTAGTTTTTTAATTTGATAACTAATCGCCGACTGTGCGCGGTTAAGCTGATCAGCCGCCTTAGCAAAACTTCCTAACCTGACTATCAAGTCAAGAATTTTGAGTGTTTCAATGTCCAATCTCATTGCAAGAAAACCATCTAATAATTAAATTATGTCAATTAAAACATAATAATATTTTTTGAACAAGATTAACGTTATGATTATTTTAACTTAGGTGGGAGTCTCGTTTGCAAAAGACTTACCGCACCATAGCAAAATTATTATTAAACACAACCTAAAGTAGAGTATTTATTATGACAGATTCAGCAAACCCTATTGGCCTATGTGGCATAGAATTTACAGAATTTGCAACACCTGACCTTAGTTTTATGCACCAGGTGTTTTTAGATTTCGGATTCTCAAAAATTAATAAACATAATGAAAAAGAAATCTTCCATTACAAGCAAAACGATATTAACTTCCTTATTAACACTCAACGTCAGGGCTTTTCATTCGAATTCGCAAAATCTCACGGTCCTGCAATTTCTTCAATGGGCTGGCGCGTAGAAAATGCTACTCATGCATTTGACGAATCAACTAAACGCGGTGCAAAAGCGGTTCCTTCAGACAAGAAAGACTTACCATACCCAGCGATTTACGGTATTGGCGATAGCATCATTTATTTCATCGATGCATTTACACAAGAAAATAACATCTATAGCAGTGACTTCCAGCCATTAGATAATCCAGATATTGTTGAAGAAAAAGGCTTCCTTCGTGTCGACCATTTAACTAATAACGTTTATAAAGGAACGATGGAAAAATGGGCTGATTTCTATAAGGATATTTTCTGTTTTACTGAAGTACGTTATTTCGATATTAAAGGCGCAAAAACGGGCTTAGTGTCTTACGCATTACGCTCTCCGGATGGCAGCTTTTGTATTCCAATTAACGAAGGAAAAGGTAACGATAAGAATCAAATTGATGAGTACCTTAACGAATATAACGGTCCTGGTGTTCAGCATTTAGCATTTGAGAGTCGTGATATTGTTGCATCACTTGATGCAATGGAAGGCACCAGCATTAAAACGTTAGATATCATTGAAGAGTATTACGACACTATCTACGATCGTGTACCACAGGTAACTGAAGATCGTGATCGTATCAAACATCACCAAATTTTGGTTGATGGTGATGAAGAAGGATATTTACTGCAAATATTCACTCAAAATTTATTTGGGCCAATCTTTATCGAAATCATTCAACGTAAAGAAAACTTAGGATTCGGTGAAGGTAATTTCCAAGCATTATTTGAATCGATTGAGCGTGATCAAGAACGACGCGGCGTTCTATAAAATTAACGCTAATCAATAAAAAAGCCAAGTCAAAATGACTTGGCTTTTTTATATCTATAATTCAATTATTAAATATCTAAGGGTTCATTTTCCCAAATGACTAGGTTTCTACCGCTTTCTTTGGCTTGATATAACGCCATATCGGCACAATTAATTAAATCATCAAGTTTATCTACATTAGCAAGATTATTAGCAACACCGGTACTTACTGTAAATGAAAGAGTATGCTCACCAATGACAAATTGTTGTTGCGCTATATGTTCTCTAAAAGCATTTAACAGTGTATTTACCTTGCTTGCACTTAAGTCCTGCATTATTACAATGAACTCTTCACCGCCATAACGTGCCACCAGCATAGCGCCAAACCATTTATCTAAAATTGCTGACATCTTAATTAAGACAGCATCGCCGGCGTCGTGACCATAGTTATCATTAATTTTCTTAAAAAAATCAATATCTAATAGTGCAACACAAAATTTACTTTCTGTATCTTTTGCTTTAACAAAAGCGCTATCACCCACTGAAAAGAAATAACGACGATTATATAACTTAGTTAAATAATCACGATTTGCAGCATCTCTAATTTCATTAATGAGAGCAATTTGTTCCATCGCTTTGATAATACGCCATTGAAATTCTTCTTGAACAAATGGTGTTACTAAAAAGTCATTAGCACCATGCTTAATGAAACGTGCTGAGAGGGATGGATCTTTAGACGAAGACAGACCAATGATTGGAAATTCATCACGCAATCTTTTTTGCCTGATATGGCGGATCAGCTCTATACCATTCATTTCTGGCATATTGTAGTCAGTGATTAGCAAGCCAATATCTGGATGCTTCTTTAGCTGTTCAATCGCTTCGACACCATTTTCAGCTTCAATTACTTGATATAACAATTTAGATAATTGAGCGCAGATATAACTACGTAATGTCTTTGAGTCATCTGCAACCAGTACTTTAATATCTTGATTTAAAATTAGCTGGTTCACTAATTTTATCGCGCTGATGTATGAATCACGATTTTCTTTAAAAATGTAATCTAATACGCCCATTCCTAGTAGCTTTTTGCGTAATTCATCATTAGTTGTTGCAGTAAGAACCACTGTTGATATGCCATGGTCCATGGTTAGTTGCACCACTTCACCATTAGGCGCATCAGGCAAATTAAGATCGGCTAACGCCAGAAAATAATCATTTTCTTTTATCAGCTCTTTCGTCTGCGCTAAATCTTCAGCAAAATCAAACTCGCAACTTAACTCTGTCGCAGCGAGATGCTTAATGACTTTTCGTATTAATGGGCTATCTTCAATAATCAATAATTTTGACATGATAAATATGTAATTCCAGGTTTATAACACAGTCGAATTAAAACTAACTTACTATAAATTAGATACTTTACAACCAATTAATCAGACTAATGACAATTGTTGTTTATCTGTTAACCTAATCCATTCACCTTGCTTTAGCTTATTGTCTAACACTAAGCCACCAATACTTTCTCGGTGCAATGCAGTCACATGATTACCAACCGCAGCAAACATTCTTTTAACTTGATGATACTTACCTTCACTAATGATCAAACTTGCTTGGTATTCACTAATAATAGTTAATTTTGCGGGTTTTGTAAGCTTGATTTCATTATTTAGTGCTATGCCGTTTGCAAATGTTTCTACTAAATCATTAGTTAGCGGTTCATTAACGGTCACTATATATTCTTTTTTACAGTCAGAATTTGGTGAAGTGACTTTATGTGACCACTGGCCATCATCAGTTAACAGCACTAATCCCGTCGTATCTTTGTCCAATCGCCCAGCGATGTGTAACTTATCACTCCATGGCTCATCGATTAACGCTAAAACACTAATGCCATCGTCATCAACGGTAGAGCACACGTAGCCCTCAGGTTTATGCAACATAACGTAAATGGTACCAAGAGTTGAGATAACAGCACCATCAAGAATCACCTCTTGAGTTGAGATCTTAACATCACCTTTTTTAACTACCACACCATCAACGGTTACATCACCACGGTGCAATGCGTGTTTCGCCGTTTTTCGGGTCAAATGGGCATTGTCACTTAAAAACTTATCAAGACGTATCATATTTATTATTCCAAAAAATCAAAAAAAAATGCCAATGAATCATCACCAGCACTTCATACAGCTATTATACCCGTTATTATAACTGTTAGTATAACGATTGATATATACCCTTATTATGTATGCTCTACAATTAAGCAACCAGCTGAATAACCAGCACCAAACGAACAAATAATGGCTTTATCACCAGCAACAAAATCATCATGAAAACGGTGAAAAGCAATAATAGAACCAGCAGAGGCAGTGTTAGCAAATTCATTAAGAATAATCGGCGCTTCATCACCAACAGGATCTCTACCGAGTACCTTTTTAGCAATAAACGTATTCATATTTATATTCGCCTGATGTAAAAACAAACGTTTAAGCTCACTTTGAGCAATGCCAGCTAGTTTTAATTGTTCTTCAATCAGTTTAGACACCATAGGCAAAACTTCTTTAAACACTTTTCGCCCTTGCTGCACAAATAACTTATCTTCCTCAAATGTTTGCTCAGGATTATGACGCGACAGATGACCAAAGTTACTGCGAATATTATTTGAGAAAGCGGTCATTGGCTTTTTAGCTACGATTCTGAAATTATGCTTACCTCTTGCAGTCTCTTCTTTTTCAACCACAACGGCGGTGGCTACATCACCAAAAATGAAATGACTATCACGATCGCGATAGTTAATTTGTGGTGACGTTATTTCAGGGCTAATGACCAATACTGATTTTGCCGTACCACCTTCCAGCGCATTTGACGCATTCATGATGCCAAAGGTAGCAGACGAACAAGCTACCAACATATCAAATGCCCACCCCTGACATCCTAATTGTTGCTGTACTTCAATCGCAATAGCAGGATATGCACGTTGCGTGTACGAACACGCAACAATGACTAGATCAATATCTTCTGGTTTTTTATTAGCGGCGGCTAACGCTTGCTTGGCCGCACCTATGGCCATCTCAGCCTGAATAGACACTTCATCGTTTGAACGCTCAGGCGTAATTGGCATCATTTTATTGGTATCTAATATGCCGTCTTTAGTCATCACATAACGGTTTTCAATACCAGACGCTTTAGTAATAAACTCACTGCTCGATGGTTTTAGTGCCTCTAACTCACCGCTGTCTATTGCTTGCTTATTTTGTTCGTTGAATTGTTTAACATATTGATTAAATGCACCAACTAACTCATCGTTAGATATCTTATGAGGCGGTGTATAGAGCCCGGTACCACTGATTACAATAGACATTATTTTTCATTCTCCAACCGCGCTTGCGGTGTATTTTTTAGCACATCATCTTGTGCATTAGTTTCTGTCTGAGCCAATTGATTATCTGAAGAAGAATTAGCTTGAGGTGTAAATAAACCGGCGACTAACTTTCCTTCTTTAGCGGCTAGCGTTAAATCTACAACCACGGTGGCGGATATTTGATCTTGGATTGCCTGCCTGTTTGCATCCCAATAAATTTGAAAGAAGCCCAACAAGCCAGTGGCTAAACCAGCGCCATAACCACCATATCGTCCAAATGAATCCCATAAGCCCATAGGTTTATTACTCAAATGAACAACGCGAATATTTAGTAGCATTTTACCTAATGTTTGACCGCTAAACCATGCGGTAAAGCACGTAAAGTAAACGGCAGCGAAACCAAAGCCTAATCCTAAATCATCAATCACACCAAACAACCATTGCATTGGGGATGTTGCAGGTTCACTAGTTTCTTTCTTCTTGCTTTCCTCGGGCTTATCTAAGCCCGCTTCCTTCAATGTGGAATCAAGCGTATTATCAACAGAGGGTAATCTAGCCGCATTTAATTGGGCATCCTGCCACTGTGGTTGTGTTAGTGCCCACGTTTTAAGCATCTCGAGTTCAAGCACAGGCAAATCACTGTCCTCAAGGGTTTCATCTATAATTTCAGCTACTCCAGTTGATGTAATTTTTGGAGAGAGGACTATGCGACTATCAATCAAAGTGGTTAAATGAGGCTGCCAACATAACGCTGTTTCACATTGCCCCCCTTGATAAGCCGATAATCCAATCAAAGTGGCCTGGGCAATAGTTTCACTAGTATCATTTGAGCTTTCATTATCGCTATCAACAAACAATTGACTGCTGGCATAAAATCCCGCCACAATAACCAAAAAACTAAAACCACGAACGACCCAAGTCGTGTAAAGGCCGAACACACTTATTACTTTTCCTTGTTTAGCTTTGTGAAAGAGCCATAACGCTAGTAATAAACTGATTACTACTACATCATCTAATGCCGTTAAAACCGCTACCACCATAAGATCACATAACATAGCCCCACCACGTCGCCATGGCCTAGCTAATGGCAAATCAAACAACGTTTCATCAGGCGAAAACGCCACTGGCGTGATCCTATCTTTTGTATCTTCATCTGCTGATAATCTGTTTTTAAAACGATCTTTAATATTCATTAGGCTAGTCACCATGTTATTTTTATTATGTAAGCATAACGTTAACGCAACGCTTTTATTGCAGATTCTAATCCTGCTATCGTCATGGGGAACATATTATCACTCATCAATTGCTTAATATAATCAATACTCACGGTATATTGCCAATGTTCGTGCTTAATAGGGTTGAGCCACACCACATTATCAAAATGGTGAGTCAAACGGCCAATCCAGGCTTCCCCTGATTCTTCATTCCAATGTTCAACACTACCGCCAGGGTAACTAATTTCATAAGGCCCCATTGAAGCATCGCCAATAAAAATAACTTTATAATCACGGCCATAAGTACGGATAACTTCCCAAAGATCTTTTTTATTCGTATGACGGCGACTATTATCTTGCCACACCGACTCATAGGGGCAATTGTGAAAATAGAAATATTCTAAATGCTTAAATTCTGTTTTGGCGGTGCTAAATAACTGCTCAACTTGCTCAATATAAGGGTCCATTGATCCACCCACATCAAAAAACATCAACACTTTTACAGTATTGTGGCGCTCTGCTTTCATTTTTATATCAAGATATCCAGCATTATTAGCCGTCGACTTTATGGTTTGCTCTAAATCAAGTTGGTCTTGCGCGCCTGCTCTCGCAAACTTCCTGAGTCGCCTTAAGGCCACCTGCATATTACGGCTGCCTAGCAATTCATTATCACTGAGGTTTGAAAACTGACGCTTATCCCATACTTTGGCCGCACGATTATGCCGACTTCCCGCCTGACCAACACGCACACCTTGTGGATTATAGCCGTATGCACCAAACGGTGATGTGCCGCCAGTGCCAACCCATTTATTGCCCCCTTGATGGCGTTTTTCTTGCTCTTTGAGACGTTGTTGCAGGGTATCGAGTAACTCATCTAGTGAGCCTAAAGCTTTAAGCTGCTCTTTTTCCTCATCGGTCAGAAATTTCTCTATTTCTTTTCTCAGCCAATCATCAGGCAGCTCTTTATCAAATAAATCAATGGTGCTGATGCCTTGAAAATAATCGGCAAAGGCACGATCAAACTTATCGTATTGACTCTCATCTTTGATCATCACAATACGGGCAAGCTGATAAAACTTGTCGATATCGCCAAACACGACTTGCTTTTCGAGCGCACCAATGAGGTCAAGTAACTCTCGAACGCTCACTTTCAATTCGTATTTACGCAGGGTAAAGAAAAAATCTACCAGCATTATTGTTGCCTACGTGCCAAAAACGCTATTTTCTCAAATAAAGTCATATCTTGTTCATTTTTAAGTAACGCGCCATAAAGCGGCATAATTGAATCATCGTGTTGTTTATCACGTAACACTTCTGGTGCTATATCTTGGGCTAACAGCAATTTAAGCCAATCAAGTAATTCTGACGTCGAAGGTTTCTTCTTAATACCGCCCACCTGACGCATTTCAAAGAATCGAGTTAGAGCCTGCTCTAACAGCTTTGGTTTTATGTTAGGAAAGTGAACATTGACAATGTCTTGCATTTGTTTGGCATCTGGAAATTGAATGTAATGGAAAAAACAGCGACGTAAAAAAGCGTCAGGTAATTCTTTTTCATTATTTGAGGTAATAATGACAATTGGACGAATTTTTGCTTTGACTAACTCTTGCGTCTCATAAACATAAAACTCCATTTTATCGAGTTCTTGCAGTAAATCGTTAGGAAACTCGATGTCAGCTTTGTCTATTTCATCAATGAGCAATATAGGACGAACTTCACTATCAAAAGCCTGCCACATTTTCCCTTTAACAATGTAATTACTAATATCTTTGACTTTATCGTCACCCATTTGAGAGTCACGTAAACGCGACACGGCATCATATTCATACAAACCTTGCTGCGCTTTAGTCGTTGATTTGATGTGCCATTGCAATAAAGGAGCCCCCATTGATTTTGCTAACTCAAGTGCCAACATGGTTTTACCCGTGCCGGGCTCACCTTTTATTAATAGCGGTTTTTCGAGGATGATTGCAGCTTGAACGGCTAAGCGAAGCTCATCGCTCACCACATAATTTTCAGTACTTTTGAATGACATAACAACTTCTTTAGGAAGATTAAACAGATGTTTAAACAGTACCATAAATTGACGTCAGCGACTGTTACGTAATGATATAAGAACTTAGGTTTTTATTACATATCGTTATAACAAAATATCATTTCACTTATTTCTCAGATACTATAGGCTAAGAATTACAGACAAATTTAATCATAATTTATGGCAGATATTGTTGCCGTAAAAAACATTGAGGAATACTCATGGCTAATATCGCCCAAGACAATTCATTAACCGTTGGTAACACGCCATTGGTTCGCTTAAATAAAGTATCTAACGGTAACGTTATTGCTAAAGTAGAAAGCCGTAACCCAAGTTTTAGCGTTAAATGTCGCATTGGTGCCAACATGATTTGGGCATCTGAAAAAAGCGGTGAACTCACTAAAGATAAAGAGCTCGTTGAAGCGACTAGTGGCAATACTGGCATCGCATTAGCATTCGTTGCTGCATCACGTGGTTACAAACTATCACTAACGATGCCAGATACTATGAGCTTAGAACGTCGTAAATTGCTAAAAGCATTAGGCGCTAATCTAGTACTAACCCCTGGTGCTAAAGGCATGGGCGGCGCTATCGCAAAAGCACAAGAAATGAAGGATGCTTCACCTGAAACCGTTGTTTTATTAAAGCAATTTGAAAACCCAGCGAATCCAGAAATTCATGTTAAAACGACAGGTCCTGAGATTTGGAATGATACTGACGGTGAAGTTGATGTATTTGTTGCTGGTGTTGGTACTGGCGGTACTATTTCAGGTGTTAGCCATTACATTAAAAATATTGCTGGTAAAGCGATCACAACGGTTGCTGTAGAACCAACAAATTCACCTGTTATTACCCAAGCTAAAGCCGGTGAAGAATTAACACCTGGCCCTCATAAAATTCAAGGTATTGGTGCTGGCTTTATTCCAGGTAACTTAGACTTAGACCTTGTTGATTTAGTTGAGCAAGTTGATAACGATGAAGCCATTGAAATGGCGCAGCGTTTAATGGATGAAGAAGGTATCTTAGCCGGCATCTCATCTGGCGCAGCTGTCGTTGCTGCAAATCGCATTGCGGCTAAACCAGAATTTTCGGGTAAAAATATCGTTGTTATCTTGCCAAGTTCTGGTGAACGTTATTTATCAACCGCATTATTTGCTGATGTATTTAGTGACCAAGAAAATGTTCAATAATAGCTAGGCTATTATTGCTTTTAAAAGGGGAACTTAGGTTCCCCTTTTTTGTTGCTAAATAACAAGGTAGACTGAAATGCATATAAAGGTGTACTGATATTATTCTTGGAGCGATTATTGATGCCAAAGCAAACCCTAGCCGTCTTAACTCAATTGTTTACTATTCACAGTTTCACGCCTGATACTCGTCCACATGCCAGCATATTTGATCAAGATATTTACTTTATGAGTAAAACTGATGAGGAATTGTCAGTTGTCGTGCCGTCAGAGCTTGTACTCGATAGTTTAGATAAAGAAACAGATTGGCGCTGTTTAGAAGTTATGGGGCCCTTAAATTTCTCACTCACGGGTATTTTGTCGGGTATTGCCGGTGCTCTGGCCAGCGAAGATATTAGTATATTTGCTATATCTACATTCGACACCGATTACATATTAGTCAAACAAGATTCGTTATCTAACGCGATAAACGTGTTAGAAAAAAGCGACTACAAAATTAACCAGCTCGTTGAGCAACAATAATAAAATCATCAATGACTACTCAGCAGACAACAACAGAAAAAAAGCTCGTAAAATTAGACTTGCTCGCCCCTATAAGTGGTGAATCATTCCCCTTATCCCAACACCATGAACCATCTATTAGCCATGGTTTAAAAGGCCAAGGCGTAATGATAAAACCTCTTGGCAGCCGTATTGTCGCACCCTGTGATGGTGTCATCACTCAAAGAGCGGCAACCAGCCATCAGCTAGTGATGCAAATATCCCATGGCGCATTAGTTGAAATCACCTGTGGTCATATTGCAATGCAAACCATGGGCGTTGGTTTCGTCTCGAAAGTTCAAGTAGGCCAGCGGGTAAAAACTGGCGACACCTTAGTGGAACTTGATTTGCTCAGTATTAAAAAACAAATTACCCATCTAGATATTGCCATTCTCATGTCCAATGGCATATTAACAACGCGCCCTCAATATGGTTCAATACGCAGCGGTGAAGACCTCATTTTAACTGGCGTTGTAAAGCAGAAATAAAACATATTTAATCAACTTATAAATAAAGCAGGAACATCATGACTACCACAATCTACGGCATTAAAAACTGCGACACCATCAAAAAAGCACTAAAATGGTTAGACGCAAATAACGTTGCCTATACCTTTCATGATTACCGCGTCAATGGCTTAGATACCCAGCTGTTAGAACAACTATGCAGCATTAGCGATCCCCAATTGATGTTAAACAAACGCAGCACCAGCTTTCGCGCTTTAACAGACGATCAAAAAAACAATCTAGACAATGACGCACTTAAAGCGTTATTTTTAGAAACACCGACTTTAATTAAGCGCCCGTTATTGATAAAAGAAAGTGAGTCATTACTTGGCTTTAAAGACGCCCAATATCAAGCCTTTTTTCAGTAGAGAGCCACATGACTAATACCATTAACGATCAAGAACTCTTTGACTTGAGCTGCGATCTTTTATCCCGTCCATCAATCACACCACTCGATGAAGGTTGCCAAGAACTCATGGCCGGTTATTTAAAACCATTAGGGTTTAATATCGAATCTATGGATTTTGAAGACACTCAAAACATGTGGGCTAGAAAAGGGACAAACGGTCCTTTGTTCTGCTTTGCAGGTCACACAGATGTCGTGCCAGTTGGCGATTTATCATCGTGGATAAACCCACCATTTGAACCCAAACTAATCGACGGCATGTTGCATGGGCGCGGCGCAGCCGACATGAAAGGCAGCTTGGCAGCGATGGTCATTGCGACAAAACGCTTTGTTAATGAGCACCCAAATCACAAAGGCTCTATTGCCTTCTTGATTACCAGCGATGAAGAAGGTCCATTTATCAATGGCACCACGCGCGTTATTGATACCTTAGAAGCTCGAAACGAAAAAATACAATATTGCATAGTTGGCGAACCTAGCAGCACCACCAAACTTGGCGATATCGTTAAAAATGGTCGCCGTGGATCACTCACCGGTGACTTAATTATCAAAGGGAAACAAGGTCATGTTGCCTACCCTCACCTTGCTGACAACCCTATTCATAAAGCCCTACTTGCGTTAGATGAATTGGCTAAAACAACGTGGGATCATGGTAATGATTCATTTCCGCCCACCAGCTTTCAACTATCTAACATCAATGGCGGCACAGGTGCAGGTAATGTCATTCCAGGCAGCTTAAAAATACAATTTAATTTACGTTTTTCAACAGAGCTAACTTTTGATTTAATCAAGGCCCGTGTCATCACTATTTTAGATGCCCATCAGCTCACTTATACTATTGATTGGACTTATAACGGCTTACCGTTTTTAACCGACAGCGGTAATTTACTCGACGCGGTGTGCGAATCTATTAAAGAAATCACCGGTTATGAAACCGATCCACAAACGAGTGGCGGCACTTCTGACGGCCGATTTATTGCGCCAACAGGCGCCCAATTGGTTGAGTTAGGCCCTGTTAATGCCACCATCCATCAAGTGAATGAATGTGTAAAATTTTCAGATCTTGAATTATTGACTGATGTTTATCAGCGATTGCTTGAAAAGCTATTATTGGATTAACAATTACTACATTAAGGAAGATAACATGACACCAACGCAACAATTGATTGTAGGGCTCAATCAGGCACCGTTATTTGAAGTTGCCGTGAATCAAAACATTCATCATGCGATTACCGATGACTGGCATGCGTTGGTGTTAGGTGCCCACAATGATGGCATAGACTTAACCATTGCCAGTGCTTTTCGATCGTTTGATCGTCAGCAACTCATTTGGAATCACAAAGCTAATGGACTGCGCCCTGTAAAAGACTTTGACAACAACCTTGTTGATCCTAAATTGGTTTCACAAGAGCAGCTTCTCAGCTTTATATTGCATTGGTCAGCACTACCCGGTGCTAGTCGTCATCATTGGGGGACAGACATGGATATCTACGCCCCGTCGATGCTAACCGATAAACTTCAGTTAGAGCCGTGGGAATATCAAGCTGGCGGACCTATGGAAAAATTAGGGATTTGGCTTGATGATAACCTAACAAACTATGGCTTTTATCGCCCTTATCATCAATTTAATGGGGGCGTTGCCATTGAACCATGGCATATTAGTCATGTAGAGCAATCACAAATATTATTTGAACAGCTCAATATAGAATTATTAGAGCAAGTGATTACTCAGCACGACATTGGCTTAAAAGAACTGGTATTAGATAAACTTGACCACATTTACAATCAATATGTCATCAACGTAGAGCGCCCATAATTATGCTTTGGATTATTCTCATTATCGCCGTAGTATTAGGCATCGTACTATCACAACTCGCGTTAATAAAAGCGAGTAACAAAGTGAAGATGCCGCCCAAAAAAGATTCAACTTATGATGATAAATGGGATGAAGACGAAGACAAGTGGTAATTATTTAACTCATAGTTGTAATAAATACATTTAATAAAAATAACAAAGAGAACATTATGAAAAAAACATCTATTGCCCTGCTTATTTCAGGGATGGCCGTGCTAAGCGGTTGTGGTGAAAAAACGACAACAACACAGCCAAGCGTTAAAGCACCTGTCGCCAAAGCTCAAACAGGCCCAACATTGCTACCCGCCTTTAACGATCGTTTAGGTATTTACCAACAAGTCACTTTAAATACCGACCTTTCTCATCTATCAGCTAATCAAAAACTTATGCTTGGTAAACTTATTGATGCCAGCATAGTTATGGATGACCTCTTTTGGATGCAATCCTTTGATGAAGACAAAACGGCTTTCCTTGCTAGTATTAAGGACGAAAAAACCCGAGAGTTTGCCAAAATAAACTACGGTCCGTGGGACAGACTTCAAGCAGATGAAGCATTTCTTTCGGGTTATAAAGAAAAATTCTTAGGGGCGCAGTTCTACCCACACGACATCACAAAAGAAGAATTAGAAAAGGCACCTAAAACCGTTGACAGCAAAGGCCTTTATTCTGTTATTCGCCGTGACAAAGACGGTCAATTAGTTTCGATTCCTTTCTCAAGAATTTATGAAACACAGCTTAAAAAAGCCAGTAAATTCTTGCTTGAAGCTTCAGCATTGGCTGACGATAAAGAGTTTGCTAATTACTTACAAATGCGCTCAGTTGCCTTACTTAATGATGATTTTCAAGCATCAGATTTTGCTTGGATGGACATGAAGAACAATCCCATTGATGTGGTTATTGGCCCGATCGAGACTTATGAAGATCAATTAGTGGGTTATCGCGCCGCTTATGAAGCTTATGTCTTAGTCAAAGATCAAGTGTGGTCAGATCGCTTAGCAAAATTTGCTAGTTTTTTGCCTGAATTACAACGCGGTTTACCCGTAGACGATAAATTCAAACAAGAAAAGCCAGGCACCGATGCCGACCTTAATGCCTACGATGTAATTTATTACGCCGGTCATTCAAACTCTGGTGGTAAAACAATTGCTATCAACTTGCCAAATGATGAAGAAGTGCAGCTAGAAAAAGGGACCCGCCGCCTGCAATTGAAAAATGCGATGAAAGCAAAGTTTGATCATATTCTAGATCCTATTGCTCAGGTACTTATTGCCCCTACCCAACGTAAAAATGTGACTTTTGATGCATTCTTCGCCAATACTATGTTTCATGAAGTGGCGCATGGCTTAGGCATTAAAAATACCATCAACGACAAAGGCACTGTGCGCCAAGCGCTAAAAGAACACGCTTCAGCCCTTGAAGAAGGTAAAGCCGACATCCTAGGGCTATACATGATTACTGAGTTGTTCAAGAAAGGACAAATTAGCGAAGGTGTTATCGAAGACAACTACGTGACGTTCATGGCCGGCATATTCCGCTCTGTACGGTTTGGCGCAAGCTCTGCTCACGGTAAAGCCAACATGGTTCGTTTTAATTATTTCCAACAAGCAGGTGCATTTTCTCGTGATGCTAACGGATTATACTCAGTAAATTTTGAAAAAATGGCTAAAGCGATGGCCAGTTTGTCTGAGTTAATTTTAACGATTCAAGGCACAGGTGATTACGCGCAAGTTGATCAATTAATTAAAGACAGTGGTCTCATTAATGCAGAACTGGCCAGTGATTTAGCCAAACTAACCAAAGCCAATATCCCTGTTGATATCGACTTTAAACAAGGTAAAGAAGTGTTGGGTTTAAAATAACTTAATGGCTATAAACTTTACGTAAAAGCACGCCAATTGGCGTGCTTTTTTATGAAAAATTAATCATTGAGAAGCAATATGAAATTTATCTCGACTCCCCTACTATTACTTATTTTTTCTACGGCAACTCTAGCTAACGAAAGCCTAGGAAAAAGAGAGGTTTTGCTCAACAATTCTGACGTTGAAGTGGTTCGCTTAACTTACCCCGCTGGTGCTGAATCAGGAATGCATACACACATTCACCCAAACAGAGTTGTATACTTTGTTAAAGGTGGAACTTTAAAATTGATTCCTCATGACAAAAATAAGCAATCAAGAGTTATTAATGTGACTGACGGCCAGACCCTATTTTTACCTGCAACGACTCACAATGTGAAAAATATAGGAAAGACAGAAATTGTGATTGTTGAAACTGAAATAAAAAATAAATAAAAATGACATCACTTAGAGGCATGCATGAAATATTATATTTTACTATTTGCAGTTTTATTCACATTACCATCAATGGCGCACGAACTTTGTCCGGTTAATAAAGCAATAGAGCCTGACATGAGAATACCTGAGTCTCATTATTCGAAAAAAAATGCTCAACTTGCGTTAAATAAACTTAAAGGGATCATAACTAAGAATGACCAAGCTTATGAGTGGATGACGGTACCTAATGCTTTGCAAACAATCGAAGGTTACATCCTCAAAAAAGATGCGAGTAAAGCTGAATTTAGATTAACCCAGTTTTGTACATTCATGAAATCTAGTGTCTGGAACGATTGAATCTGAGCCTGATACAAGATTAACCTGATTGTTAGACATTACATGGCCTATAACAACTGATTCATGTACCCTTAAGCGACATTATTTACTGCAAGTTAAATCGATAAATTAATGACCACGATTGACCAAAACAGACAGTTTGACTCATCAGAAAGTGATGTTTTAAATCAAATATTAAATGCGCGTCGCGACGTCCGTGGCAATCGATTTCTTTCGACGCCAATTCCCCAAGCTGAACTTGAGAAAATATTTTCCGCAGCGCTTAGTGCGCCATCGGTTGGTTTTTCTCAGCCATGGGAATTTGTCACTATTGAAGATATAGCTATACGTCAAAAAGTAGCTAAAAGTTTCACCCTTGAAAATAAAAAAGCAGCCGCGTTGTTTGAGGCTGAAAAGTTAGATCAATATCAGCAATTAAAACTCGAGGGCATCTTGCAAAGTCCCCTTAATATTGCCGTTTTTTACAATCCTCAAAAAGGTCCAGTACTTGGTCAAACTAGCATGCCAGACATGGGCAGATACAGCGTTGTTTGCGCGATACAAAACATGTGGCTAATGGCCCGTTCGCTTAATATAGGTATGGGCTGGGTTAGTATTTTAGACCCTGAGCAGGTTAAGAATATTATCAAAGCGCCGCAAGACCGGGAGCTCATTGCTTATTTATGCTTAGGTTATGTCGATAAGTTTTATGATAAACCAGAGCTAGAAACCTTAGAATGGCAAACGCGTAAAAAAACCGAGCAAGTCATTTTAAAAGAGAGTTATTAGTGCGGAAAGACTATCCAAGTGATAATGCCTTTAGCTTCTAATTTTTTGAGCGCGTCGTTTATGCCATTTAGCAGTGATGATGAATACCTCACGCTAATGTTCTCAAACTGGTTTTAAATACTATAAAACTCTTGATTCATTATTCTTTATATCTTACTTTAACTGATTATTGTATTGCCTGATAACAGGCCATAAGCCTTATGTCATGTACCTGTCGTTAAACTGACGTATACATGTCGTATACACACTAGGAGATTTTTCACAGGATATAGTTTCAATTTATTAATGTGAGAAACACAAATGGATATGAAGATAAACGCTGAAAAAGTTATTGCAGAACGTAAAAGTAGAGCTTGGAGTCAACAGCATTTGGCCGATGCTTGCGGTGTAAGTATGAGAACAATACAACGCGTAGAAAATAACGGTTCAGGGTCATTGGAAACAATTAAAGCCTTAGCATCTTGTTTTGAGTTAGACGTTGCCAAGTTATTTGAAACGGCGCCAGACGTTAAACAACAAGTTGATCCAGTGGTAAAAACACCTATAAAAATCACTAAAACAAAATCAAAGTCTAAGATTGTAGCCCTATGCTCAATGGCACTAGCACTAATGAGCAGCGCGATCTTTATCACCCCAACCAGTATGGCATCTGATATAACAATTCTTGCACAGAAGGTATCAACAAATACTAGCGAGAATTATATGGTTTATAACAACAACGTTGAAATATTCTTACCAGCAGGAACTGTTTTTGAGGTGTCTAGTTATTCAAATGAGCAAATAACTAACGGATCGGTTTTTAGCGGTAGTGTTGAAGTATATTTGGACGACTCAATTCTTTTAATGAATAAGGCGTTAATTACAACAATGGAAAATGGCACAAAAATAACAACTGATTACGCTAAGCTTTCACACAAATAGAAGAGTTTAATTTTGATGTTTAGCGTCCAAATTAATGGGATATAAACCTAATATTAAAGGCGTAAATTTGACATTTAACCAACTAATAAACATTATTCCTTCTTTCTGTAAAGGGATTTTAATTGGCATTGGCTTAGGCGCAATACTATTTAGTTTGTTAATTTTCATGGTCACTTTAAAAAGTACCGACTCAATCAATGGAGGGGCATTACTTGCTTTGGGTGCTGGTGTTTTGTGTCTTTACCTAGGGTTTGCTAAGAAAAGGTCATAACGGCCTCTCGTCTAATTCCCAAATTACCTAGTATTAATAATAAAAAAACCACAATAGATACTATTGTGGCTTTATTAAACTTGGTTACCATGACTTTGGCTTGGAAATATTTAAGGTAACGCGTTAATTGACCTGAGAATATCTTTGGTAATCGCTTGGCGTTTAAACAGAGCTTTACCGCGCCTTGGCGTATCAATATTTAACGCGAAAAAAACAGGGCCTTGAGGCCACTCGACCCAACCAACCCACCAGCCATGTTTGCCCTGCCAGCCTGTTTTTGCTCTTAAAATCCAATCATTATCAGCTTTTACAACCATAATATCTTTGACAAGTCGTTGATGCGATATGCTAAAAGGCAATTGATTACGATATAGTTTGTCTAGAAAATCTATTTGCTCTATGGCTGATATTTCTAAATCACCATTTATCCAATAACTACCCTGCTTCGTTTTAGGAGTTTGGTTACCGTACTTAATAAGCTCTAAATAATGCTGCGCTTTATCTTCACCCAACTCTTTAGCAAAAAGATCAAAGATCCAAACAACGGAGTTTCGCATCGCTGAACGTAAATCATGATCGCCATTGTGAGGTTTATAACTGCGCTTTACACCGTCCCATTTGATTACCTCAAACTCATCTTTCACGACACCAGCATCAAGCGCAAACAGCGTGTGCGGGATTTTAAACGTAGAAGCAGGTGAAAAACGCTGCTTAGCACGCTTAACATTAAAAGCTTGTAGGGATTGGTTTGAAGTGCGAGTGTCTAATATGGCGATGGTACCTTGGGCATCATATTTTTTAAAATAAGATTGCCAGTCGTTCTTCTCAATTAAAGGCGCTGTTAATGGTGCGCCAAAGCACTGATGACTTGTTAGTAATATTACAACACTAAGGAGTGCTGACTTAACGCTTATATTCATTTTGTTTAATCATTTAAATTTCGTGATGATGAATATAACCTTTCAGAATGAATATGACCTTAATTATTCCATCAGCAATGTTTGTGTAAGCTCTTGTAAATCTTGCTTTAATTTTACCAGATTTTCGATGTCACCCTGATGGTTACACATCATTTTTTGACGCATATCTATGGCTTTCATCTTAAGTGATTTACCTTGTTGGGTGAGCGTAACCAAGACAGTACGCTCATCCTCTAAAGAACGATTACGATTCACTAAACCTGCAACTTCCAAGCGTTTTAATAGCGGTGTTAGAGTGCCTGAATCTAGCATTAAACTTTCACCTAACGCCTTCACACTACAACCATCTTGTTGCCACAACGACAACATAGCAATGTATTGTGGGTAAGTAAGTCCCAACTTTTTTAAGTGTGGCTGATAAGTTTTGGTCATTGCTCTGCTTGCATTATAAAGCGCAAAGCAAAGTTGGTTATCTAGGGCCAGCTCGTTATATTCACTCACCCGTTAAGCCATTAACAATCGTTTGATATCAGCATCAATGGACTCGGGTTTTGTGGTTGAACCATAGCGTTTAACTACTTTGCCATCTTTACCAATTAGAAATTTAGTAAAATTCCATTTAATACGTTTAGATCCAAAAATACCGCGAGCATTGGTGGTTAAATAATTAAACAATGGCGCGGCATCGTCGCCATTAACGTCAACCTTTTCAAACAACGGAAAAGTCACGCCAAAATTCAATTCACAAAATTGTGATATTTCATCGCTATCGCCTTTCTCTTGTTCGCCAAATTGGTTGCAAGGAAAGCCTAAAACACTAAAACCTTGCGCTTTATTGTCGTTGTATAGGTGTTCTAATCCGGCATATTGCTTAGTGAAACCACATTGACTTGCCGTGTTAACAACCAAAACAACGTCACCTTGGTAATCTTGCAGGTTAACTTCGTTGCCGTTGATAGCGTTAACGCTAAATTCGTGAATAGATTGTGACGTGGCTGACTTTGACATAACTGACTTAGACATAAAGAGTGCTCCATATAATGATGAGCACTACTTTACGCCACAATTAGATTGCGCACAATTAAATTGTGAACACTAAAATCACATTTTAACAATAAAACGATAAAGCACTACAATTAAAAAAGCGCTCAAAGTGAGCGCTTAATTTTCTATAACGATTCGTGCGGGCCAAATATTTCATAGTGAATTCTACCGTCATCAATACCTTGATCCAGCAGCGCTTGTTTTGCGAATTTCATGAATCCGATAGGACCACATACATAAAAATGTCCCGTAGCACGTGGCAAGGTCTCACATTCAAAGTGCATAAACCCATGGGATTTATGACTATGTTCACTTTTTTCATTGAGATACCACACCTTGTATTCCCACCCCTGTTTATCACAAATCTGTTTGTTGTGAATATCAAAAGAATGTTGCTGTATGCCTTCACATGCATGATAAAATTGAACATCATGTTGATAATTCTCCTTGTCGAGACTCTCTAACATAGATTGCATAGGTGTTATGCCAACCCCTGCCGAAATCAAAACCACAGGCGCGTTGTTAGCGACAAAAAAGAAATCACCCGCTGGGGCATATAGGTTAATCTCATCTCCTTCTTTAACTTCATTATGTAAATGATTAGATACTAATCCTTGTGGATTGTCCCCACCTAGCTCTTTTTTCACACTGATACGGTAGTTAACATCATTAGCGGCTTGCGAAATTGAATATTGACGAATTTCTGTATACTCAGTCCCTAAAGGCATCACTTCCACCCCTAAATACTGTCCACTATTGTAGGTAAGCACTGACTTTCCATCTACAGGCACAAAAGTGAAACTAGTGACAAGTTCAGACTCTTTTACTTTGCTTGCAACTTTGAATGCACGCTTGCCTTCCCATCCACCATTAGCTTGTTGGCGCTCAAGGTAGAGCTCTTTCTCACGGCCGATAAAGATGCTAGCAAGGAATGTATAAGCCTCACCCCATGCTTCTTCAACTTCACTAGTAAACGCTTCTGGTGCTAGCTCACGTAAAGTCTCAATCAAATGATGTCCAACAATTTTATAATGGGCTGGTTGAATATTAAAACTCGTATGTTTTTGAGCTATGCGCTCAACAGCCGTAGAAAGATGCGCTAAGTCTTCAATATGTTTTGCATAATTAGCAATGGCTTCAAAAAGCGCAAATTGCTGACGGCCGGTCTCTTGATTAGCTAAGTTAAAAATATGCTTAAGTTCAGGATTGTGTTCAAACATACGCTTATAAAAATAATCCGTTAACGCGCTGCCTGCATTTTCAAGTAACGGGATAGTGCTTTTGATAATACTAATGTGCTGATCTGATAACATAATAATTCCAATGGCTAAGTTAATTCTAGACACGACTTATCCTTAAAATGCTGTTCGTGATGTTAAAACAGCATTCAAATATCTGAGCGGTCTACTGGGTTGTTAGCTAGCTACAATGTAGCTAGCATTAATAAAGGTTATTGGCGCGGTTCATTACGCCATAATATGGGGGTGTAAATAATGAGAAAGATAATACTGGCAACAATCCAACATGTGGCACTCGCCAACCACCCCACAAGATGTAGGTTCAGCATCGGGAGTACCACACGAATAAGCGCCGCTATAGCAATGAGTAGATAAATAGCGCTCACCCATGTACTTGGCGCAAGTGCCCTGCCAGTGTGTCCTAATGATACGCGTGTCATCATGGCAAAGATCATGAGCCCCATCGCGCCAATCGTAATCATGTGCAATGCATCGCTAAAGGCTAAACGTGGCGTAAAATAACTAACACCTAGCAATATCATGCCCATCGCCATCAAGAAATACGATAAATGTAATGACCATAGCAAAGGAATTTTTATTGTTTTTGCTGTTTTCCAAAAACTCAATCGCCACAGGTGCAACACGCCTCCAAGGATCATAATGCTCGCTGGCGTAAAAGGGAGTGAGAAAAAATATCCAATAAAATAGAGCGTAGCCCCCACAAAAGAAACGATAGCCACCAGCGGTGTTAACCAGGACGGCGTTGTCGGCGCAGGAATTCTAGCCCCTGATGCCGTAAAAAATGGAATGACGCGCCCTCCCATTAACCCCATCAACATTACAAAAACAAGTACTGTTGTCCGTGAAAAGTGAAGCAGCACAGCCGATGATTCAAATAAAAAATTATTTGAGATAACCGCCATATTAAACACGGCAATCAACATCATAACGGGCACAAGCACATAATTTCGTTTGTTTTGGCTCTTAACCAATAACCGAATAAGCGTACCTAAGGTCAGTACCCACCATAACAATTGCGCAGCTATCGCTATAATTAAGCCAGTGGACGAATTTATATATAAACCCAGCCTTACCAATAACCAAAGTACAATTAAACCAAGTACCCATCCTTTAGATAAACTGGGCAATTTAGTCCACGTTTGCGCAGCTGTTAATACAAAACCAACGGCCACTGTTGCAGCAAAACCGAAAATCATTTCGTGAACATGCCACACAACAGGCGTCATCATTTGCTCACCAGTAAAGCTTTCCCCTAAAAAATACCCCATCCAGACTGTGAGGCTAATCATTGAGAACAACACTGCCAATAAAAAAAATGGTCTAAACGCCAACGTTAAAAAATCATGATTGAGCACAGACTCAATTAATGACTGAGACGGTGTGTCGAGATTAGCGGTTGGATCTTGCGGTTGTAACACTGCCATGATTAAAATGCCTTATGACCTAAATTAAATGCACCAACACAGCGGACTACATAACCCACTTTAAAACCTGCTGCGCTGAAGATAGTCATTAAATGCGCCATAATTTGAATCTTGATAGATAAATATTCACCAAAACCAAAAGAGGCCATTAATGCTGTAAATAACAATAAACTCGTCACAATCATCACACTATTACCAATGAATATGCAGCGCTGATAACGTGCAATTAACTCACTATCCAACTGATTATCTGCGGCTAAGATCATTATATATTTACCCCGTTATTGTATATATACAGCTGATATAGCAACAGTGATGCCAACTATTAAAATTGATTTAGATCAATAACCTAAGTTATACCAATGATACAAGGGTCAAAATGACACTATTATTTTAGTGTCATTTTGACTACAATGATTCAATACATCACATTAAAGATTGCAAATTTATGTCTCAAATCACTTTAAACTCGTTGTTGGAATTATCTTTGGACTTGGCCACAAGTTTAACCAGCAAAGACCGATTCGCTCGATTGCTAAATACCGTTCGTAAGTCCATCACCTGCGACGCTATAGCCTTACTATCTTTTAATGACGACAAACTCACACCACTAGCACAACAAGGACTAAGTAATGATACGTTGGGCCGCCGCTTCACCTTAGATGACCACCCTAGATTTGAGATAATTTGCCAATCACAACACCCTGTTCGTTTTAGTAAAGACAGTGAGCTGCCAGATCCCTACGATGGGTTGTTAAGTGATCATGATGGCGACTTGCCAGTTCATGCATGTATGGGACTACCACTCTATTTTGAGCAACAGCTTATTGGGGTATTAACCCTCGATAGCCTTTCCCCAAATGTATTTGATGACATAGCCAATCGCACCCTAGAAATGATTTCTGCTTTGGCCGCTGTGAGTCTCAATACGGCTATGACGCTTGATTTGTTAGAACGCCAAGCGCTCCATTCACAACAAGTTGTAGAAACTTTGGCGCTGCAACCGGGCAATATAAAATGCCAAGAAATAATTGGCAGCAGCGTTGCGACTAAGCAACTGATGCGAGAAATAAGGCTGGTTGGCCCGTCACCTTTTACAGCACTTATTCAAGGTGAAACTGGTGTTGGTAAAGAACTAGTCGCCAGTGCTATCCATGCAAACTCCACCCGCGCACATGCCGCAATAGTTCATGTAAACTGCGCCGCTATGCCAGAAAACCTCATTGAAAGTGAATTATTTGGTCACGTAAAAGGTGCCTTTACAGGGGCAGAAAAAACACGCGCCGGTAAATTCTCAATTGCCAATGGTGGCACACTATTTTTAGATGAAATTGGTGAGTTACCACTGAGTGCACAAAGTAAGTTATTACGCGTGTTACAAAACAACGAAATTCAAGCTCTGGGTCAAGATAATACCGAGACTGTGGATGTAAGGATTATTGCAGCCACCAACCGCGATCTGGCAAAAGAAGTTGAAGCGGGACGTTTTCGCGCCGATCTTTATCATCGTTTAAGTGTCTACCCCGTAAACGTACCACCACTAAGGGAGCGGTTAACTGACGTTCATTTACTGGCTGGCTATTTCTGCGAACGATTAAAGCGCAAATTAGGCATCATGCAGATATCACTGAGTAATGATTTTATTCAGGCGTTAGAGGGATACGATTGGCCAGGAAATATTCGCGAATTAGAACACTTCATCAACCGTGTAACCCTCAAGGCGAAGGTTAATGTTAGTAATAACGGGGTAATCAAACTGCGCGGCGTTGATGCAGCAGAACTTGTTGTGGCAACTCCAGTCCCCTCTTCAATGAAGATAATAGGGGAACTATCACAAGTCACCTTACAAAATGAAGATTTGAAACTCGCTACTAATCATTTTCAGCGTCAATACATTGAAAATGTACTCACGCAAGAGCACGGTAATTGGACAAGTGCTGCCAAACGTTTAAACACCGATCGTTCCAATCTAATGAGACTAGCTAAACGCCTAGGATTAACCTTAACAAAAGTTGTGAACAATAATGCTAAGACTTAGCTATAACACTGCAATTACGGCCGTTATCTTTGGCTTGATATAGTGCTTTATCCGCTAGTTTAAATAATTCATCAAAATTGGTATCGCTGTTATTGAGCTCAGCGATGCCAATTGACACCGACACTGGCGGTAGTGATGAAAATTCTTCAGCTGCAAGCACACTAAATTGTTGCCTAATCCATTCAGCTCTAATAAATCCACGATCGATTGGCGTATTAGGTAGAGCAATGAGAAACTCTTCGCCGCCATAACGGCAAACAAGGTCACCAGAGCGGCATTCTTTTTTCATCACTTTGGCCAAAAATTTTAATACATCGTCACCCACTGAATGGCCAAATTGATCATTGATGCGTTTAAAATGGTCAACATCAATCATTAAAAGCGACAGTGAGTTGGTACCACGTTGTGCCATTAATACGTCTATAGATTGTTCGAAGTGACGTCTATTATGCAGCCCTGTTAAAACATCTTGCGTCGCTTGTGTTTGCAAAATATTTTTTAAGGAAGTGATTTCAGCAACCTTCTCATTCAATGCTTCATTGAGCGATACGAGATCATTTTCTAATTCTTTTTGCTCCGTAATGTCCGTTGATATACCAATAAAACTGTCAATGTCACCATCTTCATTTAGCAACGGTATTTTCACTGTCCAATAATAAAATGTCATATCGGGGAGTTTAAAGGTTTCAATACAAGTCACTTTCTTTCCTGTTGAGAAGACTTTCCTGTCTGTTTTTGAAAACTCTTCACCTTGCTCTTCACCGAGCAGTTCGACATTTGATTTATTCAGAATTTCATCTTCAGTCAGTTGAAATAGTTCTTGAGTACGTTTGTTGATGTACTTAAATCGAAGGTCTTTATCCTTGATAAAGATGTAAGCACCCGCGTTATCTAAAATTGTCGACAGCTTTTGTTCATTTTCAAAATTTTGATGCTGTAATTTTTTCTGTTCGGTAATATCTAGAGAAATGCCAAACAAGC
>Ga0209292_1001743_pt1 | contig 26177 bp, 14 predicted proteins | sample GOMGulsemesocosm_2_FD_184634 | JGI IMG/M metagenome (GOLD analysis project Ga0209292, IMG submission 184634) | Methane-oxidizing microbial communities from mesocosms in the Gulf of Mexico - GOM9C Gulf of Mexico (SPAdes) (version 2) | ecosystem: Environmental > Aquatic > Marine > Cold seeps... | reverse complement strand
TGCTGTTTGGTTAATGCGAGATAGGCTTTTTTGGCTGGCTCTGCTTCACCGCCATGCCATAAAATAGCCTCGCTAATTGTGCGCGCTCTACCATCATGTAAAAAACGCTGTTGACCGGTTTTATATTTTTGTAATCCTATGCCCCACAAAGGCGCCGTTCGCCACTCTCTGCCATTAGCATTAAACTCATTTACGCCATCAGCTAAACCTTCACCCATATCATGTAAGGCTAAATCTGTGTATGGCCAAATAGTTTGTTTTGCTAGTTCCTTCACCGGATAATTTTCATCGGTGACATAACTTGGGGTATGACATTGCTGGCAACTTAATTGATAAAAGGTTTCCCTACCTGCTTGTACAGTCTTACTTTCTAAATTTCTAGCTGGAGGCACACCGAGTAACTCATTGAAGGTAACGGTAAAGTCGAGCCTATTATCTGGTATTTCTAAGTCAGCTAAGCTATGACCGCCGTATTCACTGGCATAATTACAAGCTACTTGAGTTTTGGTACAAGTTTCATCAACAAAGCTAGAGTTGGTGATACCAATATCATCGCGAAAGGCCGCTGCAACTTGCTGATGTAAGTTAGGTTGCTTGGCTTTAAAACCAAAACGCCCTACTTCAATAAGCTGAGTGATTACATTAGGAACACGGTTATATTTTGCTGAAATACCATTACCATCGTTATCATCAATGTCTTCTTGCTTTAGTAGATCATCCGTTTTAATGGCATTAAGCAGTCCCATGCCAAATATATTTGGCGCAAGTCTTACCGATATACCAATATGCGAAGCGAGTTCGCCGTAGGCTAACTTAGTTAATTGATAACTTGGTTTGAGTAATTCATAAGGTTCACCATCAGCAAAAACGCCAGTAATTTTGCTATAAATTTTATCTAACCAAGCTTCACCTAGGTTATCTGTATACGGATATTTTTTTATAATATCCGCATCCGTTAAGCGATAACTGATTGCTCGTGGTTGAATTTGACCACCATAGATAGGGTCAACACCTTTAATACTGGGATCTGTACTGCCTAAACGCACTACTAATGATAATGGCAAAATATGTCCAGCTTCATCAATTTTAGCGCGTGAACCTGCGGTATGGCAGGCAATGCAAGAGCGGGTATTAAATAATGGACCTAAACCATCTCGATTTCCGGTAGCACTGGGTGCTGCCACCCAAGGGTCACGGAAAAATGAAAAACCCGTCCAAAAATCGAGCTGTTGCTTACTACTCAGTTTCTCGCCAGGGTAAAGGTAACTTGCAAACAAGCGTTTATGAGTCATTCCACCCGCTGTTTTATGCTCACTTAACTCAAAATCAGGTGCGCGGTGAGACTGCTCGCTATCGCAAGCAGATAAAACACCCAAAAGGATAAAGGTAAATACGAGATTACTTTTATCCTTCAATGTTGATTTACTCTGAAAAATCTTCAAACTACATTACTGCCTTTATAACGATTTAAGAAAAGCCAGTAGCTGTTCACGCTCAGCTTTGCTGTAGTTCATAAATGTTTCTTTTGAGGCTTTTGCTTCACCGTCATGCCATAAAACTGCTTCTTCGATGGTTCGAGCACGACCGTCATGTAAAAAGCTTGAATCTTTATTTACAGTCTGTACTAAGCCTAAGCCCCATAACGCAGGTGTTTTCCACTCAGTGCCGGTGGCATCGCCTTGGATAACACCATCAGCTAGACCATCACAGCGTTGAACATACATACATTCAGCGCCTGAAGAGCAAGACAAACCAGCAGATGTCTCACGGGTAACAGCACAAGAGCCGCCCATATCATGTAATAATAAATCTGTGTATGGATAGATTGTTTGCTCAGATAATACCGCTATTGCTTCTGTGGTTTCGCCATTTTCGGGCTTGATGAGACCTGCTAGCGTTATTTCACCTAAAACACTACCTTTAGCTTCACCTGTTACATGCCGTGGCGTATGACAACCAGTACAATTAGCTTCAAAAAACAAGCTTCGTCCAGCTTGTACTTCATCTGTCCAAGTCTCATTTTCACTATCAAAACCTCGACGCGCTGGCACGCCTAATACACGATTATAAAACTCAACAAGTGCTAGTGAATGATCGCTTAAGTCCGTGTCAGTGCCCAAGTTCGCTTCTTGCTCAGCCGCTAATAAGCAAGCTAATTGCTTGTCAGTACAAGGCTCGCCACTAAAGACACTGGTTGAGACACCCATGTCTCCACCGTAAGCACCCGAAACTTGCTGCAAAACGGTAGGGTTTTGCGCTTTATAAGCAAATCGACCAATAAGTTTATCTTCTGTACCTGTTTTATCTAACGCGTTGCTAACCATAGAAGCGCGACCTGAAATACCATCATTATCACTGTCATTTTCATCGACTAATTTAAGTAAATTTTCTTGTGGAATCGCTCCTAATAAGCCGACGCCAAATGCTTGTGGAGCAACACGAGCTGAAAAATTAATATCATCGACAAAAGCGCCGTAACTTAAATCTTTTATTTTATATACAGGATTTCGTAATTGATACGCACTGCCATCGGGGTATTCTCCTGTGATAGTTTCGAATACGATAAATGGAAAAGCTTCACCGTATAATTCAGTGCCGCTTACCGAGCCATCGTGTTTAGAAAAACCAGCCGCTAGGGTATTACCATCCATAAAACCATGCACTGAAAAAGGCTGTATCTGATCGCCATAAATAGGATCTGCATTACCCTTAGAGTCAGCTAATTTAACTAACATGCTGCTCATAGCTATCGCTGGACTTGCTGGTACAACGCCACGGCCATCATTAAGGTGACAACCTTGACAGCTACCAGTACTTAATATTGGGCCAATGTTATTATCTGGGGTACGGAATAAATGGTCGCCTGAAGTGAAGTGGCCATCTAATTGAAAATCATCAATAATAGCTGCGGGCTTTCTGCTGAATGCATTTTCATTACTAACAAATACAGTGGTATCGCCACCTGATAAATACTCATTTTTTTCGATAACATCAGCGGTTAACGGCGTTAAACCACTATGGTCAACCGTTGGTTCTACCGGCGTAACAGGGGGAATGGTTACCGGGGGTTCAACTTCTGCGGTTTCTTCACTACCACCACAAGCAATTAAGCTGGTAGCTAAGATAAAAATCAATGCGCTCTTATACATTATTTCCTACTTCCATTTATTAAATAAAGTGGCCTATTCCACCTAATACCAAGTTGATTAAGTTCTTTGCCACTCAGCGATAGTTAAAGGGTTTAGAGGCAAGGCATTGATTGAAGAGAATGGTTATTCCCTTGTCAAAATCAATAACGCCGCATATGAACCCTTTAAAATCGCCCTATGGGAGCTTACTCAATGACCACTAACATCGTTAAATTTATGTGGTTTAGAATGACTAGACCTAAACAAATTTGCCTTGTTATTGAACATTGAGCACAGCTCTGAGTAGGGAAGAAATTTAATCAAATTGGTATAACGTTTATTTTCACAGGACAAGAGAAAACAAACGTAAAATGGACTCCATAGGAGTCCATTATATACAAACAAGAATGATTACTAAAACAATTAAGGTTTAGATTTCTTGATCTGTATCACCTCTTAGGTCATTTTTTGTTACGCCAAGTGCATCAATTACTGCTTCAATATCATCAGTTTGTGCAACTAAAGCATTAATTACAGCTTTAATGTTTGGCTGATCAATACCACCTTGGATTAATACATCAAATGGCATACCTGTTTTAGCTTTAGTATCAATTACCGCTGCAGCAGACATAGTTGCTTCTAATGCACCACGTAGTTTATTTGCTAATTCATGTTGCTCTTCAACCACTAGCAAGTCATAAATTGATGCACCTTCAATCACTTCACCATCAATACGAACATATTTCGCATTAAAGCTGTTTTGAACACCTTTAGCATTTAGGAAGATATCTCTGTGAGTATTATCACTAAAACAAGAATGTTCATCTTCTTGAGAGTTTTCAATCAAGGCAATGTTAATACGTTCGCCAGCTAACTCACCAAAGCTTAAACGTCCCATACCTTCAAGAATTTTTGCTAGAGAAGCATCGCCACCCGCTACAAAGTTTTTGTAATGAGGGCCTGAAACCGGTTCCCATTGCTCAGTCACACGCTGTAATTGATTAATCAATAATTGCGCTGTAGTTACTAGGTATTGACCACGACGAGTACAAATATCATCTGTTGCTGCATTAGTACCTGAAGTACAAGCACCAACTGTTGTTGAGTAATCAGAAACTGGACGTTGACCAGCTGTATTATCACGTGTACCAGCACCTGAAAGGTCTTGGTTTAAATCCTGACCCCATAATAAAAATTCAATAGCGTGGTAACCAGTTGTAACGTTACGGCCATCTTCACCATGTTCAAACAGGCCTTCTAGCGTTTCAGCGTCAATTGTTGGGTAAGCTGCACTATTAGCAATGATGTTGTCTGTTATTGCATTGGCTGGGCTTTCTGGACCAGATAAACCATCAACAGGCTCAACGTAATCAATAATAGCTTCGCCTAATGGCCAAGCATTAATTAGACCTTCTGGACCTTCACCTGCGTCATCTTTACCTAAAGTGCCGTCATCTTTTAACTCATCAATAGGTCCTTGACGGAAGCGATAAACTTCTGTTTGTCCGTAAGGTTCACGTGAGTCTAACCACGATTTTTTAGCTAGGGAGAAATTAGTTTCTGTTGGATCAGCAACAAATTTTTCAAGCGCAACTTTTAAGTCTTGAGCACTAATTAATGAATCTGAATAAGCGGCATAAGCAATGTTGGCGTTAGTTTTAATAACGTCTTCACGGGTAACGAAGGTACTTACACCATTGTTTCCTGCAACACCGGCAGCGCCGTTTGAACCGGCAACACCAGAAGCACCGTCATCGCCGTCTTCTACACACGCTGTTAAACTCAATGCAACAATCATTGCTGCTGATATTTTTGAAAAAGAACTAAATGTCATGTTTTTCTTAATCCCTGAAGTTAAAGTACAAATGATAATGGTTCGCATTATAAACATGATTATCATTATGTCTACACTTTGTTACATTTTTTTAATATAAGTAATACTTTAGTGAAATGAACCTCGACGGTTAAAATATTATTTACATGTATAACCACATTATTTTTACTGTTTTTTTGACTCAGTCACTCTACTAGCGCAAAATTGCCAAGTATTAATAAAAACGAGTGGGCTATTTATACCAGTTTCATTAAGTTTGTGATCTTGTTGTGCTTAGGAAAAATAAGTCATGGCAAGGCGCTCGATTGAGCAATAGCTGGCTATTGGGATTGAGAGCAACGCAGCCTTGGATTATTTTAACCCGCACAAGTGGGCAATAATTTAATGAAATTGGTATTATTGCAGCACTTGGCATAAAGAGTCTCTTCGCCAATGGCGACCTCTTATAAAAATAACGAAAAAATTATTGTTAGGGATATTATGAAAAAGCTAAAACAATTACTTACTTTCAAAGTAATGTTGCCGGTACTAGCGCTAAGCAGTACGGTAGTAATGGCCGATGAAGGTATGTGGCAACCAAACCAACTACCAACTATCGCCAAAGAATTAACCAAAGCGGGTTTAAAGTTAAACCCAAATGATTTAACCGACCTAACAGGGTTCCCTATGGGAGCAATTGTTAGCTTAGGTGGCTGTACTGCTTCATTTGTATCTGATCAAGGCTTAGTAGCCTCAAACCATCATTGTGTTTATGGTTCAGTACAATACAATTCAACCGCAGAAAACAACTTACTTAAAAATGGTTTTTTAGCTAAGAATTTTGCAGAAGAATTACCTGCTACACCCGGTAGTCGCATTTATGTAACCGAAGAAATTACCGAAGTAACTAAATTGGTGAAATCTGGCGTTTCGAGCAAAATGTCAGGAAGTGATCGTTATAAAGCCGTTGATACTAATTCAAAAAAATTAGTTGCTGAATGTGAAAATGATGATAGATACCGTTGTAGTGTCGTTAACTTTCACGGTGGTTTAGAATATTACTTATTCAAACAACTTACTATTCGTGACGTACGTTTAGTGCATGCGCCAGCAAGCAGTATTGGTAAATACGGCGGCGATATCGATAACTGGATGTGGCCACGTCATACTGGCGATTACGGATTTTATCGCGCCTATGTTGGCAAAGATGGTCAGCCTGCTGATTTTAGCAAAGACAATGTGCCATACAAACCTAAACACCATTTAAAAGTAAACAAAAGCAGTGTTGATGACGGTGATTACATCATGGTTCTTGGCTACCCAGGCAGAACTAACCGTTACCGTACTGCCTATGAAGTTGAAAATACTTTTTCTTGGACTTACCCACATGCTAAAGCTTACCGTGAAGAAATTATTGATTTAATTCATACTCACTCAGAAGTTGGCAGTGAAGCCCGTATTAAGTATGAAAGCACATTAGCTGGCCTTGCCAACTATGCTAAAAACTATGGTTCAATGATCCACAGCTATAACAAGGGTACTTTTTTACAACGTAAGCAAGAGCTTGAAACAAATTTAACTAAATGGTTAAACAGTAGCTCAAAGCGTAAAGCTCAATACGGCGAAGCTTTATCTGGTTTAGACAACTTAGTTAAACAAGATGATAAACAACAAGCCCGTGATTTGATTTTAGGCTACATGCGTTACAGTAAAATGTTATCTACGGCAAAATCACTACACCGTTTAGCGATAGAAAACACTAAGCCAAACATTGAACGTGAACGTGGTTACCAAGAACGTGACATCGCTCGTTTTGAACAAAAAATGAAGTCTGTTGATCGTCGTTATGATGAGAAAATTGATAAAGAAATACTTGTTGCTATGCTAACGCACTATGTGGCTTTACCTAAAGCTGAGCGCATCAAATCATTTGATAAATTCTTTGGTTTAACTAATGCAACAGCTGAAAACTTTAATGAGAAGAAGCTACGTAAGCAGTTAGATAGAATGTATAAAAGCACTAAACTTAATTCTCAAGAACAACGCTTAGCACTGATGAATAAGTCAGTAAGTGATTTTAATAACAGTAAAGACCCGTTCATTCAATTAGCTGTTACTAGCTTTAAAGAGCGTAAAGTTATTGAAGATAAGTCAAAAGAGTTATCAGGTAATATCCAAGCTTTCCGTCCTAAGTACATGGAAGCACTTATTGCTTACTTCAACGACAATAATTTACCTGTCTATGCTGATGCTAACAGCACTTTGCGTATTACTTACGGTAATGTAAAAGGTTACTCTCCTCAAGATGGTTTAACGGCTACGCCTTACACTACGCTTGAAGGTATTGTTGCTAAAGATACCGGCGTTGCCCCTTTTGATGCACCGCAAAAGCAATTAGACTTAATCAATAAAAAACATTACGGCGAGTATGCGAAAAAAGCACTTGGTTCAGTACCTGTTAACTACTTAGGTACGCTTGATATTACTGGTGGTAATTCAGGTTCACCGACATTAAACGATAAAGCTGAATTTGTCGGTCTAGTGTTTGATGGTGTTTATGAAAGCATTATTGGTGATTGGGATTACGATACTAAATTGAATCGCTCAATTCACGTTGATGTGCGTTACATGCTTTGGGTTATGGAGCACGTAGATGGCGCCACTAACTTAATTGAAGAAATGGATATAGTTGAGTAACGGTTGAATAAGTTTAGCTTATTTACCCTCCCTCAAGTTTATTAATACAAATCCGGCCAAGTGCCGGATTTTTTATTTTTATAATGCAAAGAGTACCTTTTCTGACTTACCCCTTACAGTAAACAAGTAACTCTTTTGTAACTTCCTCCCTTGCAAAGGAAACTTTTGACCTTATATCATTAATGACTTACCGATTAAAACGCAGAGACAAGGAGAGTGCAATGCAGAATTTTTTGATAAAATTATTATTACTAGTTAGTGCATCGCTCTCAGTACATTCTGCTATCGCCCTGCCCTTATCTTCTGCCTTAGCCAATAAGTATCATGCCATTGCACAAAGCGACAAAAACACAGGCGACTTTAATACTAAGTCAGTGTTTACTCACTTTTCCTATAAGCAATATAGTCATTCAAAATTACAAGCAAGTTTACTAAAATTACTGCAACAAAACCCTGACGACAAACTCGTTTATGCCTTATTCATTGACTCAGTCAACGCGCTTAATCGCGACCTTGATCAAATCAATACCCAATCAGAGGTAAGGCAGTTATACCAAGAGCAAGTCGATACTCACAGCTATATCCTAGGTGTAGAAAACAACTTATACCGTCAAAAAATAAACTACCAAGCAAAGCTACAACTGCAACAAACATCTTAATTTAACATTTGTTTTATGTCCTTATGTACTGCTCATAAGGCACTTTCATTGTTTATTTTAGGATCTCTCTCATGGAAAATTTATTTTATTTAATGCTAGCCCCGTGGCTAATTTTTGTCGTATTCGCCATTATTGCCTGTTTGTTAATAAAGTTCGCTAGAAAACGTAAAGGTATTGCCATTGCTTTTGGCATTTTTGTACAGATGTTTGCGCCTGATCCACTGGTAGAACAAACCATCAAAATGGTTCAGGTTGATAAGCGTGTAGTGACACAAAAGAAAAAACAAAATCAATCGGGTGGTAGTCAAAGCTAGTTTGCATTAACAAATGACTTAAATAATCATATGAAATTAGAAATGAGCCATTACTCGTCTTCGAAGTAATGGCTTAATACCCATCACACTTGAAGATGCTCGTTTCAGGACATCTGAGTGATTCATATTCAAGGCGCATTTTTTTATTAATGGTTATTCAGGAGAATATACTTCTGCATTCTCTATTAAGCTGCATCCATGCAGCGTCCTTAAAAACAAATGCAACACAAAAATTGATCAACTATGGAAGAAGAAAGTCTGTTAAATCCAGGTTTGATCAGATGACGCTACCGTTACTTCACTAATATTTTCACCGGTATGAGCCGTGCTGGCTGGCTCTACCATTAAAAAGTGTGTATTAGGTAATGCTTTTGGGCAATGCTCTACGCCCTTGGGAACAACATACATTTCTCCGGGGTTTAAAATAATATCGCCTGCTCTAAGTTGTAAGGTCAGCTGTCCGGTAAAAACAATGAATAACTCATCTTCATTATCATGCTTATGCCAAACAAGCTCGCCATCGCCTTTTGCTATTTTTACTAACTGTCCATTAGACTCGGCAATTATTTTAGGAGACCATTTATCATCAAATAGTGCGAATTTTTCGTTGATATTAATTTTATCCATACGCTTACTTTGATTCCTGTAATTAATACTTAACTCTTTTTTGTACTGCTTCGTTTACGATATATCTTCAGGCCTATTTTTCGACTAACGATAAAGCTAAGGCCAATCAGTAAAGCTGATAAAACAACCAATAAGCAACAACCACTGAATATTGCTGTATTTAGTTATAGACAAGGCTGAGTAACATCATACGGCTACATCATAATAGCTTCTTACTGAGGTTAATCATAACCTCATGTTCCCTCCATGCGAAACGTCAATGTTAATCACGGTCCTATAAAAAACGTTATAACTTTGGTTATTCTCATTTTGAGCCATAGTTGAATATCGTTATGAAGTTAGATAAGGTCGATTACACTATTTTAACAATTAATACCCATTGCACTAACTAAGTGATCATTGAATAGGTCACCTTAATTAATCCAAATGGTGTAACACGCCCTCACATCTCTGTGAAATAACTCTAACAATAACGCAAGGATAAACCGTGATAAAGCTCACTAAAATATTCGCTTTAAGTGCCTTAGCTTTGAGCATAACAGCATGTAATACAAGCACTGAATCAACCAATACTCCCACTCAAGAAACAGTAAAGCAGGCACAACTATCAACTGTTGCGCTAGAAAAGTACACCTTAGCTAACGGTTTAGAAGTAGTACTTCATCAAGATAAATCAGACCCTGTTGTTGCGGTTGCCATTCTTTATCACGTAGGGTCAAATCGAGAGAAGTTAGGTCGTACTGGTTTTGCTCATTTTTTTGAGCACATGCTTTTTCAAGACTCAGAAAATGTAGGTCCTGGAAATTTTATCAAAAACATCGGTAATATGGGCGGCACGTTAAATGGTGGCACATGGCAAGACGGCACCATTTATTATGAAGTATTCCCTCAGGATGGCTTAGAAAAAATATTGTGGATGGAGTCGGACCGTATGGGTTATTTCATCAATACCCTGACGCCAGAAGGATTAGAAAACGAAAAACAAGTCGTTAAAAATGAAAAACGTCAAAGCGTTGATAATCGCCCTTATGGCCATACTGAATATGTAACATTAACCGCTCTTTACCCTGAAGGTCATCCTTATAGCTGGGATGTAATCGGCAGCTTAGAAGACTTACAAAATGCGACCTTAGCTGATGTTCGTGAGTTTTATCAACAATGGTATGGCGTGAATAACGCAACTTTAGTACTGGCTGGTGACTTCGATACCGATGAAGCAAAATTGTGGATAAAAAAATATTTTGGTGAACTAGAGCCTCGTGGTGATGTAACACCTTTACCACCAATGCCTGTTGTAATCGAAGAAAGTAAGTCACTTTATCACGAAGATAATTTCGCTACATTGCCCGAGTTAACGTTAACTTTACCTACCATTGAGCAGTATCAAAAAGAAGCATATGCCTTGGATTTATTGGCTGAAATATTAGCCAATGGCAAAGACAGTGTTTTATATAAAAATGTTGTCGAGCAAGATAAGTTAGCACCCACTGTCTCTGCAAGTAACTACAGCAGAGAATTAGCAGGAACATTCACCCTAAAAGTACGCGCTTTTAATGACATCAAATTAGATAAAGTTAAAGTGAGCATTGATAATGCACTAGCGCAATTTACCAAAGAAGGTTTTACTGATGCACAGCTTGAACGCATCATGACAAAACGAGAAACAGCATTTTACGGTGAGTTAACCAGTGTCTTTAATAAGGCATCAACCATTGCACAGCATAATGAGTTTGCTGGTGATCCCTCATTAGTGACTAAAGACATTGAGCTTTTTCGTGCAGTGACGCGTGACGATATAATGGCTGTATTTAATAAATACATTTTGAATAAAAACACTATTGCCACAAGCTTTGTGCCTAAAGGTAAAAAATCACTCGCCTTAACAGGTGCGGTAAAAGCCAACGTTGTTGAAGAAAAAATTGTACAAGGCGCAGAAACTGTCGCTAAACAAGCAACCGATACAGCAAAGTTAACAGCTATTGCTCAAGCAGCTTCATCATTTGATCGCTCTGTGATGCCAAAAGACGGTGTACTAAGCCCTGTACAATTACCCGATGTTCAACAAATTAAGTTAGATAATGGCTTAACGGTATTATCCATTGAGCATAATGAATTACCGCTAGTTTCCTTTTCAATTAGAGTAATGGGTGGACATTCATTAGATCCTTCAGGAAAAGATGGTGTTGCCAACTTACTTACCTCAATAATGATGGAAGGAACGAAAAATAAAACGCCACAACAATTAGAACAAGCCATGGGAGAAATGGGTGCAACATTCAGGTTTACCACCAGTGACGAATACATCACATTAACAGGTAATGCCTTAGCTAAAAACTATCAAGCGGCAATATCACTTGCTCAAGAGATTATATTAGAGCCGCGTTGGGATGCTGCAGAGTGGGAGCGTATCAAGCAAGAAACAAAAGCTAAAATTCAACAAGCTAATGCTAACCCTGGTGCTATTGCACAAAACGTTTATGCCAAAATAATGTACGGTGCTAACAGTAAACTAGCCACCTCAGTTTCTGGTACAAGTGAAAATGTTGATAGCATCACCTTAGATGATGTTAAACATTATTATCAAAAGAACATAGCTGCAAACCTTACCACTGTTCATGTTGCCGGTGCAGTTAAACGTAATGATGTTATTAAAAGTTTATCGGCATTTAATACACAACTTAAGTCAAAGGAAGTGATATTACCTGAAGTCACTGCATTACCAACGATTGATAAAGCTCAACTGTACTTTGTTGATATACCAGGGGCTAAACAATCATTTTTACGTATTGGCACGCCAGCCATGGTTGCCAGTGCTGATGACTATTATCAAGCCGTTGCGGTAAACCATAATTTAGGTGGTAGTTTTTCTGGGCAATTATTCCAGATTTTACGGTTACAAAAAGGTTATACCTACGGTGCATATTCAGGCATAAGCCGAGAAAATGCAGGTGGACTGTTCACCGCCCGTTCTAGTGTTCGTTCAAATGTTACCTTAGAGTCAATTCAAACCTTCCGTGAAATAATGACAAATTATAGCGATGGTTTTGATGATAACGCGTTATCAATGACAAAATCTGTGTTAACAAAATCGAATGCGCGTGCTTTTGAAACGACCGGTAGCTTAATGGGGGTTCTACAAAACATTAGTAGCTACGGCTTAGCCAGCAACTATGTAGAACAACAGCAAAAATCATTGCACAATATGACGCTTGAGCAAGCAAAGTCGACTATTTCAACATACATTAACCCTGAAAAAATGGTTTATTTAGTGGTTGGCGATGCAGAAACGCAATTGCCTCGCATGAAAGAACTAGGGCTAGGAGAGCCAATAGTACTGGATAGAAAAGGTAATGTAGTTAAATAACTTTCACTCGAAATAAAGAGAAAAAACCTTAAGAATAAAGGCTGATAAATAGTATTTTATCAGCCTTTTTTTTGTTTTATTCTGAATGTATTATCCTGTCCCTGCATGCATAGCATTGATCTTCTTATATTAAAAGTTTAGTCTCTGTTATCTGACAAAACGGAAGTCAATAATCACCTCAGGGATAATTACATTGAACACTTATATTTTTTCTCTTGCTATAACTCTCAGTATTCTATCACTTACATCTTTTGCTGAGCCCTCTACATTAATAAATAATGCGAAATCATGTTTTACTGGCCCTTTCGAAACGTATGCTAAGTGGGGAGATTTTCTCGAATATAAAAAGGAAAACTTTAATAAAGTAAGGTTTGAAAAAGCTTTTACAGAAGAGCGATTCAACACGATAAAAACAAACCTTACTTGTAAAAATTTTAGGTACGAAGTAGATGGCTATACTGTGGAAGGTTATTATTTGAAACCACGTAGTTTATCTACTCAGAAGCTACCTGTAGTAATTTACAATAGAGGTGGTAATGCAAGATCTGGCTATGTTGTATTTGGTAAAAAGCTACAATTAATTTCAGATATAGCTATGCAAGGATATGTAGTTATAGGCAGTCAATATCGAGGGGCTAGCTCTCAGTTTATAGCTAATAATGGCCAAGATGAATTTGGCGGTAATGATATTAATGATGTTCTTAAGCTTATTGAAGTAGCAAATGAAATACCTGAAGCAGATACAAATAACATAGGTATGGTTGGATGGAGCAGAGGTGTTATGCAATCTTACATTGCATCTAAATCAATTCCTTCATTAAAAACCTTAATTGCGATTGCAGGAAACAGTGACGCAGAAAAAGCATTAGTTTGGCGACCTAAAATGGAGAAAGTATATAAAACTAGAATACCAAAATTTGAAAAAAACAGATCGACTGAGTTAGCGTCAAGATCTGTAAGTAAATGGTTAGATAAAATCCCTGCAACCATGTCTATTTTACTACTTCATGGTGATAAAGATAAACGAGTAAATGTAGAACAATCTAAATCTTTAGCTGCTCAACTAGCAATAAATAAACACCCTCACAAATTAATTATTTATCCAAATGATAATCATGGACTGGTTCGGCATCGTAAAGAAATGACAAAGGAAATTACATTATGGTTGAAAAATAACTTATCAAGTTAAAGCTTATTGATATTGGCCACTATCACCCTGATTAATTGATGTCTTTTCAATATCTAAGTGCATTATTCTCTTTAGATACAGTATTAAAGGGCATAATGCATAGATTAAACATTTTATAATTTATTCACTGCTGACTTTAATTCGATAGTATTACGAAAGGCGCTTGGATTTTCGAGGTTTTTTAAAGTCTCTTCCGCAGGTAAACAATCTTCGTTAACAAACTCGATGATACTTGGTTCAGGCTGACAAAAAAGTACATCAAGCGCTAAACGGTCCATGCCATATAAACCTCGATGAATGATATTGGCTGAAAATATTAATAGATCGCCTGCCTTTAATTTAATCGTTTTCCCTTGGGAAAGGGTTTGATAGTTTTGCCGATTATTTTGCCCTAAGCGAACATTAAGCTCTTCACTGCTATCCCAACGCTTGTGTGTTTGAGGAATAACCTCAATACCAGGTTCATCGAATAAAGCAAAACGAAAATGAATCACTTCAGGTCCTATGAGCGCAGCTTTTTGCTGTTCAAGCGACAAATGGTACTGCGTATCACGATGCCAATAATTTTTTTGCTGCTTGTTTACCGGATCAAAAAACAGTTGAGTATTCATAAAGCAGTGCTGCTGAGGAATTAGCTTAGTGACCATATTCATTAGCTTTGTTGAAGCGATGAAATCAAACAATACCTGCCTTTGGTTATTGTTTAGGTATTCCTTACCTGTGAGGTAGGCTGAATTAATAGCTTTATCAGCATAAAATTTCGCGTTATTCACTTGCCATAATCGATGAAATTCACTCAAGACGCTAACTAATTCTACGCGGTCTTTATTACTTAGAAAGTCTCTAATAACAACAAAACCATTTTCATTATATTGTGTTTTCATTGTTTGCTTGCTATTTCCATTAAAAATCTCATTGCCGTTTATCAAAGGTACAATAATTGATGATAAACATCACACGCTTTTAACTATCCCTTCTTTTAATTATGTCTTCAAAAAACATCTCTCGCGAGCTAATCCGGTAGAAAAGTGTATAAAAAAGTTAGATTAGTATCTCAATAGAGCCTTATTCAACGGCAAACTAGTTTTAGGTTTTCAGTAGGGCTGTTCGCTTAACCATCAAATTTAGATTTTAATTTGCGCCCCCTTCAACAAAAACCGTACAAAAATACAATAAGAATATAACAATAAATTAAATAAGGAAGCTGCTATGTCACATAAGAAGTTTATCAAAAAGGGGGTTTGCTTAGCCGTTTCCTCGGCTCTACTCACTATGTTCAGCACCAATGTTTTAGCTGCTGAAACAGCTATCAACAAAGATAACGTTGAAGTCATCGAAGTTAAAGGTATTCGTGGCAGTATGATCAAAGCCATGGATATAAAACGCACCTCAAGCGGTGTAGTTGACGCCATTGCTGCTGAAGATATCGGTAAATTTCCAGATCAAAACTTAGCAGAATCTATGCAACGCGTTTCAGGTGTCTCCATTGACCGATCCGGCGGTGAAGGTCAAAAAATCACTGTGCGTGGTTTCGGCCCTGAATTCAACAATGTACTAGTGAATGGTAGAAAATTGGCCAGTGATAGCGAAGGTCGTGACTTCAATTTTGATATTCTTGCTGCTGAGCTTGTTAGCAGTGTTGATATATTCAAAACATCAAATGCGACGTTACAATCTGGAGGCATCGGTTCTACCGTTAATATTCAAACCGCAAAACCTTTTGCCCTTGGTGAGTTTAAAGCCTTTGGTAGTGTTAAAGCAAAGTATGATGATAATAGCGGCGAAACATCTCCTCAGTTTTCAGGCTTGGTAAGTAATGTTTTTGATGATGGAAAATTTGGTGTCTTAGCCTCCTTTTCCCATCAACAAACACAGGGTCGTAGTGACGAAGCACAAGTAGATAACTGGGTTGCTAATTCAGGGATTCCAGCCGATGAAATTATTGGCTCCCCAACAGCAAATACTTTCTTTCCACAAAACTATGATCACCGTGTTGTTTTTGATGAACGAACGCGTACTGGTGGTACATTAGTATTGCAATATAAACCAACTAGCAATCTTGAAATTACTGCTGACGCACTTTATTCAGCATTTGAAGTTGAAACAACGTCTAGCTCTATGGGCTTATGGTTTAACGCCGCTGATGTTGAAAATGTACAGCTTGATGGAAATGGCACCGTTATCGCCTTTGATGAAGAGAAAAACGGCGCAACAGATTTCCATTCCCGTACGTTTGACCGTGAGTCAGACTTAACCGCTTTTGGCATTGCTGCTGAATGGCAAGTAAGTGATGACTTAGCATTAAACTTTGATGTAGCAACATCAACGTCAAACCAAAAAGATCCAAATGGTAGTGCTAATACCATGTCTAATGTCGGTTATTGGAATAACGTATCTTGGGATCACACCCAAGGAAACGACTTACCAAGCTTAGGCAATTATGATCAGCCAAGTACCATAACCCAAGGTGGTGGTACCGGTTATGTTTCAGATCATTACCTTAACCCTGCTAATGTCTTGGGCAACGTAATGCTGCACAGTGGTTCAGATATAGAAGATGAAGTCACGCAAGCAAAAATTGATGGTCAATATACGTTAGAGGTTGGCCCGCTGACTAATTTAAGTTTTGGTGTGTTAGCCTCAAGTCAAACCAAAAAGGTGAAAAATTTCGACAATGGTTCAAAAGCTTGTGGTCCAAATGATGCTATTTGTTATAACCAAGAATTAGATATTCCTGATGAGTACTTTACCACCTTTGATGCTGGCTCAAGCTTTTTAAGCGGCTTAAGTGGCACAGTGCCAACACAATGGTTACAGCACGACCCAGCTAAAATGTTTGCCTTTTTAGACCAACAAATAAAAGCGGGTGGCCCCGGTTGGGATGCCGATGCTAACTTCACTTATGACAATGAAAGCCCTGCACAAGCCTATATTGTCGAAGAAGATGTTATCGAAGTTTATGCAAGCCTTGATTTAGAAGGTGAGTTTGGCGAAATGCCATGGAATGCAAATATTGGCGTGAGATATTCTCAAACAGATGTAACCGTTAAAGGTGAGCAACAAACGTTAATCAGCTTAAGGTTTCAAGATCCAACTGCATTTAGCCCGACCTTTGAAGGTTTAGCACCAATATCTGAAAGCAGTGATTACGATAATTTACTACCTAATGTTAACTTTAACTTGGAGCTAACAGAAGATTTATTGGCAAGATTTGCTTACTCACAAACAATTACTAGACCAACCTTAGCTCAAATGACTCCGGCAGTAGCCATTGGAGCAACACGTCCAGGCGGCGTACTTAAATCTAGCTCGGGTAACAGTGCCTTAAAACCATTTGAGTCAGATAATATTGATTTATCACTAGAATGGTATTACGACGAAGGCAGTTATGCCTCGGTTGGATATTTTAGAAAAGACGTGGAAAACTTTATTGTTACTTCACATAGACCGGTAACTTATCCAGGCGTAACCGATCCTAGCACGGGTAATGATAGCACTGCTGCAGATGCTGCAGATGAAATCGCCCAATTTACCCTAACGTTACCTGATAACGGACAAGATACTACGGTTGATGGTTTTGAATTAGCCGTACAACATAACTTTGGCGAAACAGGCTTTGGCATCATGGCTAACTTAACGGTTGTAGACAGTGATGCAGAACTTGATGTCACTGATTTAAATCAATCGTTTGCTTTAACCGGTTTAAGTAATTCAAAAAACTTAGTCGCCTATTATGAGAAGTATGGTATCCAACTTCGTTTAGCGTATAACCAAAGAGATGGTTTTTTACAAAGCTTGAGTCAACCAAGTGGCGGTACAGAGCCAACATTTGTGGAAGATTATCATCAGTTTGATTTTAGTGGTAGTTATGACTTTAACGAACACCTTACCGTATTCTTTGAAGGCACTAATATTACTGGCGAAGAAACACTTAAGCATGGTAGATACAGTAACCAGTTCTTACTTGCTCAAGATACTGGCCCGCGTTATGCGTTAGGTGTACGTGCTACATTTTAATAACAGCATTACTTAATTGAGCCCTTGGTCACCTTTATTTTATAAGGGTGGCCTTTTTTGCTTCAGGGAAATAATAAAAATGATGAACAAAGCAACAAAATCAATTGTTATTGTTGGTGGTGGTACTGCAGGTTGGCTTATCGCCGGTCGCATTGCTGCGCAACATAAAAGTAATACTAAAGAAGGCGTACAGGTAACGTTAATAGAGTCTGCCAATAAAAGCCCTATCAATGTCGGCGAAGGCACTTGGCCAACCATGCGCACCACCTTAAAAAAAATAGGCATCAGTGAGTCAGACTTTATCCGCGAGTGCTGCGTTTCTTTTAAACAAGGGGCTAAGTTTGCTGGTTGGGTAAATGGCGCAAAAGATGACTTTTATTATCATCCGCTCGTTTTACCACAAAGTTACCCTAGCATTAACCTAGCACCTTATTGGCAAAACGATCCATTACAAAATGCCAACTCCTTTTCAAATTCAGTGTGTTATCAAGAGCAGCTTTGTCAGTTAGGTTTAGCACCTAAGCTTATTACCTGTGCAGAGTTTACTGGCATTGCTAACTATGCTTACCATTTAGATTCAGCAAAGTTTGCCGTGTTTTTACAAAAACACTGCACAAAAAAACTGGGTATTAAACATGTTATTGACGATGTTATTGCGGTAAACCCGCTAGAAAATGGCGATATAGGCTCGTTAACAACCTCCAACAGTGGTCATATTGCTGCCGACTTATTTGTTGATTGCAGTGGTTTTTCTGCCATTTTATTAGCGAAACATTATAAATCAGCTTTTGTTGATAAAAGTGATGTGCTTTTTGTTAATCAGGCGCTCGCTGTGCAATTGCCTTATCAAGATGAAGCTGATGATATTGCTTCACATACCATTTCAACTGCGCAAGACGCTGGTTGGATTTGGGATATAGGTTTACCGTCAAGACGTGGTATCGGTTATGTTTACAGCGATAACCATCAAAATGAAGACCAAGCCATTGAACGACTTGCTGGTTATGTAGGTAAAGATTTTGATAAATTAACCATCAAAAAAATCCCCATAAATTCAGGGCACCGTAAAGTGTTTTGGAAAAACAACTGTGTTGCTGTTGGTTTGGCCTCAGGATTTTTGGAACCTTTAGAAGCGTCATCGCTTGTCTTAGTAGAAATGTCAGCCGACATGATTGCCGACCAATTACCGGCAAACAGACAAATGATGGATATTATAGCCAAACGCTTTAATGAGACATTTACTTATCGTTGGCAAAGTATTATCGACTTTTTAAAGTTACATTATATTTTAAGTGCCCGCAATGAAGCCTTTTGGCGTGACAACCGCCAAACAAGCAGCATCCCTGAGAGTTTGCAAGAATTAATGCAATTATGGCAATACCATAGCCCGTATGATCATGACTTTAATCATAGGAATGAAGTTTTTCCCGCAGCAAGTTATCAATATATTTTGTATGGTATGGGATTTAAAACCGACTATCAGTTACAAAGCTCGAGTTTTAATCAACAAGAATTTGCTCGACAACAATTTACCAAAAATCAGCAACTAACCACAAAAGCTTGCCAGCTATTACCTAAAAACCGTGAGTTATTAGCTAAAATTAGTCAGTATGGTTTTCAATGTGCTTAGCAGTTAAGGATGAACATGAAGAAACATTTAGTCGAAGTTAATTTTAAAGAGCACAGTCATTACAGCTTACTTGCCAAAAATACTACTGAGCAAGCAGCAAAGCTCAACATTATTCCTGTGGGTTTAAATGAAATAAAACAGGCAAGCCAGCATTACCCACTAGTTTGGGTTAAAAGTAGCCATACCGGACAATTCAAACTAGTTGCCTTATTTGGTTTCGAAACAGGCGAGAATGTCTATTGTCAGAGTAAGCTTTGGCACACCATCCCTAGCCCATTGAGCTTAAAAAACGACCCTTTCTATTTAGGTTATAACAATAAAGGTGCCGAGCAACGTTTCAAACAGCACTTAACTCGCTCAGTTAAAACAGAGCATGCCAAATCAACCACCGATAAAATAGAAAAAACGCCAAGCTATAACCCAAGTAATGATGTGATTTTATGCATCGATAAAAACAGCGCTAGCCTTGATGACAATGGTAAACACAACAATAGCGGTTTACCTTTTTATCAAAGCAACAATCAACCCAGTGCTTGCTTACAAAACGCTCAACGCACCTTAGCGACATTGACTCAAGGTCAAGCATTAACCGATGAATTTCTAAGTAAAATTGCTTCATTGCAGCTAATGCAGCCGCTCAAACTAGATATAACATGGCAAGATAATACTCAAGCTGATATCTCAGGTTTATACACCATAGATCCACTACAGCTCAACTTACTAAAACCTGCTGCCCATGCTGATTTAATAGCACAAGGTTATGTCGACACCATTGAACTTTTAAATAGTTCTCTGGCTCATATTCAACGGTTGGTGCAATTAAAAAATAATTTAATCGAAGCACACCAAGAGGTACTTTCTTTATAGTCAGTAACCCCTTTAACAGTGTTTGGGTAATCAATTAAATTTTGGGGCTAGTAAGTTTTGAGTTACGAAGCTTAGATTTACTCATTAGAGAATTCATAAGCGGCTCTAATAGCCCCATCTAGAAGTTAGCATTAATGGAGTAGCCTTATTACTGAACTATGCTTAAGGGCTGGATTGACTCTACGTACTGAGCTGAATCTAAATATAGATAAGCAGCGCCAAGTAAGGCGCTGTTTCTATCTGTACTTTTTTGAATATCAAGCTTCTCAATGACCCCCTGATAAGGGAAATCTGCTAACGACATCCACACTGAGTCAATAAACAAGTCAAAAGATTCAGCAACCGAACCACCAATTATAATGACTTGCGGGTCTAAAATTAGCAACAAATGGTTAATGGCCTCTGCCAAATGTTGACCAAAAATATCATACGCATTCAATGCTTCACTATCACCTAAACGGGCTTTTTTTGCCATTTGTTCACCACTCTCGCCATAATGATTTTTAAAAAACTGGCCCGAGCAATAATCATCTATGGTGGCATTTAAGTAACTAAAGCCTCCTATTTCACCAGCACTACAATTTGTGCCCGCATAAAGGCTGTTCCGTACAATAACCCCTGCGCCCAAGCCTGTACCTATACACAAACCAATCATGTCTTGATAGCCTTTACCTTTACCTGAAATATGCTCGCCAGCAGCAAAGCAGTTAACGTCATTATTAATATAAACGGGTAAGTTGAGTCTCGCTTGTAATAAGTCTTTCAAAGGTATTTCCCGCCAAGCGGCAATATTAGTGGTATCAAAAACAATGCCCTTGTCAATATCAACAATACTTGGCACTCCAATAGCGACTGCAATCGTATCCGGCGTTTTGATTTCTTCAATACAGGCTTCAATAAAAGCTAAAGATTCACTGATACTGCTTTTAACTTCACTCTGAAAAGGTTTTTTAATACTGTGTTCTATTTTACCCTGACGATAGCGTCCGGTATGAATTTTGGTGCCACCGATATCAAGCACAATAATTGTATAATTTTCCATGGGTAACCTAAGTAATAAAATATATGATAAAAGATGTTCTTATTTTGCAGAAAAAATCAGCCGACAATCATACTTTTCCACTCAATAGTTATACTTTCCTACCAGCCCTTTAGCATCAAAAAATGAAAATAAAAAAACAACTATAGTGATGTGTATATCACTATGATTTTATAATAAAAAGTTGGCTTTATAATGATTTTTATTCATAGAGTAAAAACGTTATGTCAAAAAATTTGCATAGATGACAGGCATAAAAAAGCCCAGAAAACATGAAAATATTTACTGGGCTTACTCAATCAATAAAGCGTTATAAAATACTAAAATAGCTTTCTATTTAAAGAGATAATTATCCACAAGGTTGTGTGTTTTTCTGCCAAGGATTACCCCAAGGTTGATCAACTGGAACTTCGTTTTTGCTCCACCATTTTGCCGTCCAATTATACCCCTCATAAGAAACTACTGAACCTTTAGGGTAACCAGGGCTTGCATTCCATGCATCTTTACAAACGTTAGTATCAACGGACTTAAATCCAGCATTAATACTGGTATTGGCACTAACATTTTCAAGCAAGTATTGATCATTCACTACCGTAACGGCTACACCATCAACCGTAACAACATCCAGTTGATAACCCGAGTCAGCGGTAAAGGTGTATAACAAACTTGACCCTGCATTGACTTGGCTATCTCCGATTGGTGAAATAGTACCGTTAAGCCCTGCACTTGCAGAAAGTGTATAGGTAACAGGATTAATGTCATCAGCAACAAAAGTCACTGCTATCGTGGTATTTGCTGTAACGTTTTGCACTTCATACTGGTTATTAATAACCTGCACCTCAGCACCGTTTACTTTAACGAATTGCACTTTATAGTTAGCATCAGGAACAAAATTAAATAACTGGTTTTTGCCCTCAACAACACTCACGGCACCACTTGGAGAAATACTACCATGTTGACCGCTTGATGCTGTAACTACATAGTTGCTGACAAGTTCATTACCAAACGTTGCTTCAATCACATGGTCTCCTGTTACATCACTAAATGAATAACCATTAATAGGTAGGGGTAAAACCACAACTCCATCAACAGTTACTTGCAATAGTTGCTTGCCATTATCAGGGCTAAAGGTAAAGGTTTCAGCTTGATGATCTTCAACCGCCACCGCACCAACACTTGGCGTCATCGTACCGTAATATAAAGTTTCAGTACCATTACAACTCACACCTGAGTCTCCCCAAGGTCCCCATTGCGAAGCACCTGGGGCACTATTTGAGTTATACCAACCGGAAGTCCACGTTTGGTCTTGGTAGGTAACTTTATCACCTTCTTGGTAAGTTTCTGATGCTTGCCATGGCGTATCAGTACACTGGCCAGTCACGGTATGTGGGGTAATAGACGCTTGGATAATATTAGGAATATCATCTAAAGCGCGCGGGTTTTCTAACCAGTCAACGACTTGTTTATGTGAGGCTAAACGTACATCTGTTTGGCTCGCTGCATATTCAACAAAACGCTTTAAAGCAATAGCGGCTGGGCTAGTTGCTGATTGATAGTTTTGTGCGTGTATACCAATAGTTAATGGCGCTTTATTGCCTTGAAGGCGTAAATCTAAACTATGTTTCCAAATCGCAAAAATATCATTGGCATCATTTAGTTTGGCTGACACCAATAAGTTATAATCAAACGCTGTAATCTTGCCACTAGCCATATCAAAGTACGGCATGTTAGCTTTTACCTTAGCGCGTAAATCATAGGGTAAGCCATCTTCATCATCAGCAGGTACTATCCAAGGAGAAACAGGGATTTCCCATAGACCATTATAGTTACCGATAAGAAATGGCACACCACCCGCTTTATCCCAAGTGGTTTTATGGATAGCACCTGGAGATCCCGCATCCAACGTATAAGGCCAGTGATAATTACTGCCATCTAAGCCCGTTGCCCAGCCATCTTCAATACTGGTGTCATATAGAAAACCTTCGTCTTTAACGACGTTTATTACCGCATTGTTATACTCTAAACGAGGAGAACGAAAGCCAAAAATCTGATCGCGTGGAATGCCGGTACTAACAATATTCGCATTTGAAGTGGTAATTTCATTTAACCATGCAGCGTAAGACATCTCATAACCGACACCACCGCCATTGTGTGTTTGGGTATGATTGCCCATTTCATTACCGGCATCATAAGCCGCTTTCCATTGAGCCCCGACCGCGCCAACATAAGCACCAGTATTTAAGAAAGTCATTTTTGCTTTTTGACCATCTAAAGTAAACGGGTTATTACTACCCATAGGGTTAGTAGTATTGTTAACCAAGTCAGCCAACCATTTTACCCCAGAAACTTTAGAGTTATCATCAGAACTAATGGTTACGAACATAGGTACATTGTTAACATCTAAGCCGTTAGGAACAGACTTCATCGCAGGTCTTGCACCGTTAGTTGGTGGTTTAGCTATACCTTCTTTCTCTAAACGAGCAAGCGCCGCAATAGCATAAATCCCGGTTGCTTGACCAAAAATAGTCGGCTCTGTACCCGTATAGTTTGTCCAGTTATCGAAAAAGTTAATGCCCTCATCAACACCATCAACCATATCTGAAGTATTGAACTGATGCTCCCATGCATCTACTGCAATTTTAATATCAGGATCGGCTTTAACATATTTAGGCTTAGACGGACCATTAACCATAACACCTAGTGGATTTTTTTCTGGTTGTAGATGGTATATTTGACTATGATATTGTGTTGGCACTTTACTCAAACCAGTGGCATTAACAAAACTCATGCCCCATGGATTACGCCCCAACATATAATCAATGTTATTGAAGGCCATGCTATTGTAATAACTGTCACCATAATTCACTAAATCTTCGGCAACCGTGCCGGTAACATAGAGCATATTAGCTAGATTACCCCAATCAGGAATTTGTGCCGTACTCCAAATATTACCTTTTGCATTGGCATACTCTAAGTGGGTATCAAGTTCTATTTTCCCCATATGCATCGAAGCATTATCAACTTTACCTAAGGCTTTATATGTCATTAAAATAGAGTCGGTTTCACTATAGTAATAATCTAAACCTGAATAATATTCTTTATTATCGTAAACAAAAGCACCATGAGTATTAGCAAAATTAATTGCCTCATTTTTATAAGCGGTATCACCTGTTAATTCAAATAATCGCGTTGCCGCCAATGCCCTATCATTGTTAATACTTTCATCAAGATAAAAGTCATTCTTTGCATCTCGTTCGAAAGCATTTTGGCTTAAGACATCGTTTTGCATTGATCGTTTATATATAGCGATCGCTTTCGCTTGATATTGCGCGGCAAGATTAGCATCAAAAATTTGAAAAACTGCAGCACCGTGCGCTAACGCGGCAGCCGTAATAGCCATGTGACTTGGTGATAAAGCCGACAACGCTTCACGCTGACCATCGCGTAAATCGTTTTCAGGTAAACGCCAGTTAGCTAAACCAACGTGATCTAAACCCGTTGAAAGTTGAATAATGAACTCATCATTATCTGGCATTGTTTTCATTAAGTAATCTAGGCCAAACTTAATTTCGTCCAACATATCAACATATTGAGATTTGCTGTGAGTTTTAATGAAAATATCAGGGTTGGCTTGATATGCTTCTAACAATACGTTAGTTGTTTGTGCAATAGTTAGGGTAAATTTAATGTAATCACCAGCATCGTACCAACCGCCAAGCATATCAGCTTTTTTCCCAGTATCATCAGCTTTCCACTGTCCATTTTCCACTGCGCCATCAATACGATAATAAGGCGCCTGAGCATCACCTAAATGTGATATTTGATGATCTAAAGTATCGGTAGTACCACTACGTCTAACCCGTAAGATACGCAACATTTCATTAGCAATATGTCCATAAGGGTTATTTTTTACTGAGATATTTGCCGGAGTAGCTCCTGGAACAGTCAAAGTAAAATCACCTAAACTGCTCAGCGCACTAAAGTCTATTTCATAGTTATAATCTAACGCTGTAAATTTTGATTTTCCGGTAACCTTACTGGAAAAAGTGCCCGAAAGTACGGGGACTCCATCCTTAGATACACTCCATTTTTTTCCTTGTAAATCAGCATCTGACATCACTACCGCCACTTTGTCTCTTGCGGGAAAGTAACCAGCGAGGTTGTGTCGGATGAATGTATCAGCATATGCGGCTTGGCTTAAAGCCATCATGCTGGTGAAGGTGAATAAAAGTTTTTTCATCAGAGTTCCTTAATTAATTATTATTGTGATAAATATATGCACTTGTTGAAAATTGCTTAATTAGTCTGCAATTCAAATCAATCAAGCAGGGAAACTTTTCACTCCTATAACAATACTTTTCTACCTTAAAAATCTATTTAACAGTTTTTCAATACAAAAAAAGCACCTATTAAGGTGCTTTATATTGGTTAACAATCAATATTTCATCGTTATCCGATAGGTTCCATTTGCCAATAAAAATTAATTAATTAGCGAATTAAAAACATGCAGTTCAATATTTTGGGTAATCTGTTACTAGTACATAAAACCAATAACGTATTGATAAATAATAAAAAACAATAAAAAATAATAAGAAAAACACTATTTATTCTGTGTTTAATGAAGTAGGGTTTATGTGTTCAAGATATTTGATAAATATTGAAGCATTCAATGAAAAGCAATAGAGATACTTTTCTATTCTATTTCCGTACTTTTCAATTGGTTTTTGAAGAAAGGAAGTCACGATGAAATTAATGTTTGAAAAAGTGCTGCCGACACAAAACGCTTCATGGCGCTATTGGTTATACGAAATGGAGTGCATAGACTTTAATTGG
>Ga0209292_1001740_pt1 | contig 26207 bp, 24 predicted proteins | sample GOMGulsemesocosm_2_FD_184634 | JGI IMG/M metagenome (GOLD analysis project Ga0209292, IMG submission 184634) | Methane-oxidizing microbial communities from mesocosms in the Gulf of Mexico - GOM9C Gulf of Mexico (SPAdes) (version 2) | ecosystem: Environmental > Aquatic > Marine > Cold seeps... | reverse complement strand
ATAGCATCAGCGGTACGAACAACGGCAGCAAGGTTATGCCTTTTATGAACACCTTCCATACAAACGGTTAAGTCTGGTTGGCGTTGGTCGAGCATCTTGTTTATTCTTTCTAATCTTTCAGGAGTCATATTCTTCGCATTTAAACTTTATGGTTCATGCTCAAAATAAATTTAAACAAATCTTTGATAAACATAAGATAATTGCTTAAATTTATTTGACGTTTCCTCTTAAATTTAACTGTTATATTTAACACTCATATTTAAGGGGACGATATACTTTACAGCTTACAGCCCGATATTAACCAACGTTAGGTAATTCCATTACACCATCGATTTCAATCAATACGTCTTTTGGTAAACGAGAAACTTGCACTGCTGCACGAGCTGGATAAGGCTGTTTAAAATATTGGCTCATCACTTCATTTACAGTTGCGAAATTTGCTAAGTCCATCATGAAGATATTTACCTTTACCATATCATTAATATTCCCGCCAGCAGCCTCACAAACAGCAACAAGGTTTTTAAATACTTGGTGAGTTTGCTCGGCGAAGTCTTCAGAAATAACAGTCATTGTTGCTGGTATAAGAGGAATTTGGCCAGAAAGATACACGGTATTATTTACTTTCACTGCTTGGCTGTATGTGCCAATTGCACTAGGTGCATTATCTGTACTGATAATTGTTTTCATAATATTTCCTACAACTTAATATGATTTAATTTTATTGGTTACTTGTTACGCACTACACGTTGTACATCAACCATTACTTTAATTTTACGAATTATATTGGCTAAGTGTATACGGTTAAGACAGGTTATTTCCATGTCAATAACATACAAGCCAGAGTCTTTTTCACCGGAATTTAGTGTATGAACATTCGACTCACATTTAGCAATAACATTAGTTAAAGAAGCTAATGCGCCTTGATGATTGAGAATCTCAATGCGTAACTTAGCAATAAAGTCTCGGTCAATATCGCTATCCCATTTCACCGGAAATAAACTACCTTGTTCATGGCCTTTAATATTACGACATCCCTGCTGGTGTACCATTAAGCCTTTTCCTGGGCTTAGGTAAGCGAGAATACTATCGCCTGGTATCGGGCGACAACATTTTCCATAGCTAACCAGCATACCTTCAGTGCCTTTAATTGGCATTTTAGTCTTACTGCTAGAGTCGTTCAAATCTGTATCGTTATTGTCTTCGGTAAATTCATCAGTTAAGCGGCGTGCGATGCCAATGCTTAACGCATTACCTAAGCCGATATTAACCATTAGCTCATCTAGCGTAGAATTACCGGTTTCTTTGACAACATGATCAATTTTCTCTTGATCAATGTCTTCAATATCCAATTTTCCTAGTGCATGATTTAATAAACGTCGGCCTAAACCGTAAGATTCAGTTTGCTCTTGTGAGCGCAAATATGTTCGAATTTGCAAACGGGCTTTAGATGTCACAACAAAGTTAAGCCAAGTTGCATTTGGACGAGCGGCAGAAGAGGTGACAACTTCAATCGTTTGCCCTGAGTCTATAGGTTGGCTTAATGGGTAAGGTTTACGATCAACTTTTACGCCAACACATGAATTACCAACATCAGTGTGAACAGCATAAGCGAAATCGACAGCTGTTGCGCCCATAGGTAATTCAATTATTCGGCCGTCAGGGGTAAACACGTAGATTTCTTCTGGGAATAAGTCCGATTTTACATTTTCTATAAATTCAAATGAGCTACCTGCACTTTGCTGTAACTCTAATAAGCTTTGCATCCAACGGCGGGCTTTCATTTGCGCCGTTGTGCCACTTTCATCGCCTTCTTGTTTGTATAACCAATGGGCAGCAACACCTTTGTCTGCCATTTGGTCCATATCTTGGGTACGAATTTGAATTTCTACCGGAATACCGTGCGGTCCAATAAGAGAAGTATGAAGTGATTGATAACCATTGGTCTTTGGAATGGCTATGTAATCTTTAAAGCGACTTTCTATAGGTTTGAACAGATTGTGCACCGCACCGAGTGCACGGTAGCAATTGTCAATTTTGTTTTCAACGATAACGCGAAAGGCGTAAATATCCATGACTTCATTAAACATCAGCTCTTTATTCAACATTTTTCGGTAAATTGAATACAGGTGCTTTTCTCGACCGATAACTTCAGCTTTTATACCGCTTTCTTCTAGGCGAGCTGCAATTTCTTCTTGAATATTATTAACAATTTCTTTGCGATTACCGCGAGCTTGTTTAACTGCAGATTTAAGTGCACGTGAACGCATAGGATAAAGCGCTTCAAAACCTAATACTTCTAATTCATTTTTAGTATCATGAATACCTAAACGGTTAGCTATTGGCGCATAGATATCGAGCGTTTCACGGGCAATACGACGACGTTTGTCAGGGCGTAAAGCACCTAGCGTTCGCATATTGTGGGTACGGTCGGCGAGTTTAATAAGAATAACGCGAATGTCCTGCACCATGGCAAGTACCATTTTGCGAAAGTTTTCCGCTTGCATTTCTTCTTTGTTATCAAACTTTAGCTTATCAAGTTTACTAACACCTTCAACGAGCTCAGCAACGGTATAACCAAACAGTTCAGCTAACTCGTCTTTAGTAACAGCAGTATCTTCGATAACATCATGCAGCAATGCGGCCATTAATGTTTCGTGGTCAAGGTGCATTTTTGCTAAATTTAATGCAACGGCTACAGGATGAGTTATATAAGGTTCGCCGCTTGAGCGCATTTGTCCATCATGTGCTTCACGCGCCACAATGTATGCCTGTTTTAATAGGTCAATTTGTACTTTAGAAAGATAACTTGAAACAAGTTCTTTTAATGGTTCAAAAAGGTACACGCATGAGATCCTTGATGATTAGTCTGAACAGAGTTTTTCTGTCAGTGAATGCTTTGGGTTATATAGACAGAATACGCCATTCAATAAATACTGACAATAAAAAACGCGTGATCACTACAGGAATGATGACGCGTTTAATTTGTACTTTGTCGCTATAAGCTAAATTAGCAATTTATAGTTGTGGCTGAGCGCCACCAACAATAGCTGCTACAGCGGCAAGTTCTGCAGAATCTTGCTGAACTTGTTCATGACGATCACTTGTGTTCATCACTTCAGTAGTGATCAAACCAGCTTCTATTTCACGTAAAGCTAGAACCGTTGGTTTGTCATTTTCTGGCTCAACTAAAGGCTCTTTACCGCCTGTGGCAATTTGACGAGCACGACGAGATGCGATTAACACCAAATCAAAACGATTGCCTACTTTTTCTACCGCATCTTCAACAGTTACGCGAGCCATTGGTCACTCCAAATTCAAAAATCATAAAATAGTGGCGTAGTTTACTGAGCTAGAGGCGATTAAGCAAGATATAGATCTGCTTTACCGACAAAAACCAAAGAATTTTTAGTCGTTTAATAATTCGCTAAACATTTGCTGATGAGTAATTGCTTGCTGGCTAAGTTTTAGTCGTTGATTATTAACTATGGTGGTTAATTCACTTAATGCTTGGTCAAAGTCGTCATTAACAATAACATAATCGAATTCATTATAATGTGAACATTCAGCTTGTGCTTGTGCCATGCGTGATTGAATGATCTCTTCGCTATCTTGTCCACGCTTATTTAAACGATTTTCTAGCTCTGCTTTAGACGGTGGGCTGATGAATATTGTCGTCACGTTAGGTTTTTTCATACGCACTTGCTGCGCACCTTGCCAGTCAATGTCAAGAAACACATCGATGCCCTGTGCTAGTTGTAGGTCAATGGCTGTTTCTGAAGTTCCGTAATAATTGCCAAATACTTCTGCGTATTCATAAAATTCATTTTTGGCTATTTGCTGCTTGAATTTTTTTACACTAATAAAATGATAATGTTCACCATCATTTTCGCCCGGACGTGCTTCTCTTGTGGTATGTGAAACCGATACTTGCATTACTCTACTAGAATCTTGAGATAATAGTGCTTTGATTAAACTTGATTTTCCCGCGCCGCTTGGTGCAGAAAGAATAAATAAATTACCGGGTGTTGTCACAATATTGCCTTTTATACTCAAGAGTTGAACAAATGATTTAGCGCGCATTATAACGAATGTTAGCTTATTTTCATTAACAAAAATCAAAATACCCGAGCAGTATAGTGTTAACTGACACCTAAGTTCATCGCATTACGGCTGCTTTCTTTCACTAAGTAAAGTCGTTCGTCAGCATGCTGTAATACCTGCTCAATGGAGTTTTTTTCTGAAGGTATTACTTGTACTGCACCAATACTAATAGAAACAAATTCCGCAACATCGGAGTCTTTATGGCTAATTTTTAAATCAGTAACGGCAGTTAAGCAAGCATGTAAAAGCGTGGCCACTTGTGTTTCCGTTTGTTCACAAAAATGAAAATAAAATTCTTCACCACCACAACGATATATTTCACCTTTGCAGGTAAATAAAACCCTTCGGATGGCATTCGACACTTTTCTTAAAACAATATCACCTTGTTGATGTCCATATAAGTCGTTGTATTTTTTGAAATAATCAATATCGATAATGCCGAGAACTAAGGCTGTTCTATGGTGTTCGGCATACTGCCATAACTGGGCTATATTCGATTGCCATTTTCTACGATTAGGAAGTTCGGTTAAGCTATCAACATTGGCCGACTTCTCTAATAGTTTACGCTGACGAATGAGTTCTAAGTGATTATTCACTCTCGCTTGCACAATAGAGTAATTAAAAGGTTTTTGAATATAATCACAAGCTCCCAAAGTTAGCCCTAATTCTTCGTCTTCAACACTTTGCAGACCAGTGATAAAAATAACAGGAATATGAGTTAATTCAGGGATCTGTTTTAACTTAACGATTAACTCAAAGCCGCTCTCTTCGGGCATGAGTACATCTAATAGAATAAGATCGGGGTGAATATCAAGCGCTTTTAATAGCCCTTGATGGGCGCTTTTACTGACAAAAACATTGTGATGTTCTTCAAAAATAGAAGCCAATATTTTTAAATTACTATTTTCGTCGTCAATACATAAAATAGTAAATTGTTTATCAGAGCGACGCCTTTGCTCACTTATAACAGCATTAGTATTCATAAAATCCTTTTTATACTACGAAACTACCAAACGATTATCGTTAAAAACAAACAAAAAAGCCAACTCATTTTGAGCTGGCTTATAGTCGTTTGTTCTTAAGTTAGCGATTATTTAATGAACAGCTCTAACTTTCCCAATTTAATATTACTTTTCCAGACTGTCCTGAGCGCATAATGTCAAAACCTTGCTGAAAATCATCAATATTAAATTGATGAGTAATGATAGGTGATAAATCTAAACCCGATTGGATCAAACTTGCCATTTTATACCAAGTCTCAAACATTTCTCGGCCATAGATACCCTTGATAGTTAGTCCTTTGAAAATAATTTGGCTCCAATCAATCGCCATATCATTACCAGGAATACCTAACATGGCAATTTTTCCGCCGTTATTCATATTCTCTAACATTGAAGTGAAAGCCATTGGTACGCCCGACATTTCCATGCCAACATCAAACCCTTCGGTCATGCCTAGCTCAACCATAACGTCATTCAAGTTTTCTTTACTTACATCAACCGCTCGAGTAGCGCCCATTTTACGTGCTAAGTCTAGACGATATTCATTAATGTCCGTTATAACGACGTGACGTGCACCAACATGTTTAGCAACTGCAGCAGCCATGATACCAATAGGACCTGCACCGGTAATAAGTACGTCTTCGCCCACTAAATCAAAAGATAATGCGGTATGAACAGCATTACCAAAAGGGTCGAATATTGCTGCTAAATCATCAGATATTTCATCTGGCAATTTAAATGCATTGAAAGCAGGGATCACTAAATATTCCGCAAATGAACCTTCACGATTAACACCGACGCCTACAGTATTGCGACATAAATGGGTACGACCACCACGGCAATTTCGACAGTGCCCACAAGTTATATGACCTTCGCCTGATACACGGTCACCTAAATTAAACCCTTTAACTTCTTGACCAATACCAACTACTTCACCGGCATATTCGTGACCAACTACCATAGGTACAGGAATGGTTTTTTGTGCCCAATCATCCCAATTATAAATATGGATGTCAGTACCGCAAATTGCCGTTTTCTTGATTTTGATTAATAAATCGTTGTGACCAAGTTGCGGCTTTGCACTATCTGTTATCCAAATGCCTGGTTCGGCTTTTAATTTTGCTAATGCTTTCATAAAATTTCCTCAGCAATTAATCGATAATATTCATTTCTTTGCCGATACGGATAAAGGCTGAAATTGCTTTATCAAGTTGCTCTTTGGTATGAGCGGCTGAAATCTGTGTACGAATACGTGCTTGCCCTTTAGGCACTACGGGAAATGAAAAACCGATAACGTAAATGCCTTCAGCTAATAAACGGCTTGCCATTTCGCTGGCTACTTTCGCATCACCTAACATTACAGGCACAATCGCGTGATCAGCTCCTGCACAAGTAAAACCAGCACTTTCCATATTTGTACGGAAATAATGAGCGTTATCTTTTAGGGTTTTACGTAACTCGCCACCTTTCGCTAGCAAATCAATCACTTTGATTGATGCGTTAACAATAGCTGGTGCTAATGAGTTCGAAAATAAGTACGGACGTGAACGCTGACGTAACCATTCAATTGTTTCTTTTTTACCTGAAGTATAACCACCAGAAGCGCCACCCATAGCTTTACCTAATGTACCAGTAATAATGTCTACGCGACCCATAACTTCACAGTATTCGTGACTACCGCGACCCTGTTCACCAACAAATCCAACCGCGTGAGAATCATCAACCATAACTAACGCATTATATTTGTCAGCTAAATCACAAACGGCTTTTAAATTGGCGATAACACCGTCCATTGAAAATACACCATCTGTCGCAATTAATTTAAAGCGCGCACCTGCAGCATCGGCAGCAATTAATTGTTGCTCTAAGTCGTTTGCATCGTTATTTGCGTAACGGTATCGTTTCGCTTTACATAAACGAACACCATCGATAATTGAAGCGTGGTTTAAAGAGTCACTGATAATGGCATCTTCAGCAGTTAATAAGGTTTCAAATAATCCGGCATTTGCGTCAAAACAAGAGGAATATAGAATGGTATCTTCCATGCCTAAAAATGCACTTAATTTAGTTTCTAGTGTTTTGTGAATATCCTGTGTGCCACAAATAAAACGTACTGACGCCATACCAAAACCATGCTCGTCTAAGCCTGACTTTGCTGCTGCGATAAGTTCAGGATGATTTGCTAAGCCTAAGTAGTTATTTGCACAGAAATTTACTACGGCCTCACCGGTTGTTACGGCTATGTTTGGCTGTTGTGCAGTAGTAATAATACGTTCAGCTTTATATAAACCGTCTTCTTTAACTTGCTCAATTTGATCATTTAAATGTGTGTAAAAATTTGCGTTGTTTGAAGAGTCGCTCACAACAATTCCTTATTAATAGGTTTGAATAATATTAGTATTATTATCCTAGACGAAGATCTAAAAAAGTGACACTAGTTAAATTTATGATTATTTTATTGGGTAAATTGACATAATTGACTGTCAAATTGACATTTTTTGGGTTCTAATTGTTCTAGGACTATTAACGAGTGAAGAATTTGATTACTGAAAAAGATGAAGAGTTACTGTCTATATTGCGCTGTAATGCACGTGCGAGCATTTCTGATATTGCAAGAGCTACAGGTGTGTCACGTACGGCAATACAAAATAGACTGACAAAATTAGAAAATAATGGCGTGATAAAAGCTTACAGTATTGTTTTGGGTAGTGAATATAGTAATCAGCTAATCTCCTCTAATGTATCGTTAAAGGTTAACCCAAATTTAAGGCAAAACATCTGCATTGCTTTGAGAAAAATTCACAGTATAAGCCATATATATTCTATTAGTGGCGAGTATGATTTATTAGTAACTATTCAATCGCAAACATTAGAGAAGCTCAGTGAAATATTAAATATTGTTTGCTCGTTAGAAGGAGTTGAGCGGACTAATTCATCAATTATTCTTGATACTATCTTTGAGAAGTAAAGCTAAAAAGTAGGCTTTAATCTAAGGTGCGTTCAAGCCATAAAGCTATATTATGTGCTAAGAATTTATTTCGGCGCAAAAGACTGTGTCCCTGACTAACCCCTTTAAATACTTGTGAAGTAGAACGGCTGTCGCCGTTCCATGAAAATAACTCTTGTGCTGTCATGGTGCTGCCTGAATGATGAGCTGAGCTGACAAAATAAGCAGGGATATCAATTAAATTTTTATAATGTTCTTTTTCCATATAATCCATAATGGGCGAAAGAATCACAAAACTACTGACACGAATTTTTTGGGCTAGCAGCACGGCTTCGTTTACCGCACAACCACTGGCAACAATTGATATGGGATTATCATTACCGATTTTGTTGCGTAAATACTTATAAGCAGAAAGTACATCTTTTTCCCAATAAGAAGTCAGCGCTGCTACTTCTGCTTGGTAACCGACAATGTTTTTGACTTGTTTCTTGATTGCTTGATGAGAAAATTCATCAGACTCACTTTCACCAAAGCCTCTGAAATCTAATGCTAGAGCATTAATACCTTGCGTTGCTAACAACTCCCCTAATAAAGAATAACTTTTATTGTTATGGGCACAGTCATGTAATAGTAATACACCAGCACCCGGCTGATTACCTAAGTAGTAATCGGCAGATAATAGAAAGTCGTCGTCGCTAGTAAAGCTGATTTGTTGTGCCGAAGTTGGGATACTTGCTATCGAGGCTGGCTTATTGGTAGGCAATGACGTTTCTTGTGCGGATAAGAAAGTCGAGACAAGCATAAAGCTGATAGTTACTACCAAGTGTTTGAGCAAATTTATGTGGTGAAAAGCCTTTTTCATTTTCCTACACTGCAATATTTTTCTTTTTAATAGTATAGACGATATCAAATTCAAACAGCATTGAGTATTTTTATTGTTTGCTTTAATGGCTATTTACATCGGTATATACTGGGCTTATCAATAACTAAAGAGCTTTTTCTGTGCGTTATCAATTTTCCCTGATGTTATACCGACTTATTACTCTGTGTTTAATGCCTATTCTTGGTTTGCTATTACTCTTACGTTCAATAAAACAAAGGGCTTATAGGCAAAGATTAAGTGAGAGATTTGGCTTTTTACCACGATCATTTAAACCTGGAGGAATAATTGTACATGCTGCTAGCGTTGGTGAAGTTATAGCACTAAAAAGTTTTATTACTCAATTGCTTGCAGCTAAGCCTAATACTGTAATTACAGTTACTACTTTTACTCCAACAGGCTCCGAACAAGTAAAAAAGCTATTTGATGACCGTGTTCAGCATTGTTATTTACCACTTGATAGCACGTTATGTGTTGCCGCTTTTTTAAATAAATTAAAACCTCAAGCCATGGTTTTTATGGAAACAGAACTCTGGCCTAACTTAATTGCTCAAAGTAAAGTTCAGGGAATTAAATTATTGTTGATTAATGGTCGTTTATCGCAAAAATCGATGAAAAGTTATCAAAAGCTTGCTTGGTTGATTACACCAACGATCAATTGTTTTAATAGTGTTCTTTGTCAAAGTAAGGTTAATTATGACAATTTTTTAGCCTTAGGTGCTGATATGGCGCGCTGTGAAGTGTCTGGCAATGTAAAGTTTGACATCAGTATTAATCAAAGTGTTAGTGATAAACAAGTTGAACTGGCGCGCTTTATTGATGAAAAGCGACCCGTTTGGGTTGTTGCAAGTACACATCAAGGAGATGAGGTTATAGCACTTGACACCTTTTCGCTGTTATTAAAATTATGGCCTGAGCTGTTACTTATTCTTGTGCCTCGCCACCCAGAGCGTTTTAATGAAGTCGCTAACTTATGCACTGAACAAGGCTTTGCTATTGCTCGACGTAGTCAGAAAAAACAAGTAAATAACGATAAGCAGGTTTGGTTGCTCGATAGTTTAGGTGAGTTGTTGCCGACTTGTGCTTTAGCTAGCGTGGTTACCATGGGAGGAAGCTTTTCCGATATCGGTGGTCATAATCCATTAGAGCCAGCATTATTTAAAAAACCGATAGTAGTTGGTGCAAATATGAGTAATTTTATTGAAGTGATGCAGCAGCTTGTCGCGCAACAAGGTATCGTGCAGTTAACCGACAGCAGTAATGGAAATAACGATACAGTTGCAGAGCATTTAGCCCAAGCGATAAAGAGCATTTTGTCTTCGAAAGACACGCAGCAAACATTGGGGGGCAATGCCTACCACGTGGTGATGCAGAATCAAGGAGCCAGTAAACGTTCGTTGAAAAAGCTCCTACGTTTAATTTAGGCTTAGTTGAGTTGTGCTTCAAACGTTAAGAATACACTACCAACCTGTTTATCCGCTAAAGTTGAATCGGACATATTTTCTTGGTGTTCAGCAACCAATAAGTATCGACCGGCAGATGTTGGTGTAAAATTGATTTCACCTTTTTCATTCGATATCAACTTTAGTGCTTGTGGATCGTTTCTATAACGAGCGCCATCGGCAATAACTTCTACAGCAACATTTTTTTGCGCTTTACCATTAAATAAAAACTTGAAGGTGACTTGTTCATTTTCAGCGATATCTGACGGATGAGTAACCGGGACTAATTCCAATAAAGTGCCATCAGTGGCGAAGTTCTCAGTGGGTGCATTCATGGTGACATAGCTTTCTATTCTGGCGAAACGATAACTGGTTTTAATCTCCTTAGCATTCTTTGGTAGTTTACCTGCAAACTCAGCTTTATTGGCCCATATACGTTTACGTTCTTCGCCAACTTTATAAGTTGTCATGTAAGCCGGTTTGTTGTTATTGGTTAATTTGTAAGTACCAGAAGACGCTAAAAAATAATCAGCGACGCTTTTTCTATGGCCTTTATAGGTCGATGATGGTCGTGTTACTTCACCACTAGGCGTGATAATTTGAACATAATCTGCTCCCATCGCTTTATCAACATTAAAGGTTTCGTTTGACGCGGTAATATCTACCATAATCCACTCACCATTTTCGGCTGATAAGTTAAAGTGAGTTGGTAAAACCCAGCGTGAATGTGCGAATGCCTGTGTGCTAATGGCGCATGTTAATGCAATAATGATTAATGTTTTTAGATTCATGATATTTATTTCCAGTCAGTGTATTTTATAAAATTGTATGTATTTCAAATTATTGAGGAAGTACAGAAAATTTAATTTGATCAGTTTCATTGGTAGCCGCTAATGTAAATGTTTCTTTGCTACCGTTTAAGTTGAAGGGTTGGCGAATAATCGCTCGACCGCCATTTTCTCTAACGACTTCAATAAACAAAGTGTATCGCCCTTTATTTAGGTTTATTTGGTCATCATTTTGTGCGAGAAAAGACAGCTGGAACTTTCCCGCGGCACGTGTCGCAGCCGTTATGCCATCAACAAGTTCTGCATCCTTTCGGCCTGCTTTTCGCCACCATCTTCTAATGTCTTTTAGCCATTTTGCTTGTTCCCGCCAAAGTAAAAGCGTTCGTACCGATTTACCTTTGGAGCTTTCAATCCAGCTTGCTACATAAGGTCGATGGTATTCTCCTGATTGCTGTTTTAATGCGAGTTCAATGGTTATTTCTGTTGGTTTAACCAGGCTTTTATGCGCGCTAGTGTTAAAGCTAAAAAGGCTTAAAAGTAAAATGATTAACCCAGCTATTTTGATGTTCATGCAAGTTCCTTGTTTTCTGGTCGATGCTTAATTCGGAATTAAGCCCATAAAGTTGAAATTAAAATTATCGCAACGGTTATACCTAAGCTCAGTGATAACGTACGGTTAAAGCGACGCTGCGGCATAGCTAAGATAAATCCGCTAATTGCAAATACGATGCAAAGCACACTGGTTATATCGATTATCCAGCCCCAAAAAGCACTGGTATTCCTGCCCTTATGTAAATCGTTTAGTAATGCCCACAGGCCATAATTAGTGCGTTCAAAAAACAATTCGCCACTGAATAGGTCAAGTGTGATGGCGGTGTTTTCTCCTGCTTTTTTTATACTAAAAAATAGTTCGTCGTTCGTGCTTTCAATAACCGCATTGGCCAACGAAATAGCTAAATCTTTCTCGACGACTGCCGCAATATTCGTTATTTGTTGCAACGACAAAGGAGGGTTATTAATCAGCTTTAGATCTATAACGAGTTCAGCCTCTTCAATTTCAGCCTGATGTTCACTAAACCATTCTGGATGATTAAGGGTGATCCCGGTTACTGAAAAAAATAATAAGAGCGTTAATAACGCCATCGAAACATAAACATGTATGAGGCGAGAAACACTCAGGGTATTTTTATTAATTTGCATAAATTATTGTGCGTTTGTAAGGATGATGAAGTAACAGGTTTTGTTCTGCTACTTCATGACCCGTTTACTTTAATTAGAACGAAACTTGTGTCGCTAAGCGAAAGTTAATACCGTCTCCAGCCGTTACATTTGAAACACCACCACCAGCAAGGTAGTCAGTATCAAGTAAATTTTGAATGTTAAAGCGGAAGCTCACGTCTTGATTGCCCATAACTGTTTTATACGTTGCACCAACATCTACGCGTGTATAAGCATCTTTGGTGATGGTATTGTCACTATCAGCAAAACGCTCTCCTTCGTAGAATGCACCAGCATTTACCGCGAATTGTTCACTGAACTCGTAGCGAGACCAAATAGAGGCTGACCATTTTGGTGCATCAACAGGAGTTTTTCCTTGGTAGTTTTGATCTTTGTCATATTGCGCGTCTAAATTCATTACTGATGCCATAACGAATAATTTATCAGTAACAGCTCCTTGTGCTGAAACCTCAAAACCTTTGTGGCGTTGCTCGCCTGCTTGTTCGGTTCTTGTATCAAAATTCGGGTTGTCGCTTAATGTTTCAGTAATTAATTTACCGGTTTTAGTGATATCAAAAATGGCTGCTGTTAATAACAAACGTTCGTCCATGAGTTGCCATTTAGTGCCAATTTCAATTTGTTCAGAGGTCATAGCATCGAGTTTCATGCCGTTATTCATATCGCGATCATCTACTAGCGTATCACTTCTTTGAGGCTCAAAACCTTCAGAGTAACTAGCGTAAAAAGTTGCTTGATCGCTAGGGTGAAATAAAAGACCTGCTTTGGGTAAAAATGATTCGTTGTCTGCGTTTTCTTTACTTTGTTTGTCGTAACGTCCGCCCAGTGATACTTGCCATTGTTCATTAAGGGTAATTAAATCTTGTAGATAAACACCGTAATAATCGTATTCACTGGTGTAAAGTGAATCATCAGTTTTGTAAGTTATATCAGGGCGAGTGGGTTCAGCATTACCTGCAGAATACACAACCGGACTGCCATTAACTTTTAATTGTCCGTAGTAATAATCTAAAGAATTCAAGCCGATTAATAATTGATGCTCAACATTGGCTAAGGTGAATTCACCTTGAAAATCAATAAAAGCGGTTTTAAATTGCCAGTCGTCGAATCGGTCGTAGGGCTTTGAGGTATATTCATCGCCTTCACTAAATGTAGTGGGCTTTTTAGGTGAAGATTCAAAACGCTGGCGTTGAAAATTTTGTTCGTTGTAGCCTAGTTCAATTTGCCATTGATCATTTAATTCATAAGTGAAGTCGATGCCAATGTTTTCAACGGTAATGTCGGTAAATGCCCACGACATATCTCGAATAGTTTTTTCATCTCCAATAATATCGCCTTTTTCATCTAACCAAGAGCCAGTGTCCAAACCTGCTTCATCGTCCGTTCTGTCATAATGAACTCGTATCATGGCATCATCTGAAATATCGTAATCAACCACTAAGGCACCTAAAAAACGGTCTCGTTGGCGTTGTTCGTTGTTTTGATACTCACGTTGATATTCAACATCTTGTTTAACTAATACGCCACGGTAGCGTAAAGATTCATCATTATTTAACGCGCCACCTGCATCTAGCGAGAATCGAGTTGAGCCCTCTTGGTCTACATCCGCACCTAGCGAAAATAATGTGGTCGCTGTTGGCTTTTTGGTTACCATATTTACTAGACCACCTGGGCCAGACTGACCATATAAAATACTTGATGGCCCTTTAATTACTTCAATGCTTTCTAATATTTCAATTGGCTGCTGATAATGTGACCAATGTTGATGACCATCTCTAAGGTAACCATTTGACGAACTTAATGAAAACCCTCGTAAATTAAATACTTCGCGATTACGTTGTTTTGAACCAGCAGTTAAACTTGCATCGTTGGTTAATACTTCACCTAATGTGGTGGCAAGTTGCTCAGTCATGATTGAGTTTGGAATAACGGTTACAGACTGTGAAGTTTCTAATAATGATATATCTGCACGCATTGCGCCTTTTGCTTCGTCAACTTTATAGTCATTAAAATAACTTCCTTTAACTTCTATTGTTTCAATTGCAGAGTTTTTCTTAGGGGTTTCATTGGCCGCCGAGGAAAAAGCGGTCAGGCTGGCGATAATTGCTAAGCATAGTGGCGAGTACTTCATTGTTATTCCTAAAAGTAAATGTAAGGGGTAAATAATTTGCGGCAGATCTTAATGATAATGATTATCATTTGCAAGTTAATTAATGTAATAAAAGTTAATTAAAGAAAATTCAGAGGCGTAAAAAGCAAAAAAGCCATGACTTTACTGAATAAGCTAAAGTTCATGGCATTGTTTTTAAGATAATAAGTTTGTTTCAGGCCTTATAGTGAATGCCTGAAATTAAGAGGTTATTTTAGCGGGAGTTCGGGGTAGTGTTCATCAATAAGTAAGTGAAGTTTCACTTTCAATTGTGTAAAAGTAATACCGTTCATTAAATTAATACCCTTTACGCGGATGCCCCAAGGCAGCTGTTCAGGGGGCTGCTTATATTGTTGTTGCACTATGTGCTTATAACAACTAACTACATAATTTTGATACAAATATGGACCGGTGCGATGTGGGTTACTGTGGGCATATAAGCCAATAACAGGGGTGCCGACAGTAACAGCCATATGCGTTGGGCCAGTATCAGGGGCTATGACAAGGTGAGCTAATTTTAATACTGCAAGTAACTGTTTTAAATTCGTTTTACCAACGAGATTAATTATGTTGGCCTTGCTATAGCTTATTATTTCGGTGGCTAACAGCATCTCTAATGTGGTTGGTCCGCCACAAATAACCACTTGGAAGCCTAATTCCTCTAAATAATCGGCTGTTTTAGCATAACCTTCAGCATGCCAATTACGCTCCGCTTTGCTCGCGGCAGGAGATATAATCGCAATAGGCTTTTCAGAATTTGTAGATAATATTGTACTCGCCCACAATTCATTGTCTTGGCCAATTGGCATATTCCAGGTTGGTGGTTCAGTTTTTACACCGATAGCTTGAGCGAACCCCATAAAACCGTCGAGCACGTGAGGTTGCTCTTGCGGCATAATCTTTTTATTGGTAAATAACCACTGACCTTCTTTGGCACGTTTACTATCAAAACCGATTTTTACTTTGGCGTTAATGCACCAACTAGCAAAACTAGCACGCAAAGCGACTTGCATATGCAATAAAACATCAAACTGTTGATGTTTTAATTTTGCTCGTAAATCTCGATATCCTTTAAGGCCGGCTTTTTTATCGAAAATTACAAATTCAACATTTTTTAAGCCTTGCAATAAATTGGCTTCTACTTTTCCTATGACCCAAGTTATCTTGGTTTCAGGAGAATGTCGTTGGATTTGCTGTACCATAGCAACGGCATGGCAAACATCGCCAATAGCGGATAAGCGTAATAAACATAAATTTTTTGGCGCTGTTAATTGACCCAGCATAAAGGAATCACCACAATAGAGCATATTAAGTATTTGAATTGAGCCTATTATCTTGAACAAGCCAGCAATTGTAAAACCCTACCAAGAAAAAATTTACCAGAAAGATAATATTTATTGTTGTTATAACGAATGTTTGGTTGAAAACTTTTCCCCTGAAATGCTCACAAGTGAATTTTGGCAACAAAAGAATGCTGTTACCGGTAGCGCTCAAGGACGAGGCACTACATGGTTTGTGGAGTTTGTATCCCAACAAAAATCACTTCAGCCAAATCAGCAATGGGTATTACGTCATTATTATCGGGGCGGTTTAATTGGTAAAATTATCAATGATCAATATTTTTATACAGGACAAAAAAATACCCGTGCCGCTTGTGAATATCAGCTATTAAATACTTTACAAAAGCTGGCGTTACCTGCCCCTAAGCCAATTGCTTTTCGTGTGATTAAGCAGGGCTTGTTTTATCAAGCTGACTTATTGTCGTCACGTATTGAGAATGCCCAGGATCTAGTCGCAATATTATCTGACAATGAGATCACTGAAGAGATATGGGTAGAAGTTGGTATGGTGATCCGCCGTTTTCATGATGCGGGAATTTATCATCATGATTTAAATAGCCATAATATTTTACTGGATAAAAATAATAAGGTTTGGCTGATTGATTTCGATCGCGGCGAACAGCGTCATAGCTCCACATCATGGCAGCAAGCTAATATGGCAAGACTATTACGCTCTTTTGAAAAGGAAAAAGCCAAATTACCGAATTTTCATTGGGAAAAGTCGGATTGGAAATTTCTGCTCAAAGGCTACTTGTCAGAGGAGTAGTTACAAACTAGTTCAGCTTGGCCGTTTTTTTATCTTCCTGTCTGTCTAATAAGTGCTTTTTAAACTCACTGGGTGGATAACCATATTCGTTTTTGAAACACTTACCAAAATAGCTTTGCGAAGAAAAGCCTGCGTCAAATGCGGTGTTAATCGCGCTTTGCCCTTTTGCTAGTAACAAACAGGCTTTCTCTAAACGAAAGCGTCTTAAATATTCTGTCGGTGTTATGCCCAGCACACTTTTAAGTTTGCGGAATAATTGTCGTTCACTCATTGCCATTGCTCTAGCGATAGTATTTACCGTAATAGAAGTGTCAGTATATTTTTCTTCTAGTGTTTGGTTAAGGTTATCGATAAAGCGTTCTTGCTTCTTCATTAGCTCAATGGTTGAAGTGTCTGATATTTCTTCTAAAATATTCGGATTAATATGAGAATTCTTTAACACCATACTATTGTGTCTATTCTTAAGAATATTTCTAATAGCCAGTAAATTTTTGATACGGAGCTTTAATTCTTCCACATTAAAAGGCTTGGTTAAGTATTCATCAATTTGGTGATGCCAACCTTTCAATTTACTTTCTAAATCTTGTCGAGAAGTTAATAGAATAATGGGAATGTGATTGGTAATAGAATTTTGTCTAATTTTTTGGGTTGTTTGATAACCGTCAAGCTTTGGCATCATGACATCACTAATAATTAAATCGGGGACTTCTTGCTCAGCAAGGTTAACTCCCTCTTGGCCATCATAAGCATTGATAACATTATAATCTTCATGCAAACAACTTGTAATGTATTGGCTCATATCATGATTATCTTCAATAACTAATACTTTTAGCTTTTCATTTTTATTTTGTGAAGAAATAGATTCAACAGAAGATGAAGAAGTGACAGGTTGCTGAGTTAAACCCATTAATTCCATCGCGACAATGTTATCTGTTTGAGTTTGCAAAGGCAGTAACTCATGCCTATTTGTGCTATTTACCTCATTAAGAATCGGCAGAAGCACAGTTACACAAGTGCCACTTTCTAATTGGCTAGTCAAAGAAACACTACCGCTATGGCTTAGAATTAGCTCTTTAATTAGTGCTAAACCAATGCCTGCGCCAGTAATCTGTTCGCTGCCTTTATTAAGCACTCTATTATATTTTTCGAAAACAGTTTCGAGCTGATCTTCTGGAATTCCCCTTCCAGTATCAACGATTTGGATGAATAGCTCATCGTTGGCTGTTCGTTTCGTTTCTATGGTAATACTGCCGCCGTTAGAAGTATATTTTATTGCATTTGATAGTAAGTTAACCACTATTTTTTCAAGAGCATCTTGCACTAGCTCAAAGCTAATTTCTTCAATATTAACTACTTGTAACTGTATACCTTTTTCTAATGCTAAATCTGAAAAAGCCTCAACCAATTGGTTAATAATAGTGCCTGTATGTTGAAGTGATTTTTGAGAAACGGCCTTAACACGAAAAGTTTCAATATTTAGTAGTTGATCGACCATACGTAATAATCGATAGCCATTCCTCTTAATGACATCGATACGATTACGCTCTGTTTCTACTAAGTTTGAGGATAATAGCTGTGAACTTGTACCTAAAATTAAGGTAAGAGGGGTTCTAAATTCATGGGATAAATTAGCGAACTCTTCATTTTTTTGTTTAAGCAATAACTCAACTTTGTGCTTTTCTTCAGCAAGTTCTCCTGTGCGTTTATCAATAGATCGCTCTAACTCTTCGGCCTTAATTTTTAAAGTGCGAGTACGGTAATGCACGACTGAATAAATAGTCAGTAGCAGTAACAATAAATAAACTACCAAGGCTACCGTGGTTAACCACCATGGAGGAAGAATGATTATCTCAATGCTTGTTTCTTCAGTTGTCCACAGACCTTTATTGTTGGTGACACGCACTTTAAACTGATAAGTGCCTGCTGGTATATTGGTGTAATTCGCCACAAGATTTTCGCTTTCAATGTCAGTCCAGTGATCATAGCCTTCGAGCTGGTATTGGTAGTTTAATTTATCGGTATTTTGATAATTAATATTCGCAAAGTTAAAGGCAAAATTACTTTGCCGGTGCGTCAAAGTAAGAGTTTTAGCACTAATGATATTTTCTTTTAGTGGGCTTGGTTGTTGATCACTATGAACCCTGATTGGTTCACCATTAATTTTTAAATTAGTTAGATATAAAGAAGATTTATCATTTTTTTTATTTACGGCATTAGTATCAATACGATTAATGCCATTCATGCCTCCTAACCAAAGGAAGCCTGATCTCTCATCAAAAAAGCCACCTAGAGACGAATCGTTGGACTGTAAGCCGTCTTTTTTATAATAATTGGTGAAGGAAGATGTATTTTGATCAAACATAGAAAGCCCATTATAAGTACCTATCCAAATGTTATTATTATCGTCAACTTGTATGTCAAATATGTCGTTATTTGCTAAGCCATCTTTTGATAAGTAATGTATATACTTACTTGTTCTCGTATTAAACTTATAAATACCATAACCGGTTGTCCCCAACCACACGTTATTATCTTTATCTTGGGCAGAGGTACGTATACTGATGTTTTTATTATTAGAGAGGTAAGCTTGTATCTGCTCAGTTTCTAAATTGAACGAAATTAATCCTAAATAAGTTGTACCTAACCACAGAGTGTTATCGATGTATTCTATGCTTTTTATTACTAATTCTTTTTGTTTAAACTGATGGGCAATTGTTTGTCCGAATAAGTTTAAAGCGTGTTTTTTCTGGTCGTATTTTACTAAACCATGATCAATCATCCCTAACCAAAGATTATTTTTATCATCAATAATAATTTTGGTTATTTTTCCTTGTTGAATGATCTGTTTCTTTTCTAAATCAAAAAAACTTAATTGACTAAACTTTTTTGTAACAGGGTCATACTTTATTAAGCCTTCATTAAAGCTTGCAATCCAAATTTTTCCTTGCAAATCTTCTTTTATGTCCATAATTAAGCGAAGAGAGACATTTGGTAAGTTTATATTTTTATTAGTAAATAACTTACATTTCTGACGATTTCGATCAATAAAGTTTAAACCTTTTCCTCTAGCTCCGAGCCAAATGTTATTTTTTGAATCCAAAAGAATAGCATGATTTTCATTGCTAGAAATGCATTGTGGGCTATTATTTTGGTGGCGATACAACTCAATTGAACTAGCGATATAAGTCAACTTATTAATACCGAGATTTGTTCCGAGCCAAATATTCCCTGTATTATCTGAGAAAATGCTATAAATCATATTTGAACTTAGTTCAGAGTTTTGATCTGGACGATTATTGAACTGCATCATTGTGTTCGTTTTCGGATCTAGGATTATCAGACCATTTATTTTGCTTCCTAAGAGTAATTTGTTGTCCTGAGAATATTCAATTGTATAAATCGTAGTGGCAAGTAACTTATCTGAGGAATATAGATGACTATAAGATGTTTTTTGATTGAAATTCATTAGCCCTTTATTAGTGCCAAGTAATAATTTATCGTTCAACTTCAATATGCTATAAATTGTTAAGTTTTTAAGGTTATTTTTTGGAGTCTTTATTTTGTGTTGCGCAGTGGAATTATTTTGAAAGGAATAGCTATTGAGACCATTCTTTGTGCCTATCCATATAATATTATCGGGGGCTTGATATAAACTTCTAATATTATTACTTGATAATTTTAAGTGATCTTTTGCATCTTCATGTAAATGATAAATAGCTTTTTTATTTGATGAATAATTTTCAATTTTAAATAAACCATTATCTCGAGTTCCCACCCAAATATTGTGCATTTTATCTTCTAGTAAATTTAGAATAGCGAGAGAAGAGTCACCGTGTTCCAGTTTTACTTGCTGGAAGGAATCATTTTCTTTTTCATATAACAACAAACTATTGTTTGTTCCCACCCACAACTGATTATTACTATCAATGAGTAAAGATTTTACTTTATGTGATGGGTATCTATTGTCAGTATTAAGTGGATACTTTTTGAAGTTTAAGCCATCGAAACGAAATAAGCCTGCATTTGATGCAAACCAGATAAAGCCATACGAATCTTGAGCGATAGCTTTAACCGTTTGAAGTTCTCTATGTTTAGAAGATGAAAAACTTATTACATTATAAGTTTTCTGTAAAGTACTTGCTAGCAAGGTGCTGTTTGCAAGTACTAAAGCTAACAGAAACGTTAATTTTATAAAAAATTTAATCATGAGTTAGACGGTGTTGTAAATAGAGGTTAATCATCATCGCCAGAAATAGGGTCAGTAATACTATTAGTTGTATTCTTTGATGATTCTTGTTGGTATTTCACAGTATATTTTACACTGTTTTTATCAATTATAGGCGTTACACTATTACAGCTATTATCACTTGTACAAAAGCTAACAACTTCAATTAAGGTAGGCAAAATAATTTGCTCTGTTGGAGCTGTTGTAGGCTCTTCTGTAGCGAAACTTGTTGAGCTAATAAGTATGGTCGATAGTAATGAATATTTTAGTATTTTCATGATTGTTAATCCTAATGTTATTTATAAGCGTGTATGTTTTTATTTTGAGACGCCAATATTGAAAAAAAGACTACAAGGAGTGTAATATAAATAAAAAACACTAAACAAAGTTATACTTATACTATTAACGTTTTCGTTAAAAGCCAACCTGTAGAATATAGTGATTTCCCTAAAAAGTGACATCTAAATTCAATCAATTGAATTCAAAACTAGTCTAACGATCAAAAATTTAAACAGGCTAGTAAAATACCGCCAAGCTTTAGTTATATCCTGCCAATGACCATGTCTTTTGTCAAAAGTACTTTGTTTTCAAAGGGCTTGGATGTGTATTGAAATATGGACAGATTAAACAAATAGTACTTTATTTGTGCAACTAAAGTAAATAATTTAATTTTAGGTTTTATAATGCTTCGTTCAACGCTAATTATTTAGTTTATTATCCATTTAAATTATCTTAGGCGGTTACAGACAAGATATTGGCAGAATCCTGATAGTTAAATTTATTTATCATCTTTAGAATTGGTTGCGTTAAAAGATTACTTATCTCACTTTTTTAACGGTAAATATTAGATTTTTAAATTATAAGGATAACAATTATGCCAAAAACAATTATTGAATATTTGCGTCAGCATGTAGCAGTTAATCCTGATGAATTAGCGTTTAGTTTTTTACCAAGTGACGGACAATCATTTTCGGGAATAACGTATAAAGAGTTTTGGTCTGAAGCACTATCGGTTGCTAATTTTTTGAAAAGCAAAACTCAAGCGGGTGATAAAGTGTTACTCGTTTATCCGCCGAATTTAGAGTACGTAGTTACTTTTTATGGTTGCCTATTAGCAGGTGTGATTGCAGTACCAATACCTTTATTGTACAAAAACATTAGCACCGAACATCTTCCCGAAATCGTAAGAAATGATCACTTAGTGTTAGGACTAACGACGTTGAGTGAGCTTACGAAAGTTAAAAGTTACTGGAAAAAAGAAGAGAATTTTGTACAGCCGTTAGATTTTTTTACCACGAATAATTCTGTTTCCCTTTTAGGTGATCTTGGTGAAGTTATGGAAGTATCACCAAGAACACCTGCTTTTTTACATTATTTTTCTGGGTATACAGAGGTGAAAAAAGAGGTCGTTTCTACTCATGAAGATATTATTGATAATATAAAGAAATTATCATCAAGGTCACCAGAAAAGGCCGATGATATTTTTGTTGGCTGGTTACCATTTTTTCATGATGTCGATTTAGCTTTAGCATAAATCGACGGGGTACTAAATTGACTGATGCGTAAAGTTCTCGCTTTATGCTACGTCTGCCACTTCTAAGCAACGCTTACGATACATAGAACGAGCTTCTAAAAACTCAGGAATAGATTCTTCTGTAATATAAGGTTGAATAATCACTAGAATTTTCAACACTCCTTCGTAAAAAACAGCATCAGTAATTTCAATATTTTTATTTTGTGTTTGATAAAAACTTAACCAAAACGTATTTACTAAACGTAAAATACTTACGATGTCTGCTAAGTCATCATCTGCAAACTTCATCATGTTAGCGTTACGAAGTGACAACAACATTTCGCTGACGCGCGTTGCGATTGACGACTGTACTTCAACATATTTCTCATGTAATAAAGGATTTTTAGCGAGTAACACAGGTAAGTTGCTATAGAAGAAGCGAAATTTCATTAAGGCTTGAAAAACAGCATCCATATATAAAATAATGGTATCTAAAGGTTTTACGTCTGGGGAAACAAAAGGAACGGTATCAAGTAGCAGGTTACGGGCATATTCTTCGTAGATAGAAAGAATGATGTCTTCTTTATTACGAAAGTGATAATACAAATTACCCGGACTAATACTTAAATGAGCAGCGATGTGGTTCGTTGTTACGTTGCGCTCACCTTGCTCATTGAACAGCTCAATACTGGCTTGTATAATTTTATCACGGGTTTTCATGTTAGCTACTTCTGTTTATGCGATTGTCTTATTTTCCATCATACTATCAAAATTGCGCTGACGGGAAGAAGTTTCGAGTAAATACTTTAAGAAAGGGTATTTGCATGTTGGCATTTGCTAAAATTAGCCTTTACAATGTTTTATACTTTACCGAAAAGACAATATTCATGACTGTTAAAGCAATTTACCCTGGAACCTTTGATCCCGTGACCAACGGGCACACAGACTTAATCGAAAGAGCGAGCAAGTTATTTAGTGAAGTTATTGTTGGTGTTGCAGCCAGTCCAAGTAAAAAACCGCGTTTTGATTTAGCACAACGCGTGGCGATGATCGAAGAAGTTAGTCAGCACTTGCCAAATGTTACTGTTGTTGGTTTTACTGGCTTACTCGTAGATTTTGCTAAGAGTAATCAAGCAAAAGTACTGATTCGGGGGTTGCGTGCTGTATCAGACTTTGAATATGAATTTCAATTGGCGAATATGAATCGCCGTTTGTCGCCTGAATTAGAAAGTGTCTTTTTAACGCCATCAGAAGGCAACTCCTTTATTTCATCAACGTTAGTAAAAGAAGTGTCTTTGCATGAAGGCGATGTTAGCCAATTTGTTCATCCCATTGTAAAAGTTGCTTTAGATAACAGTTAAATCGGATGCCAATAGTTTACTAGTCAGTTTGACAGCTCGGGCAAAACACTGAACTACGGTTCGACTGTCTAATTTCTTCTAGCGTTGTTTGGCAAGTTTTACACTTTTTCCCCGCTCGCCCGTAAACTAACAATTCCTGCGCAAAATAGCCGGGGCGACCATCAGCTTGGGTAAAGTCTTTTAATGTCGTACCGCCTTGAGCAATCGCGGCAGTTAATACTTGTTTGATAATATCGGTGAGTTGATCAAAACGAGACTCTGAAATGGTATTGGCTAACGCGGTAGGTAAAATTCCAGCTTTAAATAACGCTTCATTTGCGTAAATATTACCGACTCCTACAACGACAGGGTTTGACATTAAAAAGGTTTTAATTGGTACTTTTCTATTGTGTGCTTTAGTAAATAAGTATCCATGGGGGAAATTATCACCTAAAGGCTCTGGGCCTAATTTACTTAATAATCCTTGCTCGTCTTTATGGTCTTCAAACCATAAAACTGCGCCAAAGCGTCGAGGGTCATTTAAACGTAAAGCTTTGTGATGTGTAAAAATCAAATCAAAATGATCATGTTTAGCAACAGGGGTCTTTTCATCAATGACTCGTATAGTACCCGACATACCTAAATGCAATACTAAAGTGCCGTGTGAAAATTTGATCAATAAATACTTTGAACGCCTCTCTACGGCATGAACACTATGGCCAACCATTTTTTTTACTGAATCCGGGATAGGCCAGCGCAATTTTGCATTACGGACAATAACTTGACTAACGGTTTGTTGTAAAATATGTGGACTAATGCCTTGTCGGCATACTTCTACTTCAGGTAATTCTGGCATAATAGCTCTGTATTGAATATTAAATTTAAAACGTTACAAGGATAATGATTGCATGCGAGCAACAAAGGCTCTTGCAAAGCGAGTTGCTGATTGCTCATCCATATTGAAATACAATGACGGCTCGATTAGCTCAGCTTCCATTAGAGCAAAACCAGTTTCACAACGAACAAAGTCAATGCGAGCATACAAAGGCATGCTTATTTGAGCTTCAATGGCCTTCAGCGTTATTTCTGCATGAGTGATTAATGCCTTTTCTGGAACAATACTCGTTAAACGGCCACCGTGCTCTTCTTGTACGCGAAAATCGCTATCTTTTGGTGTTTTTAAAATAGCGTGACTATATTGGCCATTAAAATAAAATAGTGAATATTCACCTTCATTGATCACACTTTCCATAAATGGCTGAACTAAAAACTCTTCCTTAGAAAAGGCTTGTTCAAGTTGAGGAAGAAAAGAATGATAGTTTTGTGTAGTTAGCCAAAAGGTGTTGTCAGCATTAGCACTTATCCGGGGTTTTATAACTAACTGTTCAACATTTAACTCAGTAAAATAGTCAGTAACCTGCTGTGCTGTTAAATTCTTACGCCACAGGGTTTCCACTATTTTTACTTGGTTGTTTGCTAATTCCTTTAGGTATTTTTTATCGATATTCCATTGAACAGTTTTTAAGCTATTTTCGAGATGAGCACTCGAGAGCTCAATCTTATTGAGCACATGTAAAAAGGCTGAAGCATCATCTTGATAGTCCCATGGAGAACGAATGATCACCGCGGCATAATCATTCCAATTTACCGTTTCATTGCGCCATGAAACCATGTGCATTTCCCAACCTAAAACCAATAAGGGCTGCTTAAGTAAATCATCATAGACCTCGAAATCTTCAAGGTTATTCATGGTAAGTATTGCGCAGTGTTTTATATTTTTGTCAGCCATGTTAATGATCTTTTTATTTGTTTTATTGATTAATTATATCGACTGAACTTAGCTTGCTAAAATTTCAGTTGGAATGAGCTGTGAAAAAATTGCTAATGGAAAAGTTAGCCAACGATTATCTTCGTTATTGAAGATTAACAGTTCGTTGTTGGTAATAAACAAACTGAGTAGATTGCTATTTTTTGAGCCTGCTAGCTCAACGGAGACGATCAGGGCCATTTGCCGATCAAGCTCGGGAGGCTGTGCAACAATTTCCCCTTCAATTTCATGCCAAGTCAACATCATTTGCTCTAATGCTTGACCTGTAATTCTGGCGGGTGATGCTTGCCAAGTACGGCCAGTGCGCTCAATATTTACTTGTTGGTCAACAGATAATGACAAAATAACGGCATGTTTAGCAAATATTGTTAGTTGTTCGTTTTTCTGACCTGCTTCAGGAGAATAGATTTTTTTATTGGTGAAATTGATAACGAGAATAAAAATCATCACAGAAAATATAATGACATTGTTCCAACCAGTACGCGAGAGTTTCATAATTATTAGTCATGACGAATTAAGTAGTAAAGATGATACTAAATTTTAGGCAATAAAAAACCCAGCAATTGCTGGGTTTTTAAAAACTTGAATTAAATTACTTAATTTTAGCTTCTTTATACATTACGTGCTGACGGATACGTGGATCAAACTTTT
>Ga0209292_1001738_pt1 | contig 26259 bp, 23 predicted proteins | sample GOMGulsemesocosm_2_FD_184634 | JGI IMG/M metagenome (GOLD analysis project Ga0209292, IMG submission 184634) | Methane-oxidizing microbial communities from mesocosms in the Gulf of Mexico - GOM9C Gulf of Mexico (SPAdes) (version 2) | ecosystem: Environmental > Aquatic > Marine > Cold seeps... | reverse complement strand
GAAGCGAGATGCGCATTCTACGCGTCTCAGTTTTGATGTCAACGTTTTATTTAAATTAATTTGAAGTTTCTTTCGAAGCTTCTTACCTAATTAAAAGTAAACGTTAAGTTAGCAATTTAGCTCTTATAAAGCGTAGTTAACTTATCAAAACGTCCGTTTGGGTTGCCCCTTGGAACTGGAGCGCATTCTAGACATTTCTCGCTGGGCGTCAACTCTTTTTTGTAATATATTTGAAATAAACGATCGTTCGTACATTTAACGTACAGACCTTATGTTTGTTGAGGTTTATTTAATCAAAGTAGTACTTTTATACGTGTAATAGTTACCCTTTTACACGTTCTACGCTTATAAACGACTCATCCCCTCCTATTTATAATTGTAAATAGTTTATTATTCTGGCCCATTCCATAATAAATCTTTTGCTTTAATGTTTTTTGTTTTATTAATTGCTAACCAAACTTGTTCATCAAAATTTTCGCCTAAAATTTGTAAAGTCGCAATTGTGTTGTTATATAAACTAGTAGGCAGATATTTAATTATGATAACTTTAGGTGAAATAAATGAGTTTTCGCATAGTATTTATTATTGTCGCTTTGTACACGTTTCAAGTTTTAGGCAGTGAATTAACAATTTATCGCTGGATTGATAAAAACAATGTTGTGCATTTCAGTCAGTATCAACCTGCAGATGACAATTATACTAAATTGCTCATTTCCAATCAGTCAAAAATAATTAGCCGAGCTGATCAAACGCAGGTAGCTTTGGATAACAAAAATGATAAAGTCGTTGATACCGACATCCCTCCAACTATTGATGTAACACAAAAGTGCAAGGAGGCTAGAGAGAACGTTGGTATGCTAACGGCATTTGATAAAGTTCAATACACTGATGACGAGGGAAATAAACAAGTATTAACAGGGAATGAAAAACAACAGCAATTAGAAATAAACAAAAAACGCATTGAAGTTTACTGCCCTAACTTAAGTAATAAATAATACTTCATCGCTTTTAATGTATAAAAACCAATTCTCCGTTACATACTTCAATATTAATTTTGCCTCTTGCTTTAAATTTTCCTGAAAGTATCTTCTGCGCTAATGGATTTTCTATCCACTGTCTAATAGCACGTTTCAAAGGTCTAGCTCCAAATAATGGGTCAAAACCTGAGAGTGAAATCAATGCTAGGGCTTCCTCTGTTATTGAGAGGGTAATATTCTGTTCTGCCAGCCTTTTTGTTAATCCATTAAGTTGAATAGCTGCTATCTCTTCTATTTGTTTAGCGACGAGAGGATGAAATACTACAGATTCATCAATCCTATTTATAAATTCAGGCTTAAAATTTAAAGAAACTTCTGACATTACTTGCGTCTTCATTTCTTCATAGTGACTATCATCTGAGAAACGTTGAATGTGATCAGAGCCGATATTTGAGGTCATAATAATGACAGTATTTTTAAAATCAACGGTACGTCCTTGCCCGTCAGTCAAACGGCCGTCATCTAATACCTGTAATAAAATATTAAATACATCGTTATGTGCTTTTTCAATCTCATCTAACAGAATCACTGAATATGGTTTTCGTCGAACAGCTTCAGTTAAATAGCCACCTTCTTCATACCCAACATAACCAGGAGGGGCACCAACTAAACGCGCGACTGAATGTTTTTCCATGAATTCAGACATATCTATGCGAATCAGAGCATCCTCACTATCAAAGAGAAAATGTGCAAGTGCTTTAGTCAATTCGGTTTTTCCAACACCTGTTGGTCCTAGAAACAAAAATGAACCTATTGGCTGGCTGGGTTCTGCAAGCCCGGCTCGAGAACGGCGAATAGCATTTGAAATACTAACAACCGCCTCAGATTGACCAATCACACGTTTATGTAAATCTTTCTCCATTTGCAATAGTTTTTCACATTCTTCTTCTAACATTTTAGACACAGGAATGCCGGTTGAACGACTTAAAACATCGGCAATTTCAATATCAGTCACCTTATTTTTCAGTAAAGTCATCTCTTGCATCTCAGCTTGACTCGCTAAATCAAGCTGCTTTTCTAATTCTGGGATTATGCCATATTGTAATTCTGACATTTGGTTTAAGTCACCTAAACGCCTAGCAGCTTCTAGATCAAGCCGTGCTTGTTCTAAATCTGTTTTTATTGCTTGCGTGCCATGTAATGCCGCTTTTTCTGTTTTCCAAATTTCATCTAACTCATCAAAAGCATTCTGGCATTCAGTGATATCATTGGATATTAGCAACAAACGCTTTTTAGAAGCGTCATCAGACTCCTTATCTAATGCTCTTTGTTCAAGTTTTAGTTGAATAATTCTACGCTCTAAGCGATCTAAGTCTTCCGGCTTAGAATCAATTTGCATTCTTATACTTGAGGCTGCCTCATCAATAAGGTCGATGGCTTTATCGGGTAACTGTCGATCGCTAATGTATCGATGTGATAGTGTAGCAGCGGCAACAATAGCTGGGTCTGTAATATCAACGCTATGATGCAATTCGTAACGTTCTTTTAAACCACGTAAAATAGCAATGGTGTCTTCAACACTTGGTTCTTCAATTAATACTTTTTGAAAACGGCGCTCTAAGGCTGCATCTTTTTCAATATATTTTCTGTATTCGTCTAGTGTCGTAGCACCAACACAATGCAGATCTCCGCGTGCAAGTGCGGGCTTTAACATGTTTCCAGCATCAAGAGCACCGTCAGTTTTTCCAGCACCAACCATAGTGTGAAGTTCGTCAATAAATAAGATTACTTGTCCTTCTTCTTTTGCTAGCTCATTAAGTACAGACTTCAAACGCTCTTCAAACTCACCGCGATACTTGGCACCAGCGACTAAAGATCCCATATCCAGAGACAATACACGTTTATTTTTTAAGCCCTCCGGTACTTCGTGATCAACTATTCGTTGCGCCAACCCTTCTGCAATTGCTGTCTTCCCGACCCCCGGCTGCCCTATTAAAACAGGATTGTTTTTAGTTCGACGTTGTAAAACTTGAATGGTTCGACGTATTTCGTCATCACGACCAATTACGGGGTCTAATTTACCTTGTTCTGCACGTTCAGTAAGGTCAATAGTAAATTTATCGAGTGCTTGTCTAACATCTTCAGCATTAGGCTCATCGACTTTCTGACCACCACGAACATGTAAAATAGCGTCTTGAATGCGTTGTTCATTTGCTCCTAACGATTTTAATATTTTCCCTAACTTTCCTTTGTCTTCAATAGCAGAAAGAATAAACACATCTGAAGAGATATATTTGTCTCCCATTTTTTGAGCATGTTTATCACATAAATTTAATAGATTACCCATTGCCGATGAAAGCTGTACTTCACCACCAGAGCCTGAAACTTGCGCAAGCTTATCTATTGCCGTTTCAACTTGTGAGCGTAATGAATGTACATTAACGCCAGCACTTTTTAATAATGGAATTACGCTACTAGCATTTTGATTGAGCAACGCCAGCATAATATGCAGGGGTTCGATGAATTGGTGATCTCGTCCTAGTGCTATGGACTGTGCATCAGAAATTGCAACTTGAAATGCTTGAGTTAATCTATCTAAGCGCATGTTTGCTCTCTTGCTTTCGTAAAATTATATTTTATCTAATAGGTTATAGATAAGGATAAAATAGAAATTTTTCAAGGACAAAATGCAAAGCTTTGACTTAAAACAAACTTTTACTTTTAGGAAGTAGAGTTAAATCAGGCAAATTATAGAAGCCATGCGTCCAGTAATATTTTCCCGTCGGTAAGAGAAATACTGAGACTCATCACTATAAGTACAATGATCTAAATGATGAATGTTTTTAACCCCAAGTGCGGTCAATTGAATTTTGGCTATAAGTGCTAAATCTGCTAAATATTTACCTTTAGCTACAAAAGTATCAGGAATGGGTGAGAATGCTTCATCGAAATGCTTTGATTGCTTCGTGAAAATGGCTTGAACTTCTGCCCCAACTTCAAAAGCTTCTTTACCAATACAAGGACCAAGCCAGACACTAACATCTTCGTTTCGACAGCGCATTTCATTGAGAGCATTGCTAATAATTCCTTTAGCAAGGGGTTTCCAACCTCCGTGTATAGCTGCAATTTCACGACCATCCTTAGCTGTTAGTAGAATAGGTAAACAATCTGCGGTCATGATTGCTAAGGCAATATTTTTTTGGCGAGTAATAGCTCCATCAGCAATTAATGCCTGTTTACTATGTTGTTCGATTAATAGGACATCGCTGCCATGTACCTGTTCAAGCCATTGCACCTGAGTATTTTGGGGTAACAAGGGTAAGATTTGTTTTCGATGCGCTAATACTTTTTCAGGATCATCTCCAACATGTAAGCCTAAATTAAAATGATTAAATGGCTCATTTGAGATTAAAGGTTTTATTAAACTCTGTTGGCAGGGGGAGTTTCTTGTGGTCGTAAAAGCCAGTACATTTTGTACTGGCCATTCGACATTATGCAAAGGTTTATTAATAATTGTCAGTTGCGTTTAGTTTAGAGTCCTCACGCAAAATATTAGTTAAACTCACCATATCATCTGGTATAGGCGCGTGCCATGTCATTTCTTCTCCCGTTATAGGATGGAATAATGACAACATTGCAGCGTGTAATGCTTGACGTTTAAATGTTCGTAAAATGTCACGTAAATCTTGAGTAGCATTTTTAGGCGGGCGAGGACGGCCACCATAATTTGGATCACCAATAAGTGGATGAGTAATATGCGACATGTGAACACGAATTTGATGAGTTCGCCCCGTTTCCAAACGTAAACGTAAACGAGTATGTAAACGAAACTTTTCCATAACACGATAATGCGTTACTGATGGACGACCAAATAAGTTAACAGCCATGTGGGTTCTTTTGGTTGGATGTCGACCGATTGGTTCATCAACAACACCGCCAGCAGTCATCAAACCATTAGCTAACGCTTCATATTCACGAGTTATTTCACGTTCCTGTAAAGAGTCGACTAAATTAGTTTGCGCTGCGATTGTTTTCGCAACAACCATCAAACCAGTGGTATCTTTATCTAATCTATGCACAATGCCAGCACGAGGTACAACATCAAGCTGTGGACAATAATGTAATAAAGCATTAAGTACCGTACCATCAGGATTACCTGCTCCTGGGTGTACGACAAAACCGGCAGGTTTATTAATAACAAGGATATCGTCATCTTCGTAGACAATATTTAAAGGAATATCTTGTGGTTCAAATCGAACATCAGCTTCAACTTCTGTTGATATTTCAACCTTTTCACCGCCAAACATTTTTTCACGAGGAATTTTAAGAACAGCACCGTTTAAAGTTACATGACCCGCCAAGATCCATTCTTTTATTCGAGAACGAGAATATTCAGGGAACATCTCGGCTAATGTTTGGTCGAATCGTTTACCTAAACAAGATTCAGGAACCGTATCTATATGTTTAATTATTTCAGCCATTAAAATTTCTATTTAACTCTCTATAAATTTACTATGAATTAGCGCTGTGCAAGGCAAGTGTGCTAGGTTAGAATGCCAGTGACTATTTTACCTCTTTGCTAAATCAATTACATTAGAAATTTGCAAGAGTGCTAAATTTATTAACTAAAACTTTTAACTAAAACAAAGTAGTGATACCGAAGTCTATGCAAAAACTGACAATAAAAATGATAATTCTAGCGCTTTCATTAGGGCTAGCGGCATGTTCATCATCAGACCAGAATGATATACAGAAGGTACCAGATAAATCAGCGCAAGCTTTATTTGTTGATGCCAGAACAGCCTTGGACAGTGGTTTATACCAAAAAGCCATTCAAATTTTATCGGCAATTGATTCTCGATTTCCATTTGGCCCTATTTCTCACCAAGTGCAATTAGACTTAATTTACGCATATTATAAAAGTGGTAACGCTCCACAGGGCATCGCTTTATCAGATAGATTTCTACGTTTAAACCCTGATAATGTCAATATTGATTATGTTTATTACATGCGAGCATTAATTAATATCTCCACTGAAGAGAATTTATTTCAAGACTTAGCTGGTATCGATCGCTCTGATAGAGATCCTACTGCGTCTCGAGATGCTTTTAAAGATATGCAAACCATATTGACTGACCATCCACAAAGTAAATACGCTGCAGATGCTCGCAAACGTATGATTGGCATAAAGTCTCGTTTAGCAAAATATGAATTATCAGTAGCCCGTTTCTATATGAAACGTGATGCTTGGGCATCGGCTGCAAACCGTGGTAAATATATTGTTGAGTACTTTTCTCCAAGTTTAGAAGTTGAACAAGCACTTGAAGTCATGATTGAATGTTATGACAAACTAGGCTTACAAGACTTAAAAACAAATGCAAAACAAGTATTAGCGGCTAATTACCCTGATAATGATTTTGTGAACAAATAAATCGAGTCAATTAAAAAGCCCATTTAACAGACAATGTTAAATGGGCTTTTTTATATTAAGATTCGGTAAGAAATAATTAATTAAATAGCGGCTTCATCTTCTTCTCCCGTACGAATACGGATCACACGCTCAACATCAGTAATAAATATTTTCCCATCACCTATTTTACCCGTTTGTGCTGTATCAATAATTGCATTAACGCAACGTTCAACCTGATCTGAAGTAACCACAATTTCTAATTTAACCTTGGGTAAAAAATCGACCATATATTCAGCTCCACGATAAAGCTCTGTATGCCCTTTTTGTCGGCCAAAGCCTTTCACTTCTGAAACTGTCATGCCAGTAATACCGATTTCACTTAGTGCTTCACGTACATCATCCATTTTGAAAGGTTTAATTACCGCTTCTATTTTTTTCATTTTTAATACCTATACCCGCGAAATATACTTTGAATTGTACACAATTAAGTGAAATAAACCCAAGCGCTATATTTGTTCTAACCCATTTAATTATTATAAGTTAAACTACAGATAAAATTTATTACCGAGCCAATCCCAAAGGAAATTCAATGGAACCGCAATTGATCATAAATGAAATGAAAGTATTGCCACAAATAGACGCCGCATTTGAAATAAAGCGTCGTGTTGACTTTATCAAGAAAACACTTAAGACATCTGGCTTAAAAAACTTAGTATTAGGTATTAGTGGCGGTGTAGATTCATCGACTTGCGGTCGCCTTGCCCAGCTTGCGGTAACAGAATTAAATATAGAAGAAAACAATAACACTGTTCCACCTTACCAATTTATTGCTGTCCGTTTACCCTACACTGTTCAAGCAGATGAAGATGATGCCCAATTAGCATTAAGTTTTATTAAGCCAAGTCGTTGCTTAACAACCAACATTGCCGATGCAGCTGATGGCATTCATCACGAGACATTAAATGCTTTAAAGCAAGCAAACATTTTAACAGCAACTGAAGGACAAATTGATTTTTCCAAAGGCAATGTCAAAGCGCGTAGCAGAATGGTAATGCAGTATCATATTGCAGGTATCGTTGGCGCTCTTGTTCTCGGTACAGATCATTCTGCTGAGAATATTACCGGATTTTTCACTAAGTGGGGAGATGGCGCATGCGACTTAGCCCCATTATTTGGCTTATCAAAACGTCAAGTTCGATTATTAGCTGAAACTCTTGGCGCGCCTGACTTATTGATAAACAAAGCCCCCACCGCTGATTTAGAAGACTTAGAGCCAGGTAAGACAGATGAAGATGCCCTAGGGATGAGTTATGACGAGCTTGACGACTTTCTTGAAGGCAAAAAAACAACGCAGGAACTCCAAACACATATAGTGAATATCTATAAAAAGACTCAGCATAAAAGGTTAGCGATTCCAACGATTTATAGTTAATTTATACTTTTCACTTGTAATTTAAAAGCTGACCGCTATACCTATTAGCATAATAAATATAGCCAACGGACGGCTCTTTTATGTCAACGCTTACAAATCAACAAAGGGGTTTCACGCTAATTGAAACCCTAATTACCATCGCTATACTCACTTTACTTACTACCATTGCTATTCCAAGCTTTGCAGACTTCACAGTTAGAATACGTGTTAATAATGAAGTATCAGCTTTGCATCGCTTATTATTATTAACCCGTAATTATGCTGTTAATCAAGAAAGGTTTGTTACCTTATGCCCGTTAAGTCCGTCAGGACAGTGTTCCAGTGATTGGCATGAAGAACTCAGTGTTTTTTATGATGACAATAAAAACAAAAAACTAGATGATTTAAGTGAGGAAATGCTGATACAAACAAAAACATCGATAAAACTTGGTGATACATTACAATATGCCCAAGGAAGAACCGCTTTGATTTATGCTCCTAGTGGCCGGCTTGCTGTTTGGGGAGGAAATGGTACTTTTCGCTACTGTCCTAAAAACCATAGCGATAAATCAAGGGGGATTGTTATATCTGGTGCGGGACGATTTTATTTAACCACCGACCAAAACGTTGATGGTTTTGATGAAAACCGTAGCGGCCGTCAAATTACCTGCAATAATAATTTAGACTGAAATAAACATTGAGCTAATTGGTAACTGAAACGAACGTTAAGTATTCAAGTAAAAGTAGATAACCTAGCGAAAATAAAGCTTAAGTGGTATAACTTAATAATATTAAAATATTCTCAAAGCTATTGTGAATATGATGTAACGAGTTGTTTAAGGTTTACATTATGAAAAATTATCCGCTAAAAGAATCCCCTTACCAAAAGTACTCTGGCTTTACCTTAGTTGAATTGATGGTTACCATCGCAATTTCAGCAGTACTGATGGCAATTGCCCTTCCTAACTTTAGTAGTTTCTTAGTGCAAACTCGTGTCGATAACGAGATATCACAACTTCAACGCCTATTATTGTCGGCCAGAAATACTGCAATAAATGCAGAGCAAAGCGTTACTATTTGCCCACTAAATGCAAGTAAGGCGTGTGACACCAATTGGCATAATGAAATCAGTGTATTTATCGATATTGACAGTGATAAGGTTTATGAGCCAGCTTCAGATGAGCGAATAATAATAGTCAAAGGTGCTATTAATTCTAGCGATAAATTACAGTATGGCCAAGATAGCCTTATTTATACGCCAACAGGTAGTATTTCAGGAGGAGTTAGCGCTACTCCTTTCAAATATTGCCCAAAAGATTACGATGACAAATCGCGAGGAATTACCGTTAGCACTTCTGGCCGATCATATGTCACATCTGATAGTGACAATGACAGTATTGATGAAGATCGCTCTGGCAGTGAGATTACTTGCAGTTAATCTAGTCTTATACTTAAGCCAAGATATATATTTAACCCCAGCAAGCTTTAATTATCAAAACTGCTGGGAATATTGAGCTGACTTTATTAACGCACGGTATTCTCATCAAGGTTCGCAGAAACCAGATTGATAAATTTATTTTTTGACGTAACACACTCGATAACTTTATAAACTTGCTGCTTTTGCTTTGAAAAGCCAGTTGCTATTTTCTTCCCTTCGAGCCATTGTGCATAGTTAGTCTTACGCTCATTTTTTATAATGCCAAAATGAATAATATCTTTACCACCAACAAGCTCTACATGACATCTAATTTTAATTTTTGCCGTTTTATTAGAGGTTTTCGCTAAGGTATCACTAGCTGAAAAAATTAACCCCAGCGATAACAAACCTATTAGAACTTTATTTTTTGAAAAATTATTGAATAAAAACATCATATTATTACTCCCAACAATGACTTGAAGCTGCTGTTTTTTTACCGGTATCAGTAACTGATAAAGTTAAACATGCAGAGTCTGCTGAAATTTGCCTACCCTTTGCCGTCGCAACTAAAGTATAAGTAATGCCAACTACGGTAGTATCAATACTATAAAGCCCAGAATCCGTAATATATGGATCTGCAGCAGCACCTAACTTGGTCATATCTGCTGTGTATTCACGATGGTCAATAAAGTATTGCTCTTGCAAGCTTGCTAATCTAAGGAGCTCACGTTGTGCTTCGCTACGGTTTGCCCGTGAAATATTGTCAATATAAGATGGATAAGCTATCGCTGAAATTATACCTATTACTGCAATTGCAATAAGTAACTCAAGTAAGGTAAAACCGCTGATTTTCTTTGTTAAATTAATTTTTCTCATTAGTTAGATTCCGTAACATAAAGATAAGTTCTAGACGTTTCCAAGCTAATTCCTAACGGAATAATTTTACCTGCTAACAACTTTATAGTGGCAATTATTTCATCTTCTGCTTCTTCATCATCGGGAGGGCAATCCTCAGTGCAAGGCTCTTTAGGCTCAGGCGGATCCTTAGTAATAATAATTGAAGGGGTATCGGGAATACCTGCAGCTATTTCCCAGGTTCTCCAGTCATAAACAGTAGTACCAAAGGCTAAATCAACCGCATACAAAATCCCTGAACCATCACTTAGCTCACAGCTATCAGGATCAGCCGAGGCAGCGGCGGGGGTAAAGGAGGTAAAATAAGTAACGCCATTAATTACAATGGCTGAAGCAGTATTTTTCTCTCCACTTCCAAGAAAGTCAATATACCAGCCACGTTTATTCCCAACAGCTATTTCTAGAGATTGCCGTGCAGCTGTAGTTAATGTCCCACCAAATGGGTTGTAAGTGTAGTTATAAAGATCATCGGCCAAAATAGGCGATGGTATGGCTAATTGAGGGTGAGTTGGCGATGTTACAAAAGAAGTGGAAATAATATTGCCATCTTTGATCATAAAAAATTTATCATCTGTATCTGTTGCCGCTGGTGTTGACCTGTCACCACTGCCGATCAATATCGCTTCATATGGCCTTTCTTGTTGGGTAATTACCGTTGTGCTATTGCCATCAGCATCAACTGTTGTTGTTTTAATCGTATCTGAAATAAATGTCCGCGCTATAGAAGGCTCGCTAAAAAAACGACGATCAGTTTCATGAGTCGTTCCGCCTAATTCCGCTAATTTAAATATCGTCCATGGTGTCGTTCCACTAAAGGGGTTGTCACCTGGCATATCAACACGCCATAAATTACCGCCGGTATCACCGAAATAAAGACGATCTGTTAAACCGTCAGAGTCACTATCAAGAGTAGCTACGCTTGAGGCTATACTGTCAGTTATTCCTGTATATTGGGTATTCGTTGCACTGGTATCTTCAGGGCTAATACCCCATTTAAGTGTACCGGTTTCAGCATCAACCATATAAACGGCATGCCCTAAAGTATCACCAGAGCCAACCGATAAATTATCCTTGGTGGTGTCATACCCCCCTGCAAAAAATAATACGGGTTTTGGTTTGCCATTTACAATATTGACTGCTGAATAACCTAATCTTGGCTGTGACCACGACTGCCCTAAGTGGGTAAATTTTGGTGTAGTCGCATCAATATGCCATAAAAGTTCAGGCTTATCTGGGTCACTTATATCCATTGCATAATAAGAAGAGCCTCCTCGGCGCAATCCAAAAAATATCCACGCTTTATCCCCATCCGTGCTATCGATAGAGCCATCACCATTAACATCTAATAAATATGAAATAGCAGGGCTATCGATCCCATAAGATTTTCCTGACGAGGTAAAGTTTTCACGTAGCGTTTTTATTTTAGGGAAAAACTCTTTAGGTATAAAAGCCCAGTTCTCATCTACAGTATCGCCGTTATCGTCAAACATATGAAGAACACCTGCATTGGTGCCCACTATAATTCTGACATCTTGATTCGCGCTATCACCACCATAATTAACAACTAAAGGTTTAGAGTGTAGAGGGTCACCAAAAATGTCAGTACGAATGTCCGTTGTTGAATTATCATTATCAGCATCGTCAACGTCAATTCCCTTTGCCCAATTGAACATCGCAGCTATATCTGCATCTACATCAGCTACCCCTAGTTTTGCAGCTAAAGTGGCAGAGTCTCCATAATAGGTTTCTGCATTAGCACTGGTTAACAGTGTTAGACCACCAGTTACGCCTAAATCACTTATAATAACCCGAGCAGTTTTAGTGCGCAGCATTTCCGCTACGCCACCTTTTTTAACATCATTGCCATCTGGTGTGGTATTTGTGCTCCAAAAAGTTTTAGCATCCTTAGAAATATTACCGCTATCGTCAATAGCTGCGGCTCCAGTTCTATCAACCTGCTTACCATTCGTTACTTTTAATTTTTTTAAGTTACCTTGCCATCTTGCGCCGTGATCAGGAACAAACATCGCATAATAAACAGAGTCTAATGTTTCAGTACGATCAAAGTTATTTGAAGCTACAGAAGGTGCAGTAAAGCTAGTATTCACTTCTAAGATGTTAGTTAATGCTGCTTGTAATGAGGCAAGTAACGCACTTGGATCTTTCGCGGGATAATACTGCCCGCCGCCTAAATCAGCGGTTTCTCGCAACAAAGCTCCAGCATCGTCAATGGCATCTTGGCCAAAGCCTATGGTAAATATGGTCGCTGATTGGTCGTCAGGTAAAGTACTATGTAAATCGTGAGTATGCATCCAACCAGCCAAAGCGGCTAAATAATTGTCATTACCATTGACATCAAAAGGAGCTCCAATATCAGGTAAAGCTTTTATATAAGTATCTGCAGCAAGATCTCTGGTGGGCTCTCCGTCAGTAATAATAATAACGTAGACCTCATTGGTACATGAATTATACGGCGATTCATAAACACCTTCGTCCTCAATACTTGTATCTCTCGGTGGAGTATTGCCTTTGTATCTATTGCCCGAATTAGAATCGTTATCACCAAAATCGACAGACATACCACTAAAATACCGAGAAGCTTCGTAAAGTGATTCACATAGTGGTGTATTCGTTTCTGCATCTATATCTAAATCAATAATATTCACTAAGTCTGCTCTGGCCGCAGCGGTCATTTCTTGAATACCAAAAACGATTCTGCCGCCATCACGAACAAATTCACCAGAATGATTATAATTAAAAACTTGTAAACCAAAATCAACAGAAGGTGCTGACTCAATTAAGTCTGTTACGGTATCTTGTGCTATTTCTAAGCGAGTACGATTTACTTGATCAAGAATTTCACTATTCGCCCAACGCAAGTAGTTATCAGTATATAGGGTTACAACTTCACCTGACCAAATAACATTAGAGTCACTTGCATTGGCCGTATAATAAATAGGAGATTGTTTGGTACCTTCACCATCTATTGGAAACCCATTTGGCAAAGCGACAATTGTTCCGCCATTTTGTTCTATTCCGGCGTTAACTTCTGGGTTGGGAGGCACAAGGTTTACATCATCTTCACAATCTATGATGTCAATATTAGCGCCATTATTGTCGGGGATTTCCTGCCAGCTGCCAGAGTTTCCTTGAAAAGCGTATTCACGTATATGTCCCGTATAAAAACCAACAGAAGCCAAACGCTCACGGGCCGTTGCACAGCTGTTAATGGCATCAATAAAACGGCGACTCTCACTTGGGCTATCTGGGATTATTGAAGATGCTCCATCAATTCCCCCTTTGGTAAAGTAGATGAATTTATCAGATAAGGAATTTAAACCGCCAACCGCAGGATAAACTTCATCCGGATCATAGGGCTCATCAACTGACTCTAAACTGTTCATGCTGCCTGAGTTGTCAAAAATAATAAGCACTTGTGGTTTATTACCACTTCGTTGTGCTGCATCGCCAATATACAGTTCAATATCTTCACTATATGAAATCAGTGATATAAAGATTAACGAGCTAAATAATAGTAACTTTTTCATGATCAGTTCCCCACATTAAGTAATTGTTGAGACACACCTGAGTTAACCTCAACTGTGCTTTTATTGGTGCGACCATAAAGTCGAGTGACTTGTACTTTAAGTACATTACACTTAAACACCTGAACGGAAGAAGCTGTTCGAGAGTGGGGGCAATCAGCTTCAATGTTATACGGGTTTGCCAGTGAAATTTCAGCACTGGTATTAATAACGCGACTCACTGCTGGTGTGAGTGGAAAGTTAGCAATTTCAGACGCGAAACCATTGGTACCGCTAACTTGAGTAACTTCATTATGGATAACTTCGTCAATAGCGCTGACCGCTTCCTGAATAGCAACGACCTTTTCTTGACTTGCTCCAGACATTTTCATATCTATGGTAGTATTTTGCATTAAGGCAGCAGCGACGGCGGTTAAAGCAATCAGAAAAACCAATGCAACGATTAATACTACACCTTGTTGTTTGCTAATATTTTGCTTGCTAGACATTAAAAGCTTTATGGCCATGAGTCGATCCTCGCATTGTAAAGGGTTATGGTAGAGCTAAAAAGCAAGCGTCTATAATTATCGCCATTACCGTCACCATCAATAAAATCAATACTTAGATCCCCTAACTGATAGCTATTTAAATTTTCATAATTATTATCTGGTAATATATTACGTGCTAGCACAAAAATTTTAACAGCAAGAATTCTTACATCATTTTCGTTATCCCAATAACTTGCTGTCATGTTATCCGCTGAAATAAAAGCATTAACGACTCCATTATTAGTTGTATCAACGCCATACATAAAACGAATATATTCAATACCTTCAACAACCATATCAAGGTTCATAACAGCAGTTTTATTTTGCAAACGTCCTTGTACCAATACCGGTACTTTATTTGAACCTTGGCTATCTTCACGAACATAATAAATATGTTGTTGATATTCCCATATTTGCCCGAAGCTTAAACTAGGTACGGCATCATCACCTGCAAATATTCCCCCCGTATTAGGGTTAGAAATAATATAATAATCGTCGCTTGAAATATCAGCTAAAGCTGTCGGCGAAGAAACAGCCCGTTTTATTTGCAAGACATCAGAGCCAAGCTTTGCATTAGTAATACAGCCCATTAAACTGGCGTTAGTGACTGTATCTCCCCAAAGTGTTCTAAAGTGACCTATAGTAGCCGGGAAACTCGCATTGTTTACTCCTTCACCTATACAATCACCAGAAACACTCGTTGGTAAAGGTGAACTTACTAAACCGCTAACATCTAATGTTCCTGTTAAGTCACCCCAAAACCCTTGTCTTAATAGATCATCACTTAAAAGACTAATCGCATATCGACCATTTTCTTGCAGTTCACCATAGCTTGTAGTTTCAACGGTTGTGGTTTTCATGCCAACAAAAACACTTAAAACACCAAGCAATAACATTAAGCCAACTGCGAGCGAAATAAATATTTCTACTAAACTGAACCCTTGTTGAGATTTAATCATCTTGCGCTTTATCTTCCCTATCGACCAAATTAATTTAATTAATTATTCGCATTTAATACACAAAAGCTTCTATAGTAACTTGCCGTCTCTTATTGCCACTGGTGCCACATGAGTTTGCCAATGTGGCCGCTGCTGAACTATTATTATCAGCATCATAACCGTCAGATGTCGTTACTCGCCCCTGCCAACTGATCACAACAGTTACCTCATTATTGTCATGAGCAATGCAACCTATCGCACCAACCAAACCACCCGAGTTTTTGGTTCCGATGGTGACATCAGCCCCCATTAACTTCACTTCCCATTCATACAAATCATTAGTCACCATTTGGGTATTTGAGCATAAAGATGCAGTAGAATTACAGCGTACCTCAGGCACAGAATTTACAGCCACACCATAAACACCTTCGTAACTTTCCAAGATAATAATATTTGAATCATTACTGCGCATACGTTCAATAATATCTTGCGCTAACGCAGAAGCAACAGAGCGTTGCATCGCATCAAAACTTCCTTTTTTCGCTGAAGCTTGCATAGCAACTGCGCCAAAAATTCCGGTGACCAAAATAACTAAAGCAACTAACACTTCAATAAGGGTCATGCCTTTTTGTCTACTGGGTGAACGTCTTCTAAGGTAATGATTGCTCACAGGGGTATTATCCATAAATATCCTCAACAAATTTAGAGCGATTTGGTGCTACATCAACTACTAACAATGTTTTAAAATATAGAGCCAAATAAGTAAGAAAAAAAGTCACATTAACGAGCAGCCCCGTCGAAGTTTTAAGAATGAAAAAGCGTAAAGTAATTATAGATAGGGGTTTAAAGACAAGCAAAAATGAAACTAAGCATTGAGCGAAGAATAAAAGAAATCTATATGTGTTAAAAATCACTAACGTGAACCGCATTAACCCATACCTTAAAAATCCATTAATGAATAGCCATTCAATATGCACAGGTGCTATTCATAGTAATAAAGCTAAGCCATTAATAAATACTGTGACTTCAATTCTATAATTTCACTCAGATACAAATGAAAAACAGAACAAATGACTTAACTTGATCTTTTAAGGTTAGCGCAATTCTATAGGTACCGCAAATACAGTATTTTCTTCACGGCCAGGATATTCGATAACTTCTTGTCCACCAAAGTCTTTTAATGCAGAAATAACTTGTTGAACTAATATTGCAGGTGCAGAAGCTCCGGCAGTAACACCTATTTTACTAACATTTTCAATCCATTGCGGCTGAATATCAGCAAAGGTATCGATTAAATATGAAGGAGTACCTAATTTATCTGAAAGCTCGCGTAGACGATTAGAATTAGAGCTGTTTTTGGCACCAACAACTAATAGCAAATCAACTTTTGAAGCAATTGTACGTACTGCATCTTGACGATTTTGCGTAGCATAACAAATATCATCCTTACGAGGCCCTTTAATAAGAGGAAATTTACCTCTTAATGCATCGATTACTTCAGACGTATCATCAATCGATAATGTTGTTTGGCTGCAATAATACAATTGAGAAGGGTCTTTCACTGCAAGTGATGCTACATCTTCAACAGACTCAACTAAATAAATACCACCAAGTTCACTTTCATATTGCCCCATTGTTCCTTCAACTTCAGGGTGTCCAGCATGGCCAATAAGTATACACTCGATATTTTTCCGGCTAGTTCGTGATACTTCCATATGTACTTTAGTTACTAATGGGCAAGTGGCATCAAAGACTTTTAAACCACGATTTTTCGCTTCTTGACGTACTTTTTTCGAAACACCATGAGCACTAAAAATAACAGTATTATCGTCTGGTACTTCATGGAGTTCATCAACAAATATTGCGCCACGGTCTTTTAAACCATCAACAACAAACTTGTTATGCACTACTTCATGTCGCACATAAATAGGAGCACCAAATAAGTCTAAGGCTCGGTCAACAATACTGATAGCTCGGTCAACACCCGCACAAAAACCACGAGGGTTAGCTAAAATAATTTCCATAATTTTTCCTGTAACACTTCTACAAGCCCTAAATTTAAAGCTTTATAAGACTTCAACAACATCAATAACAAAAGTTACTGCTTGTCCAGCTAATGGGTGGTTAAAATCAATAGTTACTGATGTGCCCGTGACTTCTTTCACCATGCCTGGTAATTCTATGCCACCAGGTTGAGTAAAGGTTATAATACTACCGACTTCTGCAGGTACTTCGTCACCAAATTTATCAGCATCAACATAATGAAAGTTATCAGGGTTTGGCTCACCAAAAGCATCTTTCGCAGCCAAGGTAAATTCCTTCGAATCTCCTGCTGCCATCCCTAATAATTGAGCTTCAAATGCAGGTGAAATACTTTCATCACCCATAATAATTTTAGCCGGTTTTTTATTTACTTTAGTACTATCGGCTGCTGAACCATCCGATAGTTTCATTGTAATATGGGCGATAACTTGTGCGGTTGTTGTTACTAAGGTTGTCATTTTATTTCTCGTATTCTTACAGTTTTATTTAGTTTTACTCGGTTCAGCTTTTTTTGTTGAATCACCATTTTTAAATGAATCAAAAATCATCAATGCAGCGCCGATAAAAATAGCAGAATCAGCAATATTAAAAACCGGCCAGTGCTTACCTGCAATATGGAAATCTAACATGTCGATAACATAGCCAAATAATGCTCGGTCTATTAAGTTGCCTACAGCGCCACTCAACATAAATGCTAAAGCGATACTCAGCAGAGCATTACTTTTCGGTGTTTTAGCTAACCATACTAAAAATACAATACTTGCAACTGCGGCAATTATAGTAAAAAACCAACGCTGCCAGCCATCTTGATCAGCAAGGAAACTAAACGCTGCACCAGGGTTTTGGACATATTTCAAATCGAAGAAAGGCAAGATGTTCATTGATTCATGCAAATCAAACGAGTTAACAACAAGTTGCTTAGTCACTTGATCAATAATCAAAAAGACCAGCGTTATCCATAACCATTTCATACCAGTTTCTGTAAAAAGTTTATTCATTTGCATATATTTTCAATTTTAAATAATAAGAGAAGTTGAATAATCACAATAGCGAATCAGGTTCAATTAAGAGTAAAATAAAAGTACCCAAGCTAATTTACTAGATGAGTACTTTTTTATAACCAATAATTAAATTAGCACTGAAAGTGTAAATATTTAGGCGAACTGTCTAGTCTCACCCTCGCCTTCTACGTTCGTTATGCATCGTCCACAAAGTTCAGGGTGTTTTTCGTCCTGACCAATGTCTTCAGTTACATGCCAACAGCGTTCACATTTAGCACCTGCAGCTGCTTCAACGGCCAACCATAATCCGTCAACCTCAGTAGCTAGTTTACCTTCTGGAGCACTTTCAACAATTTCAATTGTTGCTGTTGAGGTAATAAGAACAAAACGAAGCTCTTCACCTAATTGCTGTAATTTTTCGGCTAAATTAGCTGTAGCATATAAAGTAACAGCTGCTTCTAGCGCTTTACCTACTTGTTTTTCTTTACGTGCATTTTCTAGTGCTTTGTTTACTTCAGTACGAACGAGTAAAATTTCATTCCAGTAATTATTATTTAATGCATTAGATGTTTGTTCTTTTGGTAAACCGTCAAACCATACACCTGTAAAAACAAATTCTTCGCGCGTCTCACCAGATGCTGTTGGCAAAGCTTGCCAAATTTCTTGTGCGGTGAACGATAAAATTGGTGCCATCCAACGTGTCATTGCTTCAGCAATTAAGTACATTGCTGTTTGACATGAACGACGAGCTACACTGTCGTCTTTTGCTGTATATTGACGGTCTTTTATTATATCTAAATAAAAGCCACCTAATTCTGTAGTACAGAAATTCATCAGTTTATGAACAACCGTACTGAATTCATATTCTTCATATGCGTTAACAATATCTTTTTGTAATTCAGCCGCTTTATCTACAGCCCAACGATCAAGCGCCACCATATCATCAAATGCAATTGAATCAGTTTTTGGATCAAAACCATTTAAGTTTGATAATAAAAAACGAGATGTATTACGAATACGACGATAAGCATCCGCTTGACGTTTAAAGATCTCATCAGAGACAGTAATTTCTTGCGTATAGTTAACCGAGGCGACCCATAAACGTAAAATGTCAGCACCTAGTTTATTGGTAATTTCTTTTGGTGTGATTACGTTGCCTAATGATTTAGACATTTTGTGTCCATTAGTATCAACAGTAAAACCATGTGTTAATACTTGTTTGTATGGTGCTTTACCATTCATAGCTACCGATGAAATCATAGACGACATAAACCAACCGCGATGTTGATCTGAGCCTTCAAGATATAAGTCTGCAGTGCCATCAAATTCTTCACGGGCATTTACAACTGAGTAATGCGTTGTACCAGAATCAAACCAAACATCTAAAGTATCAGGTACTTTAATGTATTCTTTTGCATCATCGCCAATAAGTTCAGCAGCGTCTAAATCAAACCAAGCTTGAATGCCACTTTCTTCAACACGTTTAGCAACAGTTTCAATAAGCTCTATGCTTCGAGGATGCAAAGCCCCAGTGTCTTGATGAATAAATAATGCCATCGGTACGCCCCACGTACGTTGACGCGAAATACACCAATCAGGGCGTCCTTCAACCATCAACTCAATACGACGCTGACCCCAATCAGGGATCCATTGTGTTTTATCAATTTCACTTAATGAGTCTTGACGTAAACCTTTTTTGTCCATGCTGATGAACCATTGCGGTGTTGCACGGAAAATTAATGGCGTTTTATGGCGCCAGCAATGCGGGTAAGAATGCTCTAACGCGTGATGATGCACTAACTTACCATGCTCTTTCAGCGTTTCAACTACATTGGTATTAGCTTTAAAAACATGCTGACCAGCAAATAATGGTGTATCTTCTAAATATACTCCATTCGCGCCTACTGGGTTTGCCACTTCAAGGTTGTATAGTTTTCCAACCACGAAATCTTCAACACCATGACCAGGAGCAGTATGCACACAACCTGTACCTGAATCAGTTGTAACATGTTCACCTAAGATCATAGGCACATTAAGGTCATAAAATGGGTGTTTAAGTTGAACTAAGTCTAACTCTGCACCTTTACAGAACCCTAACGCGTGGTATTTATCAATACCAAATCTATCCATACAAGTTGTTACTAAATCAGACGCTAAAATAAAACGTTCTTTACCTTGCTCGGTTTCACATTGTACTAATGTGTACTCAACTTCAGCATTAACAGATACAGCACGGTTAGCGGGTAATGTCCAAGGGGTTGTTGTCCATATAACCGCAGAAATGTCACCTTCACCTTCGTGATTTTCAGGATGATCAAACTTATCAGCAATATTTTGATCAATAGCAGTGAATTTTACGTCAATGGCTGGAGATTGTTTGTCTTTATATTCTACCTCAGCTTCAGCTAATGAAGAGCCACAATCTGTACACCAATGCACAGGTTTAAAACCTTGGTGCAAATGTCCGTTTTCAGCAATTTTACCTAAAGAACGAATGATATTAGCTTCAGTATCAAAATCCATCGTTAAGTAAGGCTTTTCCCAATCAGCAAAAATACCTAAACGTTTAAAATCTTCACGTTGACCAATCACCTGCTTTGCAGCGTATTCACGACATTTTTCGCGAAAAACACTAGCTGAAACTTTATGACCTGGCTTACCAACTTTTTTCTCAACCATTAGCTCAATCGGTAAACCGTGACAGTCCCAACCAGGTACAAACGGCGCGTTAAAGTCAGATAAAGTTTTTGATTTAACAATAATATCTTTAAGGATCTTATTTACAGAGTGGCCTAAATGAATATCACCATTTGCATAAGGAGGGCCGTCATGCAAAATAAATGATTTTTTACCTTTTTTAGCTGCGCGAATTTGGCCATATAAGTCTTTTTCAGCCCATTCTTTTAGCATATTTGGTTCACGGTTTGCCATGTTACCTTTCATGGCGAAAGAAGTAGCTGGCAAATTTAGGGTTTGTTTATATTCACTCATTTAAATCATTATCCGTTGTTATATTCGCTAACTATTGGTTAGCCTCTGATAAGTTAATAATAAAACTAACACTTCAACCTTATTACTTTTATTATTAACTCACGTATTTATTGACTTACAAGCTTTGAACGAAAATTTTTGCTTGCTCGCTATCTTTTGTAATTTGCTTTGTTAATTCATCAATAGATGAAAATTTTAATTCATTTCTTAATTTTTTCAGCATGACCACTTCAATGGTTTGCCCATAGAGATCCGCGCTAAATTTAAATATATGTACCTCCAATTGCTGCCTAACACCAGAAACTGTGGGTCTAGAACCTATATTAGCTACACCATAAAAGCTATTATCCATGGTATTAATTTTAACAACATAAACACCGGAAATAGGCGAAACTCGTCTTTTTAATAAAACATTTGCCGTAGGGAAGCCTAACTGTCTGCCACGCTTATCACCATGAAAAACCCGACCAATAATAGAATAAGCCCGCCCAAGCATTTTTTCTACATCATCTAATTTATCGTGCCCTAATGCATTACGTATTTGCGTACTACTTATACGACAATTATCAAGTTTAAAACTCGCGGTGTCGGAAACAGAAAAACTAAATTTTTCTCCAGCTTCCTTAAGTAATTTAAAGTTACCAGACCGATTTTTGCCGAATCGAAAATCGTCACCAATGATTAAATGCTTAATGCCTAACTGCTTTACTAATAATCCTTCAATAAATTTTTCAGCGTTTTTATTAGCAAACTCTCGGTGAAAATTAACACAAATTAAACGTTGGACACCAAGCTCTTTCAGTAAAAAATATTTATCTCTTAAACGCGTTAACCTTGCCGGTGCCGTTTCAGGTGAAAATAATTCTTGTGGCTGCGGCTCAAATATCATCACCGTAGGCGTACAATTCAATGCAATAGCTTTTTCAATTAAGGCTTTAATTACCCTAGCATGTCCCAAGTGGACGCCATCGAAATTGCCTATGGTCAACACACAGCCATGATGTTCAGCTTGAATATTGTGGATACCGCGTATTAACTGCATTTAAATAAAAAACCTAAATTTGACCATCATTGCTGCACAAGTATGTCATTAAAGAATAAAAACCGACGAATTATATCTCACTCAGGCTTAAGAATCAGCACTTGAACGCAATTTCATCACTTTTTTTTACATAGGTCTACACTTTAAAATCTTTTACCCGTATTCCTAAAGCAACAAGGGAAATAAAATAGCTAAGCATGCCAATAACAATACAAATCACTAGCTGCTGAATTTGCATAAAAGACGTTAGTGCTAGCCAAACTTCAAATGCGGGTGATAACTGGTATACCACAAGTGCCATAACGCCTGCAGAGATCATCAAACGGGTAAAGAACCACCATGTAGCTTTTGATAATACAAAGATATTGCTTTTTTTCAGGCCATAATAAAGCATTAAGGCATTTAACGTCGCCGACATAGCCGTAGCAATCGCCAAACCGACATAACCGAAAAATGGTGCCAGCATAAGATTAAAAGCCATATTAGCTACCATCGCTTTAATGCCTATTTTTACTGGAGTTTTGGTATCTTGTCTTGCGTAATAAGCTGGCGCTAATATTTTAATGAACATAAAGCTAATCAAGCCTGACAAATAAGCAAACAGGGCATAAGAAACCTGCAACACAGTTTCTTGTGAAAATTCACCACGCATAAATAGGATCATAATAATAGGCTGAGCGAGTACCATTAACCCCGCAAGTGCTGGCCAACCGAATAAAGATACAACTTTCAGCCCCCAAGTAATGGTATCACTAAACTCTTGTTTATTTTTCTTTGTATGAAGTTTAGCTAAACTTGGTAAAATAACAGTAGCGATACCAATGCCAAATAACCCTAATGGAAACTCTAACAATCTATCGGCGTAATATAACCAACTAATAGAACCAGTAACTAAAAGAGTGGCAATTACGGTATCGAGTAGTAAGTTAATTTGTGTAACAGAAACACCAAACAATGCAGGCACTATAAGTTTACGTATTTTTGTTACCCCTTTAGCATGCCACGCCCATTGGGGTTTTACGAAAACTCCCGCTCGGATCAAAAATGGGATTTGAAATAAAAACTGAGCTAAGCCACCAATAAACACTCCCCACGCTAATGCAAAAGCAGGATTATCAAATAAAGGTGATAAATATATCGCACATGCAATGATACAAACATTCAGTAAAACGGGGGTAAATGAAGAAACTGCAAACTTTCCAAAAGTATTTAAAACGGCACCAGCAAGTGCAGTAAAACTGACAAACCATAAATAAGGGAAAGTAATTTTTAGCAATGAAGATGCTAAGTCAAATTGCTGAGCTTTAGGCCCATCGTTAAGCCAGTCAACAAACCAACCATAGCCAAATAAAATAACGAAAAGTGGTGAAGCAATCATACCAAACAAAGTAACAAGAGTAATAATTACACCTAAAGTGCCTGACACTTGTGCGATGAGCTTTCGTGTTTCCCCTTCACTAACCGATACGCCTTCTTTTTCATCTTTTGTATGATATTCACTTAACACAGGAACAAAAGCTTGCGCAAATGCTCCTTCGGCAAACAATCGTCTAAAAAAGCTTGGGATTTTATTCGCAAAGAAAAATACATCAGACGCCAAGCCCGCACCAATAATATTAGCGATGACCACATCCCGAACCAAACCAAGTACACGTGAAACTAATGTCATAAAACTGACAATAACACCTGATTTTATTAACTTTTTACTCAATTAAAGGCTCCGATTCACAAATACACAAGATTAAAGGCGCTAATATTATGCGACTTTTTTATGTTGATAAACAAGCAAATACAAAGAAGTTTTTAATCTATTTTAAATTTGTAAAATAACAGGTAAAATAGCGACATTATTTGGTATCTTTAGTGATAATTTTCAAAAAGTGATAAATTCACAGTTATTGGGTAAATTAAACCGTTAAAAGGTTTGACAATCGAGCTTAAAAAGGGCATATTTCCTCGCCTTAAATTTAGGCTATATACAATCATATTTTAGGAGTTCACCTTGGCTAATTCAAAGCAGGCGAAGAAACGTGCGGTTCAATCAGAAAAACGCCGTCAACATAATGCAAGTCGTCGTTCAATGATGCGCACTTTATTTAAAAAAGTAATCGCTGCAATTGAAGCTGGTGACAAAGATACAGCATCAAAAGAGTTTGCTAATGCACAACCGATTCTAGATCGTTATGCAAGCAAAGGTCTTGTTCACAAAAATAAAGCTGCTCGTAGTAAGAGTCGTTTAAACGCTGCTATTAAAGCGCTTTAATTTTTGTTACTGAATTTAAAAAACCAGCTTTTGCTGGTTTTTTTTTGTCTTCTTTTTAGCAAATCATAGTTAAATATAATAATTCCCCTCTCTTGTTAGCATCTTTACACAGTAAAATCTTGCGCATCCTGCAATTTTTGATAATCTCTGACGTTATAAAAATCTCCTCTTAAACAAATAAAAATAACGTGAGAATAAATATGAAACTAACAAAGTTAGCTACGGGTCTTTTAATAGCTACTAGCCTTTTAAGTGCATGTAGTGAAAGTAATAAACAAAAAGCAGTAGCACCTACCTTATTGCCTGAAGCTACCAACCGTTTAGACATTTATAAACCGGTATCTCTTACTGCTGATTTAAGCCATTTATCTTCAAATCAAAAGCAAATGGTTTCATTACTCATTGAAGCTTCAGATATTATTGATGAATTATTCTGGCAACAGGCCTTTGGTCAAGATAAAGAAACTTTTCTTGCGAGTATAAAAAATCCAAAAGTACGTGAATTTGCTCGTATCAATTATGGACCTTGGGATAGATTGGACGGCGACAAGCCCTTTTTAACTGGCGTAATGGAGAAATCACCAGGCGCTGAATTTTATCCAAGCGACATAACTAAAGAAGAATTCGAAAAAAGTGAATTTGCAGATAATAAAGGTTTGTACTCAGTTGTTAAACGTAACAGTGATGGGCAGTTAATTACAGTGGTTTATTCTGAACTTTACAGTGATAAAATCAATCGTATCGCCGTTATTTTAGAAAAAGCATCAAGCTTTGCTGACGACAAAGAATTTGCTAACTATTTAAAAATGCGAGCAAACGCTATTCGTAATGATGACTTTCAAGCGTCAGACTTGGCTTGGATGGATATGAAGAATAATCCTATTGATGTAGTCATTGGTCCTATTGAAGTTTATGAAGATCAACTATACGGCTATCGAGCCGCGTTTGAGTCATACGTATTAATTAAGGATTTAGCTTGGAGTAAAAAATTAGCTAAATACGCAGAATACTTACCTGAATTACAAAGAGGTTTACCTGTTAAAAAAGCTTATAAAAAAGAAATTCCAGGTTCCGATTCCGACTTAAATGCTTATGACGTAATATATTACGCAGGACATTCAAACGCCGGTGGCAAAACCATCGCGATTAACCTGCCTAACGATGAACAAGTTCAGTTAGAAAAAGGCACTCGTCGCTTGCAACTTAAGAATGCCATGCAAGCAAAATTCGACGCCATTATGTTACCTATTGCCAGCACATTAATCGTTCCCGAGCAGCGTGAGAATGTTACGTTCACTGCTTTTTTTGCCAATACCATGTTCCATGAAGTTGCACACGGCTTAGGCATTAAAAATACCCTTAATAATAAAGGTACAGTACGAGAATCGTTAAAAGAACATGCTTCAGCACTTGAAGAAGGCAAAGCCGATATACTGGGTCTTTACATGATTCGACAATTACTTGTTAAAGGTGCAATTGAAGAAGGAAGCTTGCAAGATTATTACACAACTTTCTTAGCGGGGATCTTTCGTTCAGTACGCTTTGGTGCCACTTCTGCACACGGTAAAGCCAATATGGTACGTTTTAACTATTTTGCTGAGCAAGGTGCTTTCACACGTAATTCTGAAGGTTTGTATTCAGTTAATATTGATAAAATGACTGCTGCAATTGATTCATTATCAGAGCTTATATTAACGTTACAAGGTAATGGTGATTACCAGGGTGTAGATAAACTTGTAGCTGAAAGCGGTATAATTAAAGCTGAATTAAAAGAAAGTT